>ERZ1034946.126-NODE-126-length-63059-cov-29.086137_pt1 | contig 63059 bp, 56 predicted proteins | sample MGYA00520591_ERZ1034946 | MGnify/ENA primary metagenome ERZ1034946 (study PRJEB33766, sample SAMN09781753) | gut metagenome | biome: gut microbiome | host: Homo sapiens | place: Madagascar | study: EMG produced TPA metagenomics assembly of the PRJNA485056 data...
AATGGCTAAAATACAAGCTTTTTTGTGCAAAATAAATAAGAAAGTATAGAGAGAAATTATGTTAGATCAGTTTTCAAGAACACAGTTATTAGTGGGGAAGGAAGCCATGGACCGCCTGGCGAACTCCAGAGTAGCCATATTTGGTATTGGAGGTGTAGGCGGCTATGTGGTAGAAGCGTTGGCAAGAAGCGGTGTAGGAACCCTTGACCTGATAGATGATGATAAAATATGTCTGACCAATCTCAATCGTCAGATCATTGCAACCAGAAGCACCATAGGCAAGTATAAAGTAGATGTGGCGAAAGCAAGAGTACTGGACATTAATCCCAAGGCGACAGTCAACACTTATCAGACATTCTATGTGCCGGAGACTGCAGAACAGTTTGACTTTTCCCAATATGATTATGTAGTAGATGCCATAGACACTGTGACTGGTAAGATCAATCTGGTCATGCAGGCGCAGCAGACCAATACGCCGATTATCAGCTCCATGGGAGCTGGCAACAAGATGGATCCAACAGCCTTCAGAGTGGCAGATATCTATAAGACCAGTGTCTGTCCGCTGGCAAAAGTCATGCGCAGGGAGCTCAAGAAGAGAGGGGTTAAGAAATTAAAGGTGGTATATTCTGAGGAAAAGCCATTAACACCTATAGAGGATGAGGCAATCAGCTGTAAATCCCACTGTGTATGTCCTCCAGGAACAGTGCGTAAATGTACACAGAGAAGACAGGTGCCGGGCAGTAATGCCTTTGTTCCTTCAGTTGTTGGACTTATCATTGCAGGAGAGGTTATTAAGGACCTGGTTCACTTTGAAGCATAACTGTTATCATTGACAAAATTTTAACTAATTTATATAATAGAAATGAGACTGGGAAGGCTTGTGGTTCTACACAGGAACTGACTGGAATCATATAAAAATCTGACGGACAAAGACTGGGTGTCAAGGCGCTCATTCTGCGTGGAAAGGACAAGAAAATGATAAAAAAAGTAATGCGTAAAGTAACTGCTGCTGCTTTGTCTTTTGCAATGATGGGGGCACTGCTTACAGGCTGCGGTTCCGGCAAGGCAGAAGAGAAGGTTACAGTGAAAGTGGGTGCGCTAAAAGGCGCTACAACATTGGGACTTCTGCCGCTTGAGGATAAAGCAGCCAATGGGGAAGCCGGTGAGAACTATGAATTCAGCATGATGACAGCAGCGGATGAACTGCTTCCCATGATGATCAAGGGTGAGCTGGATATTGCGCTCTTGCCATCCAATGTGGCAAGTATCCTGTATCAGAAGACCAATGGCGGTGTGACTGTTATAGATATCAATACACTTGGCGTATTATATATGGTATCAGGAGATTCTTCCGTTACAGGAGTGGAAGATCTGGCAGGCAGGACAATCTATCTGACCGGTAAGGGAACAACACCTGATTATGTGCTTCATTATATATTAAGTGGAAATGGCGTGGATGCAGACAGTGACTGCACACTGGAATACAAATCAGAAGCAACAGAAGTTGCAGCGCTTCTGGCAGAGAACCCGGATGCAATAGGACTGCTTCCACAGCCTTTTGTAACAGCAGCATGCGCACAGAATGATGCCTTATCGGTTATTCTGGATATGAATGCAGAATGGGAGAAACTGCAGGGAGAAGATGGAAGCCGCCTTGTTACAGGTGTTACCGTTGTCAGAAATGAATTCTTACAGGAGCATGAGAATGCGGTAGCTACCTTTATGGAAGAACATCAGGCAAGCGCACAGAGCATGAATTCAGATGTGGAGAATGGTGCAAAGCTTGCAGCAGCATCAGGAATCATTGCCAAGGAGCCTATTGCACTCAAGGCAATCCCAAAGTGCAACATTACCTATATAGATGGTGCTGATATGAAACAGGCTTTGTCAGGCTATCTTGAAGTTTTGTATGAGCAGAATCCGGAATCAATTGGTGGAGCCCTGCCTGGGGATGACTTTTATTACGTTCCACAGAAATAAGAGAATGTATGCGTAGAAAAATATATATTATTTTGGGCTGGATCTTTGCATGGCAGGTGTTAAGCTGGCTGGTGAATAACCCCATTCTTCTGGCAGGACCTTTGGAGACCGGGAAAGCACTGCTGGATAATATCGTCATGCCAAGCTTCTGGAAAACAGTAAGTTATTCTCTGCTGCGTATTGCAGCAGGATTCTTTGCGGGCGTTGGTGTTGGGCTTGTATTGGCTTGCGCCAGTGCCCGTTTTCCTATCATAGAAGAGATATTTTCACCGGTATTATCATTAATCAAGGCAGTGCCAGTGGCATCTTTTGTTGTGCTTTTTCTCATCTGGTGGCATTCAGACATGCTTTCCACTGCAATCAGCTTCTGCGTGGTGCTGCCCAATATCTATATCAGTACTCTGGAGGGCATTCGCAGCACAGATCACAGACTTCTGGAAATGGCACAGGTATTCAGATGGAGTCCACGGGACAGATTTTTCTATATATATCGTCCGGCTCTGAAGCCTTTTCTTGACAGCAGTATCAAAGTCTCTGTAGGGCTTGGCTGGAAGTCGGGAGTAGCGGCTGAAGTAATCGGAACTCCGGCTTTTTCCATAGGAGAGCGGTTATATATGTCCAAAATCTATCTGGAGACGGCAGATGTGCTGGCATGGACTGCTGTGACCATTGCCCTGAGTGTACTATCAGAGAAGGCGTTATTGTGGGCATGGGAGAGATTTTGCAAATGGGAGCCTGACTGTCGTGGGGCAGGGATGTCTGATTTATCCTGTAAGCCGCAGCAAAAGGCATTGCGGCTGGAGCATGTCTGCAAAAGTTATGGGGTGCAGCAGATACTGAATAACTTTTGCGCAGCATATGATAGAGGAAGTACAACATATTTTACGACACCATCAGGCAGCGGCAAAACCACGTTGTTTCGTATGATTGCCGGACTGGAGAAGCCGGATGCAGGAGAGATATCCTGTGGGGGCAGTGTGGCGATGGTATTTCAGGAAGACAGGCTGTGTGAAGAATACAGTGCTTTGAAGAATGTAGAGATGATTACCGGAGACAGGGACAGAGCCAGAGAGCATCTGCTGTGTCTGCTGGAAGAAGGAGATATTACAAGACCATGTAAGGAACTGAGCGGAGGCATGAAACGCAGAGTTGCGATTGCCAGAGCCTTTGCATCACAAAGTGATATCTTACTACTGGATGAACCCTTTACAGGTCTGGATCAGGATACAATGCAGCGTGTGCAGTGTTATATGGAACAATATCGGAAGGAACGTACGCTTCTGATTGCGACACATATCGGACAGAATGTGCAGACAGTTGAAAGGTGTGGGGATTAAGATGGAGACAAGAGTTGCGCTTATGGGAATTATCGTAGAGAATAAGGAGTCTGTGGCAGGACTGAATGCCCTGCTGCATGAATATGGTGACTATATAATAGGAAGAATGGGTGTGCCCTACCGGGAGAAGCATATGAACATTATCAGTGTCGTAATAGATGCGCCACAGGAGAAAATCAGCGCACTTTCAGGCAAGGTAGGCATGCTTTCCGGTGTTGCCAGTAAGGTCATCTACAGCAGAAAAGAAAGTGATTAAGAAAATAAAAAGTATATATTATATAAAAAAATTATGAAATACTTTCCTTTTTAAAATTGCTATGCTATAATTGTAGAATGACTGTGAGTATGGGCGCATGTCAGTACGCCGTATATTTCACGATAGATTGATCAGAATGCAGGTAACAGTTCAGGACAGGTTCGCATGTAACTATGGTAAGGCTGAATAGTTACAGATGCGTTATGTGAATCACCAAGGTGAAAATAATTTCTAGGAGGAAAAGAGAAGAAATGAGTTTACAGGTTGAAAAGTTAGAAGGAAATATGGCTAAGCTTACAATAGAGGCATCTGCTGAAGAGTTTGAGCAGGCAATTGAGAAGGCTTATCAGAAAGAAAAGAGCAAGATCAGTGTTCCTGGTTTCCGTAAAGGTAAGGTTCCCCGCCAGATGATCGAGAAGATGTATGGCAAGGAAGTATTCTATGAAGGAGCAGCTAATAACCTGATTCCTTCTGCTTACGCTAAGGCAGTAGATGAGTGTGAAGAAGAGATCGTATCCCAGCCTACTATTGATGTTGTTCAGGCAGAAGCAGGCAAGCCTTTCATCTTCACAGCTGAAGTAGCACTGAAGCCGGAAGTTAAGCTTGGAACATACAAGGGTATCAAGGTTGAGAAGGCAGATCTTACTGTAACAGATGAAGAAGTAGATGCTAAGATCAACGAAGAAAGAGAAAGCAATGCAAGAACTATCACAGTAGAAGACAGAGCAGTTAAGGATGGCGATATGACAGTAATCGACTTCGAAGGCTTTGTTGACGGTGTAGCATTTGAAGGCGGCAAGGGCGAGAACTATCCTCTTACAATTGGTTCCGGTTCTTTCATTCCTGGATTTGAAGAGCAGTTAGTTGGCGCTGAGCTGAATAAAGAAGTAGAAGTAAACGTTACTTTCCCAGAAGATTATCATGCAGCAGATCTTGCTGGCAAGGCAGCTGTATTCAAGTGTACAGTTAAGGAAATCAAGGAGAAGGAACTTCCTGCATTAGATGATGAATTCGCAAGTGAAGTATCTGAATTTGATACATTAGCTGAGTACAAGGAAGATGTTAAGAAGCAGTTAGCTGAGAAGAAAGAAATCGACGCTAAGAACGAGAAGGAAGATAAGGTAATCGACGCTATCATCGAGGGCGCTGAGATGATAATACCGGAAGCTATGATTCAGACACAGCAGAGACAGATGGCTGATGATTTTGCTCAGAGATTACAGATGCAGGGTCTTTCTATTGACCAGTACTTCCAGTTCACAGGTCTTACACGTGAGAAGTTCTTAGAGCAGATGAAGCCTCAGGCTGAGAAGAGAATCAAGACAAGACTTGTACTGGAAGCAGTTGCAGAAGCTGAGAAGATCGATGTAACAGAAGAAGAATACAAGGCAGAACTTCAGAAGATGGCAGATGCATATTCTATGAAGTTAGAAGAAATGGAAGATATGATCGGTGCATTTGAACAGAAGGCAATCAAGTCTGACCTCAAGATCAGAAAGGCAGTTGACTTCGTAGTTGCACAGGCAAAAGAGAAGAAATAAAACTGATAGGTTGTAGAAAAAGTAGAACTGGAGGTAAGTCACATGAGTTTAGTACCGTATGTCATTGAACAAACGAGTAGAGGAGAACGTTCCTACGATATCTATTCCAGATTATTGAAAGAGCGTATTATATTTCTTGGGGAAGAAGTGAATGAGACAACTGCCAGTCTGACAGTCGCACAGCTTTTATTCTTGGAAGCAGAAGATCCAAGCAAGGATATTCAGCTTTACATCAACAGCCCGGGTGGTTCTGTTACTGCCGGAATGGCTATCTATGATACCATGCGTTATATCAAGTGTGATGTATCCACAATCTGTATCGGTATGGCAGCCAGCATGGGCGCTTTCCTGTTAGCAGGTGGTACACAGGGGAAGAGATATGCTCTTCCTAATGCAGAGATCATGATTCATCAGCCTTTAGGTGGAGCACAGGGTCAGGCAACAGAGATTGAGATTGCTGCAAAGCATATCTTACAGACCAAAGAGAAGTTGAATAAGATCCTTGCAGAGAACTGTAATCAGCCTTATGATGTGATTGCAGCAGATACAGATAGAGATAACTGGAAGACTGCACAGGAAGCCAAGGAATATGGCTTGATCGATCAGGTAATTACTTATAAGTCTGACAGTAAGGAAAAGGAAGACTAAATTTTATTAGATAGTAAAAAGGGAGAAGCGGAATGGCTGGAAAAAGCACTGATGGAAAGGTAAGATGTTCCTTTTGCAATAAGACACAGGATCAGGTCAGAAAACTGATCGCCGGACCCGCAGGTGTATATATCTGTGACGAGTGCGTAGATATCTGTGCTGATATTATTGAAGAGGAATATGAAGATGAGCCGGTTGGCAACAGCGTTGACATTAATCTCTTGAAGCCGGTAGAAATTAAAGACTTTCTTGATGATTATGTAATTGGTCAGGATGAAGCAAAGAAGGTTCTGTCTGTAGCAGTTTATAATCACTATAAGCGTGTTATGGCTCAGAAAGATCTGGACGTTGAATTACAGAAGAGTAACATTATTATGTTGGGACCAACAGGTTCCGGTAAGACTTATCTTGCACAGACTCTGGCAAAGATCATCAATGTGCCATTTGCGATTGCAGATGCTACAACATTGACAGAAGCCGGATATGTAGGTGAAGATGTAGAGAATATTTTACTGAAACTGATTCAGGCGGCAGATTATGATGTGGAACGTGCTCAGTATGGTATCATTTATATCGACGAGATTGATAAGATCACGAAGAAGAGTGAGAATGTATCCATAACCAGAGACGTATCCGGTGAAGGTGTACAGCAGGCGTTACTTAAAATTATCGAAGGTACGGTTGCAAGTGTACCACCACAGGGCGGCAGAAAGCATCCACATCAGGAGCTGATTCAGATTGATACAACCAATATTCTATTCATCTGCGGCGGTGCTTTTGATGGTCTGGATAAGATCGTAGAAGCCAGAATGGATCGTACATCAATCGGATTTAATAAAGAGATTGCTGATAAGACAGAGCAGGATATCGGAGAAGTATTTAAAGAGGTAACACCACAGGATCTGACCAAGTATGGACTGATTCCTGAGTTTGTTGGCCGAGTACCTATCGTGGTATCTCTGGAGGGACTGGATAAGAGTGCGCTGGTGCGTATTTTGAGAGAGCCTAAGAATGCTCTGATCAAGCAGTATCAGAAGTTATTCGAGCTTGATGATGTGAAGTTGAGCTTTGAACCGGATGCAATTGATGCAATTGCAGAGAAAGCATTGGAAAGAAAGACCGGAGCAAGAGGTCTTCGCTCCATTATGGAAAATATCATGATGGATGTTATGTATGAAATCCCTTCTGATGATACCATCGAAAGCTGCGTTATTACAAAAGAGGCAGTAGAAGGAGATAGTCAGCCTTTCATTGTACATCGCGAGTCTACAAGAACGGAACGCGAAAAGAAGGCGAAATAAGAATAGACAGAATAAATGAAACGCCGCCTGCCAAAAGGCGGCGTTTTGACACTGATTACTGAAAGGTAAGATATGTGATATGAGTGAAATTAGCAGCATACAAATAGAACTGCCATTGGTAGCTTTACGTGGCTTGACAGTTATGCCGGACATGATTATTCATTTTGATCTGTCCAGAGATTTTTCCAAAGCTGCAGTAGAGCATGCTATGACAGAGACACAACAGATTTTTCTGGTAGCACAGAAGAATCCGGAACAGGATACTCCAACAGGAGAAGATCTGTATCAGTATGGTACAGTGGCATTGATCAAACAGATTACCAGACTTCCCAATGATATAGACAGGGTGCTGGTAGAAGGACAGTATAAAGCAAAAATGACCGAAACCAGGGATAACGATGGATATTTCAGCGCTATTCTTGAACAGATAGAAGATACAGAAGGAACATTAGATGAAGTAGAAGAAGAGGCATTAGTACGATCTCTCAAGGATGTATTTGAGACTTATGTGAAATTCTATCCAAAGATCGGTAAGAGTCTTGGAAAGTACTTTAGTGAGAAGAATAAATTGTCTTTTCTTGTGAATCAGGTGGCAATCAATACACCGTTTACATATGAACAGAAGCAGCAGCTTCTGGAGACAACAGATCTCAGGGAACAATGTACTTTACTGATTACAATGCTGATTAATGAAGCACAGATTGCTTCTATACGAACCCAGCTGGCAGCAAAATTAAAAGAAAAAATAGATAAGAACCAAAGAGACTATATCCTGCGTGAACAGATGGATTATATCCGCAATGAACTGGGAGATAAGGATGAGGACTCTGAACTTGCCCAGTTTTCACAGGCTTTGGAGAAGTTAAAAGCCGATAAAGAGATCAAGGACAAAATCAAAAAGGAAATCTCACGTTATAAGACCATTATGGGAGCAAGCTCAGAGAGCGCTGTGCAGCGTGGCTATATCGAAACTTTGCTCGAACTGCCATGGAATAAGGTATCTAAGGATACCATTGATATGGATAAGGCAGAGGAAGTTCTCAACCGCGATCATTATGGACTGGAGAAGGTGAAAGAAAGAATCCTGGAATATCTGGCAGTGAGAGCGCTGACCAGTAAAGGAGAAGCACCTATTCTTTGTCTGGTGGGACCTCCCGGAACCGGTAAGACTTCCATTGCAAAATCTATAGCAGACGCATTGAATAAGAAATATGTACGGATATGTCTTGGTGGTGTAAGAGATGAGGCAGAGATCAGAGGTCATAGAAGAACCTATATCGGGGCAATGCCCGGCAGAATCGCCAATGGTCTCAGACAGGCGGGCGTAGGCAATCCGCTTATGCTGCTGGATGAGATTGACAAAGTAAGCAGTGATTACAAAGGAGACACTTCCTCTGCACTTTTGGAAGTACTGGACCCAGAGCAGAACAGCCATTTCAGAGATCACTATGTGGAATTGCCGCTGGATCTGTCCAAGGTTCTGTTCATAGCCACAGCAAATGACGCAGGCAATATTCCACGTCCATTGCTTGACCGTATGGAGCTTATTGAAATCGGCAGCTATACTGCTAACGAGAAATTCCATATTGGAAAGGAACATCTGATAGATAAGGAACTTGCAAAAAACGGTCTGACGAAAGAACAGCTTAGTATCAGTGATTCAGCATTAAAAGACATCATTGAACATTATACAAGAGAAGCCGGTGTGCGTGGACTGGAGAGAATGATTGGAAGCATCTGCCGTAAAGCTGCCAGAGATATCCTCCAGAAGAAAGTAAAGAGTGTTCATGTCAGTGGCAGAAATCTGGAAAAATATCTTGGAAAGCCCAAGTATCGCGCTGATATGGCAAATGAGGCAGATGATATAGGTATTGTAAGAGGACTTGCATGGACCAGCGTGGGGGGAGATACCCTGCAGATAGAAGTGAATGTAATGGCTGGAAAAGGCGAAGTAGAATTGACCGGACAGCTGGGAGATGTAATGAAAGAATCTGCCATGACGGGAATCAGCTATATCCGTTCCATTGCAGATCAGTATAAGATCACACCGGATTATTTTAAGGAACATGATTTTCATATTCATATTCCAGAGGGCGCAGTGCCAAAGGATGGACCATCGGCAGGAATTACCATGGCAACAGCGGTATTGTCTGCGATTACAGAGACACCGGTAAAATGCAAGGTGGCAATGACCGGTGAAATCACTTTAAGAGGCAGAGTGCTTCCTATCGGAGGGCTCAAAGAGAAGCTTCTGGCGGCTAAGACTGCGGGCATCACTACAGTACTGGTTCCAAAAGAAAATGAACGTGATGTGGATGAAATCAGCAAAGAGATTAAATCCGGCATGGAGATTATATATGTGGAGCGAATGGAAGAAGTAATAGAGCATGCTTTTGCTAAAGCGCAGAAGAAGACAGGAGCTTCGAAACGTAAGAAAGGAGTAACAGATGGTAATTAAGAATGTCAGCCTTGAGACAGTAATTGGTGTTACGAGCAAAATCCCAGATAATCAGTTACCGGAGATTGCTTTTGCAGGCAAGAGCAATGTAGGTAAATCTTCTCTGATCAACGCCCTGATGAACCGTAAATCTCTGGCAAGAACCAGTGCACAGCCGGGTAAGACACAGACTATTAATTTCTATAATATTAATGATGAATTGTATTTTGTGGATCTTCCGGGATACGGATATGCCAAGGTAAGTCAGCAGGAAAAAGAAAAATGGGGTAAGATGATAGAGAAATACCTGCATCGCTCCAAGGTATTGCAGGCTGTATTTCTTTTAGTTGACATCAGACATGAGCCTTCAGCCAATGACAGACAGATGTATGAGTGGATTCTGGCAAATGGCTATCATCCTATCGTAATCGCAACCAAACTGGATAAGATCAACCGCAGCCAGATTGCAAAGCAGGTAAAACTTGTTAAGCAGGGGCTTGGGGTGGATAAAGATACGATTGTGATTCCTTTTTCAGCTGAGACGAAACAGGGAAGAGAAGAAATCTATGCTCTGATAGATCAGCTGACCGGTAAAGAGGAAGTTACGCAGTAGCAAGGAGGCATTCCTATGAAAAGGCAATATCAGAAGAATCTGAAATTAATAGTCAATTTGTTAGTCTTTGTAACACTTATTTTATTGTGTATTTTACTGCTCCCGAAATTATTGGTGTTCTTTATGCCATTTGTAATCGGATGGATCATATCCTGTATGGCGAATCCACTGGTACATTTCCTGGAGCATCGGATTAAAATACGACGAAAAGCCGGAACGGTCATGGTCATCGTACTGGTTATTGCTGCAGTAGTAGGAGCCTGCTATCTGGTCATATCTATTCTGGCGAAGCAGATAGTCGGTTTTGTGGGCGAAATTCCTGATATGTGGGAGAGTCTGCAACAGGATTTCTCACATTTTGGCTCTCTGGTGAATGCCCTGACTGTGAACCTCTCACCGGATCTGGTAGAGAAGCTCAATGAATTCGGCAATTCCATAGGGAAAACGATCAGTGATTTCGTAGGAAATACCCAGGCTTTCTCCGTACAGGGAGTCAGCGGTATGGTAGGAAGTATTGCCAATGTGGCAATCGGAGTTGTGATGTGCCTTTTATCTGCTTATTTCTTTATTGCAGACAGAGAATATATGCTGGAGCTTGTGGATAAGATAATTCCCAAAAGTATAAGACATAAATACGATATTTTTTATAACAGTATGAAACAGGCATTTGGTGGGTACTTCAAGGCACAGTTCTTTATTGAAATCAGAATTTATGTGCTGATTCTGATAGGACTTTTCATATTGAGGATTGACTATTCCTTTCTTATTGCATTGGCAATTGCCTTTCTGGATTTCCTGCCGTTCTTTGGAAGTGGCGCAGTATTCTGGCCGTGGGCAATTATCAAGCTGCTTGGTGGAGATTATGTAAGAGCAATTGGATTCCTGATTATCTGGGGCGTAGGACAGATCGTGCGTCAGCTGATCCAGCCTAAGATTATGGGAGATTCTATTGGAATGGAGCCGATTCCAACTTTGTTTCTGCTGTTTATCGGATATAAGCTTGCCGGGGTAGGCGGTATGATCATAGCGATTCCAGTGGGAATTTTACTTCAGAATATGAATGAAGCAGGCATTTTTGATACACCTAAGATGTGCGTGAAGCTTCTGATTGCGAATCTGAATGACTACAGGAAGCTTACGAAGGAAGATATGGCTGTACTTCAGAAAGAAGAGCAGGATAAGACGGAGGAAAAGAGTGCGAAACTTTAAAATCTTGATACAATACGAAGGAACGAAATATCAGGGCTGGCAGAGACAGGAATCCACAGGGAATACCATACAGGGTAAGTTTGAAGCGATTCTGTCCAAAATGACAGACAGTAAGGTGCAGATTGACGGCTCAGGCAGAACAGATGCCGGAGTACATGCGTATGGTCAGGTGGCTAATTTTAAAATTGACACGAAGATGAGCGCAGATGAGATTATGGACTATATCAACCGCTATCTGCCTGAGGATATCGGAGTCATTCAGATTCAGGAGATGCCTGAGAGATTTCACAGCCGCTTGAATGCTGTGGGTAAGACATATCGCTATCGGATATGGAACAGTACATTTCCCTGTATCTTTGAACGCCGTTATGTATATGAACTGCCACAGAAGCTGGATCTGGAAGCTATGAGAGAGGCTGCCTCCTATTGTATAGGCAAGCACGATTTCAGAGCATTTACCTCTAATAAAAAAAGCAAGAAGTCTACTGTCAGAACGATAGAAGCCATTCAGATTGAAAGAATAGGCGAAGAAGTTGTTCTGACATATCGAGGTGATGGCTTCCTGTATCATATGGTGCGGATATTGACGGGAACACTTATAGAAGTAGGACTTGGACAGCGCAACCCTTCAGAAATGGAGATGCTGCTATCCAGAGGATCGAGAGATATGGCAGGAGCGTTGGCGCCTGCTAAAGGACTTGCCTTAATGGAAGTTCGTTACTAACTCTGATGAGGTGTCCCTAACAGATAGAGAATTGTATCAATAACGATAGCTTTCATTTGATCCGGATTCAATCCGGGGTGCTTATGAAAAGTTAATTCATGGCTGAGAGAGTCTACCATGTTATAGATAATGTGGGTCTTCTCAGCCAGATTTTCACAGTCATATCCGGCATTTCTTAGAAATTCTTCCAGCTGTAGAGTAGTCTTTAACTCCATATCTGCCATGAGAACGGCAACCTCGTCATTGGTCATGGTCAGCGCTTCAATCTCTTTATGGGCGTGATTAAATATTTTATGTGATTCAATTAAGGAATCCACAATTCTCTCAAGACTTGTCTTAGGATCAAAAGGCAGTGTAAATTCCTCAAATACAGGAACCATCATTTTCTGGCTGTATGCCTTTAATCCATCCATAAAAATATCATGCTTATCTGTAAAATAACTGTATATAATACCGGTGGAAACGCCGGCTGCTTTGGCAATATCCGCAGTTGTAGTCTTCTGATATCCTTTCTCACACATCAAAAGAAATCCTACTTCGATAATTCTGTTTTTCTTCTCAATAGAGCGTTTCTGCTGTGGCTCTCTGGTTTTCGTGTCTGACATGGTGTATCCTTTCTGGTTGTAACTAATCAGACCACATGCGCAAAATCGCATCTTCGATGCTTTACTTTTGCTTATGTGGTTACTTCGCCATATAAATTGAGCCCAATATGCTTGTAAACAAGCATATTCTGTCTCGATTTGCATGGCTCTGATTAGTTACATGATAATATCTTTTATGGCTTTTGTCAAATAATGTGAATAAAATTTCACATTCATATTGACAGATGGAAGATACGAGATTATCATGAAAATATGAACAATGATTCATATGTATTTACATATGGAATGAACTGAATAGAGAAAAATCAAAAAGAAATGAGGAATCGGGATGAAGAAGAAACAGGTTGCTAAAATAGTAGGAATCATCGTAATAGTTGGCTGCGTGGCAGGAACAACGGCTTTTGCAGGAACATCCAAGATGAAAGTGGCAGTGGCAGCAGTAGGACAGGGAGATGTGGTCAGGACAATAGCAGTAGAAGGACACATTGAGACAGAAGAGGAGAAAGCATATTATGCGAAAGTGACTGCACCGGTATCGACTTTTGACCTGAAAGCAGGAGATGTGGTACAGAAGGGTGATACACTGGTTACATACGACACACAGGAATATGACAGAAGCTTGGAGCAGGCACAGCTACAAGCTAAGGCAGCCAAGGCTGGCTATGCAGGAAGTGCAGCACAAAGCAAGGAAATGACTCAGGCTTATGAAGAAGCACAGGCGCAGGAATCCATGTATCAGCAGGCATACGAAGCAGCACTGGCAAATGTCAATGATCTGCAATATAACATAGAGACAGTAGCAGATGCGGTAGATGATAAGAGAGATAAGATCAATCGGGATATTGCGCAGGTAGAGATTGAGATTGCACAGAAGAATGCACAAGCAGCAGATTATGATGATGAGGACCGTCTTGATTATTTGGAAGAAGCAGCACAATTGCAGGTGAAGCTGGCAAGTCTGAAGAAGAAATTACTGGAGCTGCCGGATAGTGGAGCCAAGCCTATAGAGGACAGATATTTCAGCGAAGCACAATATTATCTGAATGAGCTGGCTACGCAGAGAGCACAGCTACAGCAGGAGATGCAGACAACGAAGCATGCTGCCATGAATGGTTCCCAGCTGGCACAGCTTGCCGCCAATGCGGAACTTGCCAATACTGCTGTCACCTGGAATGAGGAAGATGCAGAGAAGGCAGCAGAGGGCGTAACAGCAGACGTTACAGGCGTAGTGAGTGAGATCAATGTAGAAGAGGGCGCTTACGTGGCAGAAGGAACACGGCTTTTTACCATAAAAGACATGGAGCATGTAATGGCTGTCGTTGAAGTAACCAGCTATGAAATGGGACAGGTGGAAGTAGGTCAGAAGGCATCTATTGAAGCCGCAGGCAATACCTATGATGGAACCGTATCCAGGATACGGAAGGAAACTGTGCTGGATTCCCAGAACAAAGCCAAATTACAGGTAGAGATACATATTGAGAACCCGGATGATAAGATTTATCTGGGTACAGATGTGGATGCTGCTATTGAGACCGGAGAAAGCGACAGCGCAATCGTGATTCCCAATGATGCTCTTTATACAGATGATGAGGGAGATTACTGCTACCTGTTGTCTAATGATGTGATTGAGAAGAGATATCTGACCTGTGGTATTGCAAGTGCTGATACGACAGAAGTTCTCGAAGGACTAAGCCAGGGAGAATGGGTAATTACCGATGCCATGACAGATGCCAATGTGGGTAAGGGCGCACAGGCGAAATAGTTTGCAGGTAACTGAAAGGTATGGTGATTATTAGATGGGAGCTTTTATTGAATTTGATAAGGTAACGAAGCAGTATGGCACTGCAGACAGAGTGTTTTATGCATTGAAGGATGCCAGCTTCACGATTGAACAGGGAGAAATGGTAGTCATCCTGGGACCAAGTGGTGCGGGTAAGAGTACTTTGCTGAATCTGTTGGGCGGTATGGATGTGGCGTCCTCTGGAAGCATTATTTCCTGTGGAGAGGACATCAGTCAGTACAATGATAATCAGCTGACCGGATATCGGGCGAGAAATGTTGCAGTAGTTTTCCAGTTCTACAATTTGATTCCTACATTAACTGCATATGAGAATGTAGCGCTTATGAGGGATATTGTGAACGATACGATGGACCCGAAGGAAGCATTGGAGTCTGTAGGACTTGGCGACCATATGCATCAGTTCCCGGCGCAGATGTCAGGTGGTGAGCAGCAGAGAACGTCCATAGCCAGGGCAATTGCCAAGAATCCTAAGCTTCTGCTGTGTGATGAGCCGACAGGGGCACTGGATACCAATACAGGACGGGATGTATTAGAATTGCTGGTGAGAATGAGCCGTGAAAAGAAGAGAACAGTTGTCATGGTCACGCATAACAGCTTTTTTGCAGATATTGCAGACAAGGTCATCCGTGTAAAGAACGGCGCTATTGAGTCTGTTACAATCAATGAACATCCAAAGGATGCAAGTGAGGTGAGCTGGTAATGCTGAAAAGAAAGCTTTTAAGAGATCTGTGGCAGAATCGTACGCAGTTCATTTCCATTTTTTTGATGGCTTTTCTTGGTCTGTTCGTTTTCGCAGGAATAGATGCGGAGAGTACAGGAATCGGGATATCTACAGCACAGTATTATGAAGAGACCAATCTGGCTGATAACTGGGTCATGGGTACTTCATTCAGTACGGAAGAGGTGAAACGGCTGGAAGCACTGCCACAGATTGCTTCGGTTGACCGTAAGCTGGTGCTGGAGGGCAAAGCCAAAGTAGGGGACGGAGAAGAACCTTCTATGGAGTTTAACTTTGTAGAGAGCATGAACAGCTCGTTCCCTTATATAAAAGAAGGAGAAGCCTTCGATGTTGACAAGGAAGGGGTATGGCTGGAAGAACTGTTTGCTAAGAAGTGGAATCTTCAGGTCGGAGATTATGTACGGCTTGAATATGAGGGCATTCTGTTCACGGAGCAGATCCGCGGTATTATCATTCATCCGGAATATGTATTCTATTCACTGGACAGCGACAGCATGATGCCCAATTATGGTACATATGGATATGCTTATCTTTCCTCAAAGGAATATCCGATACAGGATGAATTATACTACAATTACATGGTAATAAAGCAGACCAATGCAGGAGAATCCTCAGAGGAATCCATGGAGTTCAAGGAGCTGGTAAAAGACACGCTGAACCGACAGAATATTGTGGTACTGGACAGAAAACAGAACGGTGGCATTGAAGCCATTGCGTCAGAACAGTCACAGCACGAAGAAATGGGAATCATGTTCTCAGCAGTATTTCTGTTGATTGCTGTCATGGGAATTGTTACAACTATGACACGAATGACTTCAAACCAAAGAATCCAGATTGGTACACTCAAAGCATTGGGATTTGGCAAGAGGAAGATTACCTGGCACTATATGTCTTATGGCATTGTGATCAGTTCCCTGGGAAGTATCGTGGGGGCGGTATTGGGGTATTTGTATCTGCCACTGCTTTTCCTGCCGAGCATGAGTGCATACTACATCCTGCCCAATTGGGTGACACAGATGTCAGTAAAGACTTATTATGCAATTGTACTGGCTATTCTGGTCTCTACACTGGTCAGCTTCCTGGCATGCCGTAAGGAATTGAAGGATATGCCTGCCATTACATTAAAACCGGCTGCACCTAAGAATATCAGACACTCCATGCTGGAGAAGAGCCGTATGTGGCTGTCTTTGAACTTCTCTACACAGTGGAATGTCAGGGATGTACTCCGCAATAAAGCCAGAAGCCTGATGGGTATCGCTGGTGTAGCAGGCTGTACGATGCTGCTTCTGTGTGCCTTTGGCTGCAGCGACTGTGTAAAAGAGATTGCGGTGTGGCAATACGGAGAACTGGTGACAGGACAGTACAAAGTAATATTCGGGCAGCAGGTCACAAATCTGGAGAAAAGACAGTATAAGCAGCAGTATAAGGGACAACTGGTGCAGGAGGGAAGCTGTGAATTCAGAACGGATTCTCTGGTAAAAAAAGGCGGCATCACAATCTTGGACGAAGGTAACTATCTGCACTTTCAGAATGCAGATGGAGAAGAGATAATCCTGCCACAACAGGGAATCTCCATGTCTGTGAAAATGGCACAGGTGTTAGGACTTAAACAGGGAGATTTTATTGAATGGCATATTGTAGGTGAGAAGGAATGGCAGAGAAGCAGAATCACAGCACTGTATCGTACACCTACGGGGCAGGGCATTACACTGTCAAGGGAAGAGTATGAATCATTGCAGTATGATTTTAACCCTACTTCTTTCTATACCAATATGACCATTCCACAGTATGTAAAAGACAGCGATGACATTTCCGGTGTGATCAGCATCGAACAGCTGAAGATCGATCTGGATAAAAACATGGAAATGATGAATCTGATGGTAGGAATCCTGATCGTTGCGGCAGTACTGCTTGGAATCATTGTTCTCTACAACATGGGTGTGCTTTCTTTCCTGGAAAAGACAAGAGAAGTTGCCACGCTGAAGGTGCTCGGCTTTTCCTCAGGAAGAATACGAAGAATCCTGCGGCAGCAGAACAATTGGATTACCATAATTGGAATCGTTGCAGGATTAATTCTTGGTTATCAATTCCTTGATATTATGATGCAGACCATGTCCGAGGACAATGATATGCCGACTGTTGTATATCTGGCGTCTTATCTGTATTCCATCATAGGCACTTGGATTACCTCTACAGGCGTCAATTATATGCTTTCCGGTAAAGTCAAGACCATCTGTATGGTAGACGCACTCAAAGGTGTCGAGTAAGTTTATTTGTACACAAGAAAAGACTTTATTCTTGCACAATCCTGTGATAAACTGTAACTATTCAGAGCCATGCAGCCTGTGACAGAATATGACTGCTTGCAGGCATATATGGCGCAGGATATATGGTGAGGTAACTACATGAGCAAAAGAAAAGCATCGAAGATGCGATTTTGTGAATGTAGTTCTGAATAGTTATTCAGAGCCATGCAGCCTGTGCCATGGCAGAGACTTACGAAACGATCAGGAGGAGCTTATGAGTGAATTAGATAAGAATGTGGAAGCAGAAAGTCAGGAAAAAGAAGTCGTTTCCAAGAATTTTATTGAACAGATTATAGATAAGGACCTTGCAGAGGGTGTATATGACACAGTTCACACCAGATTCCCACCGGAACCAAACGGATATCTGCACATCGGACATGCGAAGAGTATTATTTTGAATTATGGACTTGCCAAGGAATATGGCGGTAAGTTCAACATGCGTTTTGATGATACCAATCCTACAAAGGAGAAGGTAGAATTCGTCGAATCCATCAAAGCAGATATCGCATGGCTTGGCGCAGACTGGGAAGACAGACTGTTCTTTGCATCTGACTATTTTGACCAGATGTATGAAGGCGCAGTGAAGCTGATCAAGAAGGGTAAGGCATATGTATCTGACCTGACAGCAGATGAGATCCGTGAATATCGTGGTACACTGACTGAGCCGGGGAAGGAAGATCCATCCAGCAACAGAAGCGTAGAAGAGAACCTTGCACTTTTTGAAGATATGAAGAATGGTAAATTCGCAGATGGCGAGAAGGTACTGCGTGCAAGAATCGACATGGCATCTCCTAACATGAACATGAGAGATCCTGTCATTTACCGTGTGGCACATATGACACATCACAGAACAGGTGATAAGTGGTGCATTTATCCGATGTACGATTTCGCACATCCTATTGAAGATGCGATTGAGGGTATCACACATTCTATCTGTACACTGGAATTTGAGGATCACAGACCTCTCTATAACTGGGTCGTAACAGAGCTGGAATACCCACATCCACCTAAGCAGATTGAATTTGCCAAGTTATATCTGACTAACGTGGTAACAGGTAAGAGATACATTAAGAAGCTGGTTGAACAGGGTATTGTTGACGGATGGGATGATCCAAGACTGGTATCTATCGCAGCCCTCAGAAGAAGAGGCTTCACACCTGAATCCATCAAGAAATTCGTAGAGCTTGGCGGTATCAGCAAGGCAAATTCTTCTTCCGACTATGCAATGTTAGAGTACTGCATCCGTGAGGATCTGAAGTTAAAGAAGCCAAGAATGATGGCAGCACTTGATCCTGTGAAGTTAGTAATTGACAACTATCCGGAAGGAGAAGTTGAATATCTGGAAGTTGCTAACAATCTGGAGAATGAAGAACTTGGCACCAGACAGGTTCCATTCTGCCGTGAACTCTATATCGACAGAGATGACTTTATGGAAGAACCTCCCAAGAAGTATTTCAGACTCTTCCCAGGCAATGAAGTACGTCTGATGAGTGCATACTTTGTAAAATGTACAGGCTTTGAGAAGGATGAGAATGGAAAAGTCACAGTTGTACATTGTACGTATGATCCTGAAACGAAGCAGGGCAGTGGCTTTACAGGCAGAAAGGTAAAGGGAACCATTCATTGGGTACCGGCTCCTTATGCAGTTAAGGCAGAAGTACGTCTCTATGAGAACATTATTGATGAGGAAAAGGGCGTATACAACGAAGATGGTTCTCTGAACCTGAATCCGAATTCTCTTACTGTATTAAAAGAGTGCTATTTGGAGCCTGCATTAAAAGATGCAAAGCCTTATGACAGCTTCCAGTTTGTAAGACAGGGCTTCTTCAATGTAGATTATAAGGACAGCAAGCCGGATGCACTGGTATTTAACCGAATTGTATCCTTAAAGAGCTCTTTCGTATTACCGAAGAAATAAGGGATAAAAGCTTATGAGATATAAATGTCTTGTGTTAGACCATGATGATACAGTGGTAGACAGTACTGCCAGTATTCATTATCCGGCTTTTCTGGAGGCATTGAAGATATTAAGACCGGGTGTGCAGCAGATTACTTTGGAAGAATATTTTGAGGAGAACTTTGATCCTGGCTTTATCGAGATGTGCCAGAGAAGATATCAGCTTACAGATGCTGAGCTGGATGTGGAAGTAGAATGCTGGAGAAAATATGTGGAGAATCATATTCCAAAGGCATATCCGGGGATGCGGAAAATCATTACAAGACATAAGGAGGAAGGAGGCTGCGTCTGCGTAGTCTCCCATTCCTATGATTTCAATATCAGGAGAGATTATAAGGCAAACGATCTGCCAGAACCTGATATGATATTTGGCTGGGAGTGTGAACCACAGCAGCGTAAGCCGGCGCCATATGCGCTGGAGCAGATTATGGCAAAATACGGATTGCAGCCACAGGAGATGGTCATGATCGATGACCTTAAACCGGGTTATGATATGGCAAGAAGTGTGGGTGTGCCGTTTATTGGCGCAGGCTGGGCAAATGATATTGCCAGGATACGTACCTTTATGAAACAGAACAGTGATTATTATTTTACCAATGTAAAAGAACTGGAGAAATTCCTTTTTTCATAGGAACTCTCCAGTTCTTTTAATCTTTTAATAAGAAGTAATTGTTAAGCTTCAGGCTTAGCTTCGGATTCTTCATCCTCATCATCAAAGAATTCTTCGCTGGAAGCTTCGTCTTCATCATCCGCATAGGCGATGGAAATGGAGGAAGAGTTGTCTGCGTTTTTTTCTTTCTCGTTTTTTTCAGGTGCAGGTTCTTCCTTGGAAGATTCTGGTTCAGCGGCAGGCTGTGTCATTTCTTCAATGATTTCCTTTGCCTTATCAAGCTTCTCAGATACATTGAAATTCTCGATTTTTTCCTTTGTCTTATCAATTGTCTCAATGACCTTCTCACCGATGATCTCTTTGGCATTGTCCAGATCTAATGATACATAGGAACGGTTCTTGTTGGAATGAGCTTCAGTGGGAGCGTCCTCCTCATCATCAAAGTCATCGTCAAAATCATCAAAATCATCTGCAGCATCGATGTCCTTTAATGGGTCATCCTGTTTCTTCTGAAGACAATAATAAGTTCCTGCTGCTGCGGCACCGGCGAGCGCACTAAGTAAAACTAACTTGCCGAATTTCTTAGCCATAATGTATGCTCCTTTCTGTAAGGGGATTATATATTATATACATTTTAATACTATTTTATGAAAATGAAAAGTGAATATGTAAAATTTTAGAATGCTTTAATAACCTTGAATTATCCCACATATTATGTTAATATAGAATCGACTACATAAGTCAACCGCAAGGATGCAGCAGGAGGAGAATGTATACATGAATGAGAAATTCTTTGATTTGTCCAGAGAAAAGCAGGACCGTATGATAAATGGCGCATTAGAGGTATTTGCCAAGAATGGCTATAAGCATGCAAGTACCGACGATATGGTGAAGGCAGTGGACGTAAGCAAGGGATTATGGTTCCATTATTTTGGCTCGAAGGCAGGATTGTATACATTTGTATATGGCTACAGCGTGAAATATATGATATTGGAATTGTCTTCCGCCATGGATGCGCAGGAGAAGGACTATTTCGAAGTGGTGCGCCAGATGGAGTACACCAAGATGCGTGTCAGCAGGAGTTACCCATATATGAATCTGTTCCTGCAGGAGTCTGCGAATGAGGCAGATGAGGAGATTCTGGAGCAGACCCAGGCAGACCGTAAGATTCTGAAGGAGAAGATGGATGGCATATTGCGGAATGCAGAACTGGAAGGCATTTCAGAGAAAGCGCACAGAGACCGGATTAAGCGAATGATCCGCTATACGATAGAAGGTGTGCAGCGTGATAAGATGATGAAGACTCAGGTTGAGCCTGAGACTGTATATAAGGAAATCAAGAATTATATCGAACTGGTCAAGACACTGGTGCGTGGAACAGACCTGCCTGCGAAGGAAGATATGCTTGATTCACCAATAACGAATACATTATTCTAGTAAAAAAACATGCGGATTCGCATGTTTTTTACTATTTCTTCTGTTGATAAACGGGGGCTGCGGGGTAGCCGCCTTTTAACTTCTGCATACCTCTCTGCACAGCATCTTTAGAATTCTTCCAGTCAGCATCCTGATTCTTATAGTCAAATTTCTCCACAAGCCAGCTCACATCTTCACCGACGCGTTCCATATTTTCTTTCATCAAACCAAAAAGCACAGGGAAGAATTCTTCCTTCTGTTTATCAGAAAGTGTCTCACATGCTGCCTGACATAAGTCACCGAAGTGAACCAGACAAAATCCCTTACTCTCTTCAAAACGCTTCCGAAAAGCCTCATCCTTCTTATACATAAAGAAGAAAGTATCCATATATCTGGCATAGGTATCCTTGTACTGATTGCAGATGTAGCAGGATTCCTGCTTGGCATAAGTCCACGCAGTCATGGTATTGTTGACTTCCTTTGACTTCTTCATACGATCCAGGAAAGAAATCTTAGCCGGCTTGAATCGTTTGATCTCCTGATCCAACTCCTGATTCATTTTGCGGAAATGCGTCTTTAAGATCCAGGCATTCCCAAGCGTATTGCCATACTGGAACATCTTCTGAAAATGATATCGGCAGAAACCAGCCTTGTCCGTCATATCGCGAATATCGCTCTCCATATAAGAAGAACCCGAACCCAGCGTAAAGTCCAGCAAGTCCTGTTCAACCTTTTGCTCAATGTAGCAGAAAGGACATTCATCATCTGCCGCAAAGGCATCGTTTAAGGGAATGGTATATAATTGCTCTTTCATGTGAAAATCTCCTCGTAGTTAAGTGATGTTTTAAGCATAGCATATTTGCAAGAAATATGTTAGAGTAAAAAGCACTTCAAATTAACTTACAATATAAAAATAAGGATGCAACAGTTTGTATATTCTGTTGCATCCTTTGCTTACACTTTATATATCGGCATATCTTTTCTAAACTTTATACTTATTTTTCCAAAATTACAATTTTTTTTAAGAATTATGATTAATACATACACGCCCAAAAAGCTATGACCATAATAAGCCATAGCAATAGTGCTGTGCAGTTATGTTTTTTTTTACAAAAGTATCTTTCTGTATATGTCATCTTTGTCATCCTGCTCAATACACAGGTAACGTTTCGTGATTGAAAATGAAGAATGATTATAGATCAGCATGATGACTACCGGGTCTGCCCCCTGCTTCCATGCGTGATATCCAAAAGTCTTACGTAGTGAATGGCAGCTGATATGTCCTTCTATGGGAACAGCCTGCGTAATCGCCTGAATAATACGGTAAGCCTGATAGCGGGACAAATGCCGGTTTTTATTACGTGGACTGGGAAAAAGATATATATTACCCACACGATGGGATGAAGAGCTGATCAAATAAGAATGATAGGATTTCAGAGCCTTTCGTATCTCCTGATTCAAAAGAATATGATTTGATTTGCCTGTCTTGCGTTCTTTCACAACAATGTGTGTTCTTACTTCTCCCTTATGATAGACCATATCATAAGTCAGATTCAGAATATCACTGATTCTCAGTGCAGTGTTCAATCCCAGCACTACTAAAGCATAATTGCGGGGATCTGGTTTCTGCGTTCTGTAATAATCCTTGAATTTTTTTAAAGATTTCCTGTCTCTGTTGTACTCATATGTTCCTCCTTGATCATGGGTATTCACTTCAAATACTCATTGCTGTTCCTTCAGCATCCTATATGTATGAATATTTCTTCTTATACATACAATGGTACAAATATGTACTAAATACAACAGAATATACAAACTGTTGCATATGTGCATTCACATAATATGGTGCATATTCTTCCGGTGCAGCAAGGAAGCATGGAAAATACGGAATCTGAAAATGTGCAGGATGCATGGATTTATAATTTCTGTATTTTGTAGAAACAAGGAAAAAGATAACAAGATTATCGCAGAGTTAGAGAGGAGGAGCAGATTTGCTTAGATTATCAGTACAGAAAGATGAATATATCATGGTGGGCAAGGATGTGAAGATTACATTCCTTGGTGGTGTGAAGAATCAGGCACACATCATGATCGATGCACCTAAGGAAATCAATATTGCAAGAGGGCGTGCAATAGAGAAAAGGGCAGCAACAGGAAAAATCTATAAATAGATTTTTCCTGCGGCAAATTTGTATTTCATACAAATTCGCAAATACTGAGATAATAGCCGGAGGCTGGCGCAATGGGAGTGAGCGCGCGCAGACTATTGACAGCCTGCTTTCGGATATTATAAATAGGAAGTTTGGATACTCACCAAAGTTCCTGACAACTGAATAAGGGAACAAAGAACAGGCGGTAAAACGGATTTTTACTGCGACAGCAAATTGAAGTCAGGTGGTTTCACCAGACCTCGATTAACACATGGAGGTAAAATTATGGTAGTACAACACAATTTACAGGCAATGAATTCTAACAGAATGTTAGGCATCACACAGGGTACATTATCCAAGTCTACAGAGAAGCTCTCTTCTGGTTATAAAATCAACCGTGCAGCAGATGATGCAGCAGGTCTGTCTATTTCTGAAAAGATGAGAAAACAGATTCGCGGTTTAACACAGGCTTCTTCCAATGCAGAAGATGGTATCAGTGCAGTACAGACTGCTGAAGGTGCTCTTGCTGAAGTTACAGATATGTTACAGAGAATGAATGAGCTGGCAGTTCAGGCTTCCAATGGTACACAGTCTGAAACAGACCGTTCTTATATCCAGGACGAAGTAAACCAGCTTGTAACAGAAATCGACAGAGTATCAGAGACAACCAAGTTCAACGAAATCTATCTGTTGAAGGGCGATTCTACTGCAGAAAAGGGTTATTCTTATAGCTATACAAAAGCAACGGCAGCAGGAATAGCTACAGATGCATCTGTAACTATGGCAACAGATTCCGCCACTACTGCTACAGTTGATTTTACATTTACCGCTGCTGATGCGGATGGAGTTACTAATGCAGAAGCAAATGATTTGGTGAAATCATTAAAAAATCAAGGTGTTACAATTACAACTTCTGGAACAAAAGCATCTATTAAATTAAATGGAGATGCTGCTAATAATTATAAGATTGTTACAACAGACGCAGATGCAAATGAATTTTCTATTCAAACATTAGAAGGTAAAGAAGTTGCTACTGCAACGGCAACTAAAGGAAGTATTAATAGTACAGTAACAGTAGTTGCAACAGATGCAACAGCGCAATCTTCAACAGAAGAGTTAGCCAGATTCTATGACAAAGATGGAAATGCAATCTCTCAGAATGCATTAGCAGATTATTTTGGTACAGATGGTACGGATGTACTTGTAAATTCTGATGCAGGACAGTTTTATGACGCTGTTGGACATAAACTTGATATGAAAGTAGTTGCAAAAAATATTAGTAAGAATCAGGATCAGATGGCAGCACTTAACATTAAGTTCCAGGTTGGTGCAGACACATCATCAACAAATAAAATATCTGTTAATATTGATGCTATATCTGCGAAAGGCTTAGGTATTAACGGTTTAAAGGTAGATGGTAATAATTCTACTAATTCTGATGATGCAGTAAATACGATTGCACAGGCTATTCAGAAAGTTTCTACACAGCGTTCTGCTCTTGGTGCAGTTCAGAACAGATTAGAGCATACGATCAACAACTTGGATAACATTGTTGAGAATACAACATCGGCAGAAAGCCAGATCCGTGATACAGATATGGCTACAGAGATGGTTAAGTACTCTAATGCCAACATTCTGTCTCAGGCAGGTCAGTCTATGTTAGCACAGTCTAACCAGAGCAATCAGGGAGTTCTGAGTCTTTTAGGCTAATCTTAGTGCAAAATAAAGGTTGTATTGCTGTATTTCATGAAATATGGCATACCATGAAAGTAAAAAGGGCTATCCGTCAAGATAGCCCTTTTTACGATAGAAGTGATACATGGAGGCAGTTTATGAAGAGAAGAAAAGTATTGTCTAAATTATTAGGATTATTGTTGATTTTAGCAATGATTTGCGCTATTGTTCCTATTTCAGCCGATGCGACAGAATTGTATGTGGAAAGAAAGGCAGACGTTGTATTCGTCATTGATGCTACAGGATCAATGGGTGGCTGTATTAGCAGTGTTAAATCTAATATTACAGATTTTGTAAACTTGATTAGTAAAGAAGATGTTGATGTCAGGGTAAAGTACGTTATTTATAGAGATATTACCTGTTCAGAACCAACGCAGGCTTCAGGATGGTACTCGGCTACAGATGCATCAGCCTCTTATTTAACAGATGTTAAGGCAACTGGAGGCGGGGATGGACCGGAAACACTTTTAGATGGTATAGGTATGATGCTATCAGATAGTTTTAGAACAGATGCTGTTAAATACTGTATTTTTTTTACCGATGCTGAGACAAAGACGGATAATAACTATGGCTATGGAACAGAAGATGATGCTGTGAATGCGGTAAATGCGGCTGGTATTGTGATGTCTATGGTTACCAGTAGTGAATTATTTGACACTCATTCAAAATATGTATCCACATCTGAGGGTGGTGTCATAGCAGACATTTATGGAGACTACAGCATTTTATTGAAAGGCTTGGCTGATAGTATTATAGGCAAATTAGATGAATTAAGCGGATTGTCAATGTCACCAAGAAGCTGTAAAGAGGGCGAAGATGTTACAGTTAGGGTAACGAGTATTTCAGAGATTACATATGGAGGTGACTTTAAAGTACTTTTTGATGGTGCTTCTGTAGAAGTTGTTTTGAAGGAAAGTAATTATTTTGAGTTCAAGGTTCCAACAGATAAGATTCTGGGTAAGTATGAAGTTAGTGTAGTGAATGGGGGAGTAACCAGTAAAGTTGGTAATTTTACAATAGAATCAGCAGCTGAATATGGAGCAATGGCGCCTTCTTCTACAATTAAAGGAACAGCAGTTACAGTAAGAGTACCAGTTAGTAAATTAAATTATCAAAAGGATTTTAAGGTTGCTTTAGGCGGAAACAAAGTATCAATAAGCAGTAAACAAACGGATTATTTTGAATTCAAAGTGTCATCTTCATTAGAAGTGAAAAGTTATGACGTTATAGTTACCAATGGTGGGCAAAACACATATATTGGTGAATTTGTAGTTAATTCTAAGACACCATCATTTGGAGCAATGGACAAAACCAGTTGCCAAGAGGAGAGTACGGTTACAGTAAAGGTTCCAGTATCTAACATTGATTATGGCTCTGATTTTGCAGTGTCAATGAATGGTGTTAATGTTACAGTTAGAAAGTTCTCATCATATTTCAAATTTACAGTACCAAATTCGATGGCAGTTGGATTATATGCAGTCGAAGTTACAAATGAAGGAGTACAATATGCAATAGGAACATTTGAAGTAAAAGCAAAAGAAGTACCTAAGATAGAATTTGGAGCCATGGATGTGACAGAGACAGAAGAAGGAACGACAGCCAAGGTAACAGTAAGTGTCAGTGGCTTGGAAACATATGGCTCGGATTTTGCAGTGGATATGGATGGAACAGTGGTATCTGTAAAGAAATATGCAGGAAGTATCAGTTTCACAGTACCGTCAGATTTACCGGCAAAGATATATACAGTCAGCATAGTAAATGAAGGAATAACGTATACTTTGGGAACATTTGAAGTGAAAGCCAAGGAAGTCCCCAAGATAGAATTTGGAGCCATGGATGTGACAGAGACAGAAGAAGGAACGACAGCCAAGGTAACAGTAAGTGTCAGTGGCTTGGAAACATATGGCTCGGATTTTGCAGTGGATATGGATGGAACAGTGGTATCTGTAAAGAAATATGCAGGAAGTATCAGTTTCACAGTACCGTCAGATTTACCGGCAAAGATATATACAGTCAGCATAGTAAATGAAGGAATAACGTATACTTTGGGAACATTTGAAGTGAAAGCCAAGGAAGTCCCCAAGATAGAATTTGGAGCCATGGATGTGACAGAGACAGAAGAAGGAACGACAGCCAAGGTAACAGTAAGTGTCAGTGGCTTGGAAACATATGGCTCGGATTTTGCAGTGGATATGGATGGAACAGTGGTATCTGTAAAGAAATATGCAGGAAGTATCAGTTTCACAGTACCGTCAGATTTACCGGCAAAGATATATACAGTCAGCATAGTAAATGAAGGAATAACGTATACTTTGGGAACATTTGAAGTGAAAGCCAAGGAAGTCCCCAAGATAGAATTTGGAGCTATGGATGTGACAGAAAGTAATGCAGGAACATCAACTAAGGTAAAAGTAACAGTAAGTGGATTAGTAACTTATGCGGATGACTTTTCGGTTAACCTGAATGGAAATTCTGTGGCTGTAAAGAAGTATGCAGGACTTATTAAGTTTACCGTTCCGGCATCTATGCCGGCAGGCTCATATACAGTGACGGTTACCAATGATGGTAATACATACACGATAGGAACTTATATAATTAAGTAAAGTGAATTAATGGCGCATATTTTCTCACAGGAATATGCGCCGTAATAAAAAGGGGAAATAACATATGATACCAGTTTCAATATGCATAATAGCAAAAAATGAAGAAAAATATATCGGGGAATGTTTAAAAAGATTAGCAAAATACGGTATGGAAATTATAGTAACAGATACAGGTTCAACAGATAGAACAAAAGAAATTGCGTCCAGATATGCGAGTAAAGTACTTGATTTTCAATGGGTGGAAGATTTCAGTGCAGCGCGAAATTTTTGTGCAAAGAATGCTTCCTATAACTGGATATTAGCGTTAGATTGTGATGAGTATGTTGAGAATATAGATGTCCAGAAATTGCGCATGTGTATGCAGAAATTTTCAAAGAAAGCAGGAACAGTGAAACTGAGAAATGCGGCATACAGATATGATGGAACAATAGGTTATGAGGATGAAGATATTGTGAGGTTTTATAATAGAAATTTCTATGAATTTGCATATCCTGTTCATGAAAATATTGTTGCCAAGAAAAATAGTGGTAGTGAATTAGAATGTTTTGAAGTGCCAATGGAAGTTATACATATGGGATATCTTGTGTCTGGTGATGAGATGAAACAGAAACAGGAACGTAATCTGAATCTATTGTATCAATCAGTACAGAATGAGAAGGTAAGAAATGCTTATACATTTTTTCAAATAGCGCAATCAGAACATATACTTGGCAATTTGGAAAAAGCAATCGATAATTATCAGCAATGTCTTGCAATTGAGAATAATGTAGAATTATCTTATATACAGACCTGTGTGATAGAATTAGCTACTACATATGCCCAGATAGATGAATCTCAAAAAGCTGTGGAAGTGCTTGAACAATATAAGGATAGAATCAAGACGGCGCAATTTACATATACGTATGCGTTGGCACTTTTAGGAATTGAGCAGCCATTAAAGGCACTAATGCAATTAGTGTTGGTAAGTATGATGAGTGATAGAGATAAATTGGGAGAGAATCTGGTCTATTGTTATGAACATATTATCAGGCTATATGAAATGTTTGGACAGCCACAAATAGCAGAACCATTCAAACAGAAGTATGAAAAATGTTTAAAGGAAAGGCAGCATGTATTTAATCAAATTGAAGAATATGCCAAGACGCGTTAGAAATACTAGAAGTATAAAAGAAAAAAGTCGTCCACATTTCGGACGACTTTTTACATTCATGAACGTATTTATTTTTGATGCTTCAACTCTGCATTCTCTTCCATTAATCTTTTGATAAGGGCATCTTTCTCATCAAGAGCCTTGCTTTGTTCTTTTATAGCTCTTTCCTTTTCTTTTATAGTTCTTTCCTTTTCTTCTATAGTTTTGTCTTGTTTTTCTATAGTTTTGTCTTTTTCTTCCAAAGCTTTATCTTTCTGGGCAAGATTGTCCTCATACCGCTTCATCCTAAGATTGTATTCAATCCTGTCCAGGCAGCGTTCCCTGACGGCCTTGTCAGCATAGAGATCACACAGTGTGTTTGACGTTTCGGTTAAATATTCGTTCTTGTCAGCAATCATTTTAATTTCCTCCCAGGTGGTGGCTTTAAAAAGCTTTGCCCATTCATCAACCTGCCAGAAGCAGTCATCTTCTGTTGCCAAGTCTATCTGACTCAAGTCTAGCACATATAGTGAGAACTTGTCACTATAAATTCTGTGAGTATTTACATCCATGATCTGATTTTTAGAATAAAACAGGGGTTGTGGTGGAAAAGGCGTATAATCAAGGATTCCAATGTGGATTGCGGGCTTTGCATTGATGTATTCCTCACCGTGTTCGAGGCTGTCATACATACGACACAGATAGCCAATGGAGCGCTCAGGCCAGTCATGGTAGTCGTTTACCTGCATTTCCAGGTCTATCTGCTGGTGATTATTTATTATGAGCTTAATGTCCAGACGAAATTCCTTGGCGCTGAAGGTGGAGCCGATTTTAACAGGATTGTCTATTATAATAGAAGTAATCGCCTCCGGTCTGAGGTGAAGAAGAGAACTGAGCAGTCCTGTAAGTGCTTTTTTATTCTTCTGGAAAAGGACACGGAACATGTAGTCGTTAGTCAGTCCGTATTCAATTTTACCTGTAGCTTTCTGCAGTGCAGGTGAAAATGTTGTTTTAGTTTGATTCATATGTTATTTTACTGAGTTGGCTTGCAATACCGTTATCAGTACCTTTCTGTGTATTCAGACGTCTGTAGGGGTATTATAGCAATAAGGTGTAGAAGTGCAATGCCAAATGTAAAAACTCGTTTGAAATGTAAAAAGTCGTCCATTTCGGGCGACTTTTTGTATTAATGCGTATATTTATTTTTGCTGTTTCAGCTCTGCAATTTCTTCCATCAATTTCTTAACAAGGGCATCTTTCTCATCAAGAGCAATACTTTGCTCTTTTATAGTTCTTTCCTTTTCTTCTATAGTTTTGTCTTGTTCTTCTATAGTCTTGTCTTTTTCTTCCAAAGCTTTATCTTTCCGGGCAATAGCATCTTCATACCGCTTCATCCTAAGATTATATTCAATTCTATCGAGGCATCGTTCTCTGACATTCCTGTCTGCATACAGATCACACAATGTATTGGATGTTTCAGTTAAGTATTCGTTCTTGTCAGCAGTCATTTTAATTTCCTCCCAAGTGGTGGCTTTAAAAAGCTTTGCCCATTCCTCAATCTGCCAGAAGCAGTCCTCTTCTGTAGCAAGATCTATCTGACTCAAGTCTAGCACATAGAGGGAGAACTTGTCACTATAAATTCTATGAGTATTTACATCCATGATCTGATTTTTAGAATAGAACAGAGGATGTTCTGGAAAAGGCGTATAATCGAGGATGCCGATGTGGATTGCCGGCTTTGCATTAATGTATTCTTCGCCATGTTCAAGGCTGTCATACATACGGCAGAGATATCCAATGGAACGTTCTGGCCAGTCGTGGTAATCGTTTACCTGCATTTCCAGGTCTATCTGCTGATGGCTATTTAGGATTAGCCTGATATCAAGCCTGAATTCCTTATCACTGAAAGAGGAACCAATCTCAACGGGATTAGTGATTTCAATAGAAGTGATTTCTTCCGGGTTAAGGTGGAGCAGGGAGCAGACCAGCCCTGTGAGAGCTTTTTTATTCTTCTGAAAAAGCACACGGAACATGTAATCATTGGTCAGTCCGTATTCAATTTTACCCGTGGCTTTCAGCAACGCAGGTGAAAATGTTGTTTTGGTTTGATTCATATGTTATTTTTACTGAGTTGGCTTGCAATACCGCTATCAGAGCCTTTCTGTGTATTCAGACGCCTGTAGGTGGTATTATAGCAATAAGGTGTAGAAGTGCAATGCCAAATGTAAAAACTCGTTTGAAATGTAAAAAGTCTTATAGAATAATAACAGACACAAGATTGAAAAGTCTGACAAAATGCGCTATACTTAATAAGGAAACAGAATATATAAAAACAAGCACAACAGAAATGGAGGATAGCGATGAGCCGTTTTTTGGTAGCAGGTTTTATTCAGATAGAAACGATTGTGAAGGTAGATAAGCTTCCCGTGCCGTATTCCTATTTTACAAGTGTTCCGGATATGATTCATACAGATTTGGGCGGGGCGGGATATAATGAAGCCAGAGCGCTGACGTGGCTTGGCAATCAGGTGGATTTCATGAGTATGATTGGCAAAGAGGTAGATTATAGGGAATTGGAAGCACATGCCAATCAGGACGGTAAGGCATTACTGAATTTTGCATATGTATTGCCAAGACTGGATTCCATGCCTACCGCAGTTATTATGTATGCCAATGGAGAGAAGCAGATATTTGAAGATGTCAAGGACATTCGGACAGTAGAGTATGACAGAATGCTATTTGAACGACAGATTCAGGACAAAGACATGATACTGATTTCTGACTGTAATTTCTGCAGGCCTCTGATAGATCTGGCGAAAAGGTATGATAAGCCGTTAGCTGTCAATGTAAGAAGCCTGAGCAGGGAAAGAAGTAAGCCAAAGGCTGATTTCCTGCAGGCAGCAGATATTATCTATGCCAGTGATGATGATATGGAATGTGATCCCTATGAGTGTATCAATGAATGCAGGGAGAAATACGATCCGGAGATTATGATTGTAGGTGTTGGCAGCAGGGGAGTCATTCTTTATACGAAGAAGGATAACAGTATTCTTGAATACAAGCCGGTCAAGACAGAAGAAATCGTGAATACAGTGGGCGCCGGTAATGCGATGTTCTCAGCGTTCCTGCATTATTACGTCAAGACAGGTGATGCGAAGGAAGCCATCAAGAATGCATTGATGTTTGCAGCATGCAAGATAGGATATGTAGGAACTTCCAGAGGCTTCATGACCGAGGAAGAGATTGAACAGTGGAAGTCATTGATCTGGAAATAATTATGGATCAGATAGGAAAAAGACATGGATAACAGTAGAAATTGCTGTAATCCATGTCTTTTTATAAATGCATTCTATTCTTCGTAAATATATCGCAGGAATGCGATGGCATTATCTACGCTGTCAGAATTTACAATGAATCCGAAATAAGCTGTGATACCATCATAATAGTGATATTCCTGTAATTTGGGGGCATCACTGACATCAATTCCAAGCGGAAGAGTCTCGTTGGTCTCTTCGTTAGTATAATAATATAACTTATCTTTGAACTGCTCCATCAGATCGTCCGGCAGTACGGTAGTAATATCAGAGAAGACCTCACTTTTGCAGTAATAATCAAATGCAGACTGATCACCGACCAGGACATCCAGTTCCTTGGCTGCAATAACTGCCATACTTTTCTCAAGGTCTACATAGCCGTATCCCGTCATATTATCAGCTGCATCACCATAGTGCATGGAAGCATCAATGTATGCGTCATGTTTCTTTGTATCAATTCCTGCGTAATCAACGAAGCTGTCCAGTAATTCGGTACTGGAGGAATCCCCTGTGTTGTTGAAGAAATAAGCTGCAAAGGCAGTATCGTCAGGGGCTGTGATCATGGTATAGGCGATATAGCCGATCAAAACAACAACTGCCAGGATGGCTAAGGTGGCTTTCAGGTAATATTCTTTATAATATGCGATTTTGTCTTTCAGGGGTGCATCTTTGAGCTTGGCATTCTGCTCCCTGATCTCATCATGCATGCCCTGGTTCTTGTCACGGTTCTTATTATATACTTCCATTGATATCTCACCTTTCTAGTCTTATGTAGTACAGTATCTTAATGATATATGCAGTGTGGTAGGAAGTCAATGAAAGGGACTATTAATTTTTTCTAAATCTTGAAGATTGCGTTGATTTGTACTAGAATTTAAAGTATCATGTAACTATTCGGAGCACTGCAAATTGTGGTTTTGAATATTATATTAGGAACAGGAAGGATAAGATTATGAACGACAGTTATAAGGAATTATTAGTATCAAAAGAACAGGGGGTAAAGGACAAGCTGATTAGAGTAGTGAGTATCATTCCTACCGTACTGGCAGGTCTGCTGACACTTTTGACAGGTAATATCCTGATTTTTATTATTGCGGTTGCTTTTGGTGTATTGGATTATTTTGTTTTTCAGTGGACATCCATCGAATATGAGTATCTGTATCTGGATAAAGAGATTACCATTGATAAGATTATGGCAAAGACCAGAAGAAAAAGAGTCCTTACCATTGACGTAAATAAGATTGAGATATTGGCACCGGAGAAATCCTATCAGCTGGATTCCTACCGTAACAGACAGGTAAAAGCCATTGATTACAGCGCAGGCCATGATCTGCCGGATCAGAAGCTTTATGTAATGTTCTACGAGGGAAGCCAGAAGTATCTGTTGAACCTGACAGAAGATTTTGCCAAAACAATCAAAGGAATTATCCCAAGAAAGGTATTTACGGATTGACATTTTTTGCAGGTTTTTGTATAATTTTGGACAATTAGAGTTTATATTTTTTTTATAATTTAGGAGGAAAAGACATGGGTCAGATTATTGGCGATGGAATTACTTTTGATGACGTACTTTTAGTACCCAGCTATTCACAGGTAATCCCTAATCAGGTTGACTTAACGACATGGTTGACTAAGAAAATCAAGCTTAACATTCCTATGATGAGTGCGGGAATGGACACTGTTACGGAACACAGAATGGCAATAGCCATGGCAAGACAGGGTGGTATCGGTATCATCCATAAGAACATGTCTATCGAAGCACAGGCAGAAGAGGTTGATAAGGTTAAGCGTTCAGAGAATGGCGTCATTACAGATCCTTTTTCCTTAACTCCGGAACATACACTTGCAGATGCAGACGCATTAATGGGCAAGTTCAGAATTTCAGGTGTACCTATTACAGAGGGTAGGAAGTTAGTTGGTATCATTACGAACCGTGACCTGAAGTTCGAGACAGACTACAGCAAGAAGATCAAGGAGTCCATGACTTCTGAAGGACTGATTACTGCCAAGGAAGGTATTACACTGGAAGAAGCCAAGAAGATCCTGGCTTCCGCAAGAAAAGAGAAACTTCCTATCGTAGATGACAATTATAATCTGAAAGGTCTTATCACAATCAAGGATATTGAGAAGACAATCAAGTACCCACTGGCTGCAAAGGATGCACAGGGAAGACTTCTGTGCGGTGCCGGTGTTGGTATTACAGCTAATGTACTGGAGCGTGTAGCTGCCCTGGTTGATGCCAAGGTAGACGTAATTGTACTTGATAGTGCACATGGCCATTCTGAGAACGTATTAAGATGCTTAAGAATGATCAAGGAGAAGTATCCTGATCTTCAGGTCATTGCCGGTAATGTGGCAACAGGTGAAGGCACAAGGGCGCTGATCGAAGCCGGTGCAGATGCTGTTAAGGTTGGTATCGGACCTGGTTCTATCTGTACAACACGTATCGTTGCAGGTATCGGTGTACCTCAGATCACAGCAATTATGAATTCTTACGCAGTAGCAAAAGAATATGGTATTCCTATTATTGCAGATGGTGGTATCAAGTATTCAGGTGATATGACCAAGGCTATCGCAGCAGGCGGTAATGTCTGCATGATGGGAAGCATCTTTGCAGGATGTGAGGAGAGTCCGGGAACCTTTGAATTATTCCAGGGTAGAAAGTATAAAGTATATCGTGGCATGGGTTCTATTGCTGCAATGGAGAACGGCAGTAAGGATCGTTACTTCCAGTCCGATGCAAAGAAGCTTGTTCCAGAAGGTGTAGAAGGACGAGTTGCATACAAGGGTAATGTAGAAGATACTGTATTCCAGTTAATGGGTGGTCTTCGCTCCGGTATGGGTTACTGTGGAACTGCTACAATCGAAGAGCTGAAGGAGAATGGCAGATTTGTCAAGATATCTGCTGCAGCCCTCAGAGAGAGCCATCCTCATGACATTCATATCACAAAAGAAGCACCTAACTATAGTGTTGATGAATAAAAATATATAAAAAGTGTAGGGGGAACACTGCTGTCAACAAGGCGGCAGTGTTCCCTTTTGCGTTATCAAGGAGAGAGCATGTACTTAAATGAGCTGGATCAATACGACTCAATCACGATTCAGGCACACGATAACCCGGATGCAGATGCCATTGCTTCCGGTTATGCCCTGTATGTGTATTTTCAGGCAAAAGGCAAAAATGTTTCGTTGATCTATAGTGGCAGATACCGGATACAGAAGACCAATCTGAAATTAATGATAGATAAGCTTGGGATTCCTATCGAGTACAGGCAGATGCAGGCAGGGCCGGTCAGCGGACTTCTGATTACAGTGGACTGTCAATATGGCGCAGGCAATGTATATCCTTTTGCAGCGGATGCCATTGCTGTGATCGATCATCATCAAAAGGAGATACATACAAGTAAGCTGGTAAGCTGGGAGATTGCTTCTAATCTGGGCAGCTGTTCCACACTGGTATGGCGTATGCTTCTGGATGCGAACTATCCTGTAAATGAAGACATCAGGCTGGGAACAGCATTGTATTATGGGTTGTATCGTGATACCAATCAGTTCTCGGAGATCTGCTATCCGCTGGACATGGATATGCGTGACTCTGTTCATTATGACAGATATATTATTCAGCACCTGCGCAATTCCAACATGTCACTGAAAGAACTGGAAATTGCAGGAATCGCCATGATTCGATACATATACAACAGTGATTATCACTACGCCATTATCCAGGCGCAGCCCTGTGATCCGAACCTGTTAGGGCTGATCAGTGATTTCCTGATTCAGGTGGATGAATTGACTACCTGTGTGGTATTTAATCAACTGGAAGACGGATACAAATTCTCAGTCCGCAGTTGTGTCAAAGAAGTGCGGGCAAGTGAGCTTGCGCAGTTTCTGGCAGCAGATATGGGATCTGGCGGAGGTCATGTGGAAAAGGCAGGCGGTTTTATTGCCAGACGTCAATATGAGGAGAAATATCCAACCCTTCACTCGGAAGGTTATTTCAGCAACCGTATGAATGAATACTTTGACAGTTTTGACATTCTGTATGCGGAGAAGATGAATATTGACACATCAGATATGAAATCCTATTATATTCGTCCAGCTGTCTCTGGTTATGTGGAGGCACGGACACTGATGCCGATAGGAACGAAGGGCGTGATCCGTACGCTGGAAGGCGATATTGAACTGGAAGCGGCTGAAGACATGATGATTCTTGTCAATGAGGACGGCAGGGTAAAAGTCATATCCAGCCATGAATTTGAAGAGAAATACAAAGTACTTGGGGAGCATTGCAATCTGAATCTTGAGTATAAACCAAGACTTCGTAAGCTTACCAGTCAGACCACGGTGAGTATCATGCGTCATATGAACTCCTGTACCTATAAGGACAGAATACAGGTCTATGCTAGACAGCTCGAACGTGGTATCAAAGTCTTTTCCAACAATATTGATTCCTACATGGTAGGAAGAGCCGGAGATTATCTGGTAGTGACCTGCGATGAGCCACAGAATATTTATATGGTGGAAAAGACACTTTTTGATAAAAATTATCAAGTAATAGATTAAATTTAGTCATTGACGATACGCTGACACGTTACTATAATAAATTACATTCAGAGTCATTTATGTGACATAAGAATAGGAAAACAATTGAATAATATCAGTACAGGTCATTGACCTGCAAAAGACTTTGATGGAGACAGTACTTATATCTGGAAAGTTACAGAGAGCCGCGGCAGCTGAGAAGCGGTGCGAGTAGAGACATAAGGAATATCCCTCCTGAGTTGCAACGCAAAAATGTTAAGAACATGAGTAGACGTTGACGGATTCCTCCCGTAAAAGAGGACGCATATGTTGGTATGTCGTAGATGGAGATATAGAAGAATTTTAGAGCTTCTGCCGTTTGCGGCAGAAGCTCTTTTTGCGTGAATAAGCAGAGCCATGGTTCAACATGTGAATGCCTGCTTGCAGAGCAATTCACATATTGAACTATGGCGGGCAGCACGAACGAGTGAGTGCTGCTTGCGAGTTGTGTTCACATAATAGAAAGGAAAGGTGTTTAGAATGAACAAAACAGTAGAAATCAGATGGCATGGACGTGGTGGTCAGGGAGCTAAGACTGCGGCACTTCTTTTGGCTGATGTAGCCTTCAAAACAGGAAAGTATGTACAGGGCTTCCCGGAATATGGTCCGGAGAGAATGGGAGCACCGATTACTGCTTACAATCGAATCAGTGACGAACCGATTACCGTTCATTCTAATATTTATGAGCCGGACTATGTGGTAGTTGTAGATGAAAGTCTGTTAGAGACGATAGATGTGACCAAAGGATTAAAGAAAGATGGAGCTGTGATCATCAACTCAGAACGTTCCAAAGAAGAGCTCAGAGAACATCTTCACGGTTATGAAGGTGCTGTGTATACGGTCAACGCCAAGCAGATATCCTTGCGTACACTGGGTAGGAACTATCCGAACTCTCCTATGCTTGCAGCAGCAGTAGCAGTATCCAATGTTATGGAGAGAAAGGAATTCCTGCAGGAAATGAGAGCTTCCTTCCAGCACAAATTTGCCAAGAAGCCGGAAGTAATCGACGGCAATATGCAGGCACTGGAGCTGGCATTTGAAGAAGCATGTTAAAGAGACTTTGAGAAGTACATATTATAGAAAGGTATAGTAACAGAATATGATACAGGATAGAATTAATGAAAGAAGCCCGTGGCAGGATATCACAGAGGGCAATAAAATATATGAGCCTGCAACATCCAGAGAATTTAATACCGGCGAGTGGAGGACAGCAACTCCCATATTTGATAAAGAAAAGTGCAGACAGTGTCTGCTGTGTGCACCTGTCTGTCCTGACTGCTCTATCCCGGTAACGAATGGAGTCAGAGAAGAGTTTGATTATGATCACTGCAAGGGCTGCGGTATCTGTGCTAAGGTCTGCCCCTTCGGAGCTATTACAATGAGAGAAGGAAAGTGAAAGAACATATAGGGTAGTTTTTTTTCACAGCTTATAGAAAGGTATGGTTATTAAAATGGCAATCAGAGAACGTTTATCAGGTAATGAAGCAGTGGCATACGCGATCAAACAGATCAATCCTGATGTTATGCCGGCTTTTCCGATTACTCCATCAACAGAGATACCGCAGTACGTGGCAGCTTACATAGCAAATGGAGAGATTGATACAGAATTTATTCATGTGGAAAGTGAACACAGCGCAATGAGTGCGACCATAGGAGCATCAGCAGCAGGAGCAAGAGCTCTGACAGCCACTTCTTCCTGTGGTATGGCACTGATGTGGGAGGAATTATATGTGGCAGCGTCAGATAGACTGCCTATCGTGCTTGCCCTGGTCAATCGTGCATTGACAGGACCTATCAACATCAACGCAGACCACTCAGACAGTATGGGCGCGAGAGATACCGGATGGATTCAGATTTATGCAGAATCCAATCAGGAGGTATATGATAATTTCCTCCAGGCTTTTCCCATTGCAGAGCATAAGGATGTGAAGCTTCCTGTCATGATCTGTCAGGATGGATTTATTACCAGCCATGGTGTAGAGAATATTCAGTTAGTGGAGGATGAACTGGTTAAAGGATTTGTAGGAGAATACAATCCTGAACATTATCTGCTCAATCCTTCTGAGACAATGGCAGTAGGACCCTATGCAGTGTCCAATTATTATATGGAGACCAAACGTGCACAGAGACAGGCAATGCTCAATGCAAAGAAGGTTATTCTGGAAATGGCAGACCGTTTCGAGAAGATGACAGGAAGAAAGTATGGCTTTTTCGAAGAATACAGAATGGAAGATGCAGAGTATGCGGTTGTGATCATCGGCTCGGCAGCAGGCACTTGCAAAGCCGCTATTGAGCATATCAGACATACAACAGGTAAGAAAGTCGGACTGATCAAGATCAGAGTCTTTCGTCCTTTCCCGGAGGAAGAACTGGCACAGGCTCTGTCCAAAGTCAAAGCAGCAGCCATTATGGATCGTTCCGAGATGTTTGCTGCGACCAGCGGCCCTCTTGGTGCAGAAGTCAGGGCTGCCATGTATCAGGCGAAGCTTTCCGCAGAAGTAGTGAATTATTTCTATGGACTGGGTGGAAGAGATATCACGGTGGAAGATTTTGAACAGGTATATGACAATCTGGAGAAAATGGCGCAGACTCATGTAGTAGAAGGTATGTACAGTTACATCGGATTAAGGGAAAGGTAAGCATATGGAAACAGCATATAATTTTAAAGAAGTAATGAGCAAGCCGGAGCGTCTGGCGCCGGGACATAGAATGTGTGCAGGCTGTGGCGGTACGATAGCAGTACGTACAGTCCTTAGAGCACTTCATGAAGGAGATAAGGCAGTGATCGGTAATGCGACAGGATGTCTGGAAGTATCTTCTTTCATGTATCCGTATACAGCATATGAAGACAGCTATATTCATAATGCTTTTGAAAATGCGGGAGCAACATTATCAGGTGTAGAGACAGCATACAGAGTATTGAAGAAGAAAGGCAGACTGACAGATAATTACAAGTTCATTACCTTTGGCGGTGATGGCGGTACATATGATATTGGATTTCAGTCATTATCGGGAGCTATGGAACGGGGACATGATATGGTCTATGTCTGTTATGATAATGGCGCCTATATGAACACTGGTACACAGCGTTCTTCTGCAACTCCACAGTATGCAGATACAACGACAACGCCGGCTGGTAAGGTGTCCAATGGTAAGGTGCAGGTGAGAAAGGATCTGGCAGCCATCATTGCAGAGCATCATGTACCATATGTAGGACAGAGTACTTATATCGGCAATTTCAAGGATTTGTATACCAAGGCACAAAAGGCAATCTATACAGAAGGCGCTGCGTTCCTGAATGTCATGTCACCCTGTCCCCGTGGCTGGGGCTATGAGCCGTCAGAGCTGATGAATATCTGCAAAATGGCAGTAGAGACCTGCTATTGGCCTTTATTTGAAGTAATAGATGGTAAGTGGATTTTAAATTATGTACCTAAGAATAAGATGCCGATTGAAGAGTTCCTGCGTCCTCAGAGACGTTTCAAACATTTATTTAAAAAAGGCAATGAAGAACTGATTGGTTTATTCCAGGCAGAAATTGATAAAAGATGGGAAGAACTTCGAAATCGTTGTGAATAATGAAGAAAAGCAGTCCGGATTGGGCTGCTTTTCTATGTTTAAGAAGTTGTTTTACTATTACTTGCCATGGACTGTTTTATAGCATCTATCTCAGCCTGCTTCTTGGCTTCGTCTTCAGCAGCTTCACGCAACAGACGTTCATAAATTGCATTGGCTTCCCGGATAATTTCATCCTGTTCAGGAGGAAGTGTAACATCTCCTGATTTCGCAGCTTCTACCAAAGAATCAATATTGCACTGGGAGCTGGAGGCATTTAGAATTTCGTCTAGGGTTGACTGGGTCTGGTCATCCACCGGCTTCTGCCCATATAGACCGGAGTAAGAACCGGTAGAGGCATTATATGCGTCATCGGATTTTTTCTGTTCTTTGGCAGCAGCTTCTTCCAACTCTTTCTCATGGGCGATACGTTTTTCCTCCAGTTCTTTCTGGTGGGCTGTTTCTTCCTCTTCCTTGGAAGGCCATATTTTTCGGAAATCGGGATTATATACAACGAACCACCATTTAATGATGTTTCGGTAATATTTCTTAAAGAAATATGCGGTAGCAGGATCAGTCATGGGACATCGCCTTTCTATATGTTAATGATATGCGTAACTATTCAGAACCCCATGCGCAAAACCGCATCTTCGATGCTTATCTGGATAACAAGTTTACTTGTTATCTGCTTATTGTGGTTACTTCGCCATATAAATTGTGTCAAATATGCTTATAAATAAGCATATTCTGACTCAATATGCATGGCTCTGAATAGTTACATTTTACCATATAAATTGAAAAAACAATAGAAAAGTTACAAAAAAAATGAAAAATATAGAAAAAAATGAAAATTTATTAACATAGAAGGTAAAAAATGTGTTATTAAAACAATAGAAAAATTCTAAAAATAATATAAAATGAGTTGACAAATAGTGAATCAGTGTTATAGTAGATATAGAACAAAGGAAACAAAGGAGGTTTGGTTATGAACATTCAAAAGTTTACTCAGAAATCCATAGAAGCTGTAAATCAATGCGAGAAGCTTAGCATGGAGTATGGTAATCAGGAAATAGAGCAGGAACATTTGTTGTATGCTTTACTTACCATTGATGATAGTCTGATTCTGAAGCTGATTGAGAAGATGGAAATCAATAGCGAGCATTTTGTAAGCAGGGCAAGAGCCGCACTGGAGAAGAGAGTTAAAGTTCAGGGTGGCCAGCCTTATGTAGGACAATATTTGAACAAAGTGCTGATATCCGCAGAGGATGAGGCTAAGAGAATGGGTGATGAATATGTATCGGTAGAGCATCTCTTCCTTTCCATGATTCAGAACCCTAATAAAGAGATCAAGGCAATCTTTCAGGAATACGGTATTACCAGAGAGCGTTTCCTGAAGGCTTTGAGTGAGGTACGTGGTAATCAGCGTGTTACCAGCGATAACCCGGAAGCTACGTATGATACTCTGGAGAAGTACGGACAGGATCTGGTGGAAAAAGCCAGAAATCAGAAGCTTGATCCCGTTATCGGCAGAGATAATGAGATCCGTAATATTATCCGTATCTTATCACGTAAGACCAAGAATAATCCTGTACTGATCGGTGAACCCGGTGTAGGTAAGACCGCCGTAGTTGAAGGTCTGGCACAGCGAATCGTCAGAGGAGATGTACCACAGGGATTAAAGGATAAGAAAGTCTTTGCACTGGATATGGGCGCACTGGTAGCAGGTGCGAAATATCGTGGTGAATTTGAAGAGAGACTGAAGGCTGTACTGGAGGATGTCAAGAACAGTGATGGTCAGATCATTCTGTTCATTGATGAGCTGCATACCATTGTTGGCGCAGGTAAAACAGACGGTGCACTGGATGCAGGCAATATGCTCAAGCCTATGCTGGCAAGAGGTGAACTGCATTGTATCGGTGCTACCACACTGGATGAGTACAGACAGTATATCGAGAAGGACCCTGCACTGGAGAGACGTTTCCAGCCTGTCATGGTAGCAGAACCTACCGTAGAAGATACAATCAGTATTCTGCGTGGTCTGAAGGAACGTTACGAAGTATACCATGGCGTTAAGATTATGGATAATGCTTTAGTCAGTGCGGCAACACTTTCCAACCGTTATATTACAGACAGATTCCTGCCTGATAAGGCTATCGACCTTGTAGATGAGGCATGTGCCATGATTAAGACAGAGCTGGATTCCCTTCCGGCAGAGCTGGATGAGATGCAGCGTCATATCATGCAGATGGAGATCGAGGAGACCGCTCTCAAGAAAGAGGAAGACCGTCTGAGCAAGGAACGTCTGGAAGCTTTACAGAAAGAGCTTGCTGAGGAAAAGGCAGAGTTCAATAACCGTAAGGCACAGTGGGATAATGAGAAGGCATCTGTTGAGAAGTTATCCAAGCTGCGTGAAGAGATAGATTCCATCAATGCACAGATTCAGATTGCCCAGAGAGAAGGTAATCTGGAAAAGGCAGCAGAGTTAAGCTACGGCAAATTACCGGCAATTAAGCGTCAGCTGGAGATCGAAGAGGAGAATGTCAAGGCAAAAGATATGAGTCTGGTACATGAGAGTGTAACAGAGGAAGAGATTGCTAAGATCATCTCCAGATGGACCGGTATTCCTGTTGCTAAATTGAACGAGAGTGAGCGTAACAAGACACTGCATCTGGATGAAGAACTTCATAAACGTGTCATTGGACAGGATGAAGGTGTTACGAAAGTGACAGAAGCTATCATCCGTTCCAAAGCAGGTATCAAGGACCCGACAAAGCCGATTGGTTCTTTTCTGTTCCTTGGACCTACCGGTGTAGGTAAGACAGAGCTTGCCAAAGCACTGGCAGCAGCATTGTTTGATGATGAGAACAATATGGTGCGTATCGACATGAGTGAGTACATGGAGAAATATTCTGTGTCCCGTCTGATCGGAGCGCCTCCCGGATATGTAGGCTATGATGAAGGTGGACAGCTGACAGAAGCAGTCAGAAGAAAACCTTACAGCGTTGTTCTGTTTGATGAGATCGAGAAAGCACATCCTGATGTATTCAATGTCCTTTTACAGGTATTGGATGATGGACGTATCACAGATTCACAGGGCAGAACGGTAGACTTCAAGAATACGATTCTGATTATGACATCCAATATCGGCGCTCAGTATCTGCTGGATGGTATTGAAGAGAATGGTGAGATCAAACAGGAGTCGCAGGATATGGTCATGAATGAACTGCGTGGACATTTCAGGCCTGAATTCCTGAACCGTCTGGATGAGATCATTATGTTCAAGCCACTGACCAAGGGCAATATCGGCGGCATCATCAATCTGATCATTGACGACCTGAACAGGAGACTGGCTGATAAGGAGCTTACGATTGAGCTTACCGATGAGGCAAAGCATTTCATCATTGAGAATGGTTATGATCCGGTATATGGCGCAAGACCGTTGAAGCGCTATATCCAGAAATATGTTGAGACATTGGCTGCTAAGCTGATTCTTGCAGGAGATCTGGATTCTGGTGACACGATTGTCATTGATGTAGAGAATGGACAGTTGACAGCAGTACCAAGGGCAAATGCCGAAGTAGTGGACTAAAAATATAAATTCCTGCATGACTTGAATAGAGTCATGCGGGAATTTTTTGTATATCAGAGGTTGAATTCGACATATGGATATCGTTATAATGGGGGAAGAAAAAAGAAAGGTATATGCGCATAGAATGAATTTTAAAGGAATCGAGAAAAAAGAAGCGGGCAAATTCATTACCCGTTATGACATTACTTATGAAACCGTGGATAATCAGAAGAAGGTATACGAGATCATCAGCCGTAAGAAAAATATGGAGACGTATGAGGCATTGCATGGAGATAAGCCTGACGCAGTAGTCATTATTGCAACCAATGAGACAGGAGATAAGCTGCTTGTCAACAAGGAATTTCGGCTGGCTGTAGGTGACTGGGTATATAATTTCCCGGCTGGACTGATTGATCCCGGTGAAAAGCCACAGGAGAGCGCCAGGCGTGAGCTGTGGGAAGAGACAGGACTGGAATTGTATGAAATAGATGATTTTATCGGTCCAAGCTACAGCGCTGTAGGATTCAGCAATGAGATCAATGTCTGCGTTGTCGGTAAAGCAAGGGGTGAGTTCCGCCCAAGTACTTCTACAGTAGAGGAAATCACGCCCTGCTGGCTGACCAGGCAGGAATTGCGAGAACTGTTGAAAACAGAGCGCTTTGCAGCAAGGACACAGGCTTATTGCTATCTGTGGAGCAGATAGAGATATTTTTCAAAGCACACGCCATGCTCGCCCGGTGTATTCTCGGCAGTGGATTGTTCGATTGCAGGCTGCAGGAATGTAACTGCTTTGTCGAGAGACTGCTGCAGGGGCATTTCATTGACCAGACAACCGGTCACGCAGGAAGTGAACAGATCGCCGGTACCGGAGAAGCCTTTTCCGGTGTAGGGAGTCTGTACGAAGCAGCATCCCTCACTTGTAACAGCAAGATTTGCAATCCTGGGTTCTTCGGTATCAGTAGAAATAACACCTGTTATGATAATGGACTGTTTTCTGACTGCCTTTTCCAAAAGGGGAAGGGCAGTTTCTTCTATATAGCGGAAATATTCAGGGCTTGAGGAATGGCTTGTGAGGGTATCATAGTCTGTATCAGTGAGCAGACACAGCTCGGTAAGGTTAGGCGTGATTACATCTGCACGTCTGGTAAGCTCCTGCATGGCTGCCAGCAGTTTATCCGTGAAGATGGGAAAGCGCCTGCCGTGGTCGCCCATCACTGGGTCTGCCACATAGAGGTTGTCTTTTGTCTGGAACTGATCCAGAAAATACAGCACATTCTCCATCTGTGCATCACTGCCCAGAAAGCCGGAGTATATGCCATCAAAGGACTCGTTCATTTGAACCCATTCCCGGGTGATCTGATTCATTTTGTCTGTATAATCATCATAAAAATAGCTGTTAAAACCTGTCTGGGCTGACAAAACAGCGGTAGGCAGGGGACATGCCTGAATGCCAAGTGCGGAGACGACGGGAATGGCAGCAGTCAGTGAACACCTGCCAAAACCGGATAAATCATGTATTAAAGCAATTTTTTTCATAAGGTCAGTTATTCCTTTCCGTTTCTTCCTATAGAATAACCTAAGTTTTTACATATTTGTAGAATTGACTTATATAGTATTTGATACTATAATTAAACGTAACTATTCAGAGCCATGCAAATTGAGGCAGAATATGCTTATTTATAAGCACAAATGACACAATTTATTATGATAGGAGAGATATTTTCCATGAAAAAGTTAGAAGATTATGTATTAACAATACCGGATTTCCCGGAGAAGGGTATTATGTTCCGTGACGTAACCAGCGTTTTACAGGATGCAGACGGACTTCATCTTGCAATTGATACCATGCAGGATCTGGTTAAAGATCTGGATTTTGATGTAGTAGCAGGTGCGGAATCCAGAGGATTTATCTTTGGTACTCCTATCGCTTACAATATGCATAAGCCTTTTGTACTGATCCGTAAGAAAGGCAAGCTGCCCAGAGAGACTGTATCTGTTGATTATGATCTGGAATATGGTAAAGCTACCATCGAGATGCATAAGGATTCCATTAAGCCTGGTCAGAAAGTACTTGTAGTAGATGATCTGATCGCAACGGGTGGAACAACAGAAGCTATGATCAAGTTAATCGAATCACTTGGCGGTGAAGTTGTAGGTGTTGTTGTATTAATGGAGCTTGCCGGATTAAAGGGCAGAGAACGTCTTGGCAGCTACAGACTGGATGCAGCAATTACATACAGCGGCAAATAAGCAATAACAAAAATAGATAATGGCTGGTGATCGAAGTGGCAGAGGTAAATGATAAACAACCCAAGGAAGGAACTTACGAGGATTCCCTGATTATTCAGGGCAGTAAAGGAACACCACGTAAGACCGATGAGCGCAGGATTGAATATATCAAAGAATTCCAAAGTCCTGATGAACTGTATCAGGGGCTTATTTCGCATGTGCGGAAATATCACCCTTCTGATGATATCAGTATGATAGACAAAGCCTATAAGGTCGCCTGTGAAGCACATAAGAACCAGACCAGAAAGTCAGGAGAACCATATATTATTCATCCATTGTGTGTAGCAATCATTCTGGCTGATCTGGAACTGGATAAAGAGACGATTGTAGCAGGACTGTTGCATGATGTCGTAGAAGATACCGTGCTTACCAATGAGGAACTGCGTGAACAGTTCGGACCGGATGTAGAGCTTCTGGTTGATGGTGTGACCAAGCTTGAACAATTGAAATATACAGGAGATGCAACTCCTGACAGAACAGCCAGCAAGGAAGATCTTCAGGCAGAAAACCTGCGTAAGATGTTCCTTGCCATGGCAAAGGATATTCGTGTTATTCTGATCAAACTGGCAGACAGACTTCATAATATGCGTACGCTGAAATATAAGTCCCCTGAAAGCCAGAAGAGAATCGCAAGAGAAACACTGGATATCTATTCTCCTCTTGCAGAACGTCTTGGTATTTCCAAAATCAAGGTGGAACTGGATGACCTGTCTTTAAAATATCTGGAACCGGAAGCTTATTATGATCTGGTACAGAAAATCGCACTTCGTAAAAATGTACGTGAAAAATATGTACAGGATATCGTAGATGAAGTAAGTGAGCATATTACTTCCGCGGGCATAGAAGCCCAGATTGACGGTCGTGTCAAACATTTTTTCAGCATTTATAAGAAAATGAAGAACCAGAATAAGACTCTGGATCAGATATATGATCTGTTCGCTGTCCGTATTATCGTGGATTCGGTAAAGGACTGCTATGCGGCACTTGGCGTCATACATGAGATGTACAAGCCCATGCCGGGACGATTTAAGGACTATATTGCCATGCCAAAGGCAAATATGTATCAGTCCCTGCATACTACGCTGATCGGTTCCAATGGACAACCTTTTGAAATACAGATCAGAACTTTTGAAATGCACAGAGTAGCAGAGTATGGTATTGCTGCTCACTGGAAATATAAGGAAGCCAGCAATGGTATTGCCTCTACAGGCGGAGAGGAAGAGAAGCTTGCATGGCTCAGTCAGATTCTGGAATGGCAGAAGGATACCTCAGACAGTAAGGAATTCTTAAAGCTGCTCAAGAGCGACCTGGATCTGTTCTCAGACCATGTATATTGTTTCACACCATCAGGTGACGTGAAGAATCTGCCCGCGGGTTCTACTCCAATTGACTTTGCTTACAGTATTCACAGTGCAGTAGGTAATAAGATGATTGGTGCCAGAGTCAATGGCAAGCTTGTTACCATAGATTATAAGATCAACAATGGTGATGTAATCGAGGTACTGACCTCACAGAATTCCAAGGGACCAAGCCGTGACTGGCTCAATATTGTAAAGTCTTCACAGGCAAGAAACAAGATCAATCAGTGGTTCAAGAACGAACTCAAGGAAGATAATGTCATGAAAGGCAGGGACATGTTCCTGACCTACTGTAAGACTAAGAATATTAACACAACAGATCTTCTCACACCAGAATATGAAGCCAGTGTTATGCATAAATATGGTTTCCAGGACTGGGATTCTGTGTTGGCTGCAATTGGACATGGTGCGCTTAAAGAAGGGCAGGTCATCAACCGCATGCAGGAGCTGTATGCGCGTGACCATAAGAAGCAGATTACAGATGAAGAGCTGTTAGCCAATATCCAGGAGAACAGCCAGAGTAAGCCTGTCCATATCAAGTCCAAGAGTGGTATTGTCGTAAAAGGAATTCATGATGTGGCAGTCCGTTTCTCCAGATGCTGTGCACCTGTACCGGGAGATGAGATTGTAGGATTTGTCACCAGAGGAAGAGGCGTATCTATTCACAGGACAGATTGTGTCAACATTATCAATCTGCCTGAGATGGACAGAGTCAGACTGATTGAAGCAGAATGGCAGCCGGAGGATACGAAGTCTGCAGAGAAATATCTGGCAGAGATTATTATTTATGCCCATAACCGAAGTGGACTGCTTGCAGATATCTCCAAGACCTTTACAGAGAAAAATATTGATATCCAGTCTATGAACACCAGAACCAGTAAGCAGGGAATCGCTACTATGGTAGTGACTTTTGAAATTGGCGGGCGTAATGAACTGACGGCAATGATTGATAAATTAAGAATGATAGAAAATGTGATTGATATTGAAAGGACGACTGGCTGATGGCTGATATTAAGATCAAAAGGCGCATACTCAGTGCCTGCCAGACCAATTGTTATTATGTATTCCGTGATGGGTCAGATGAAATGGTCATCATTGATCCCGGTGACAGAGGAGATATTGTATATCAGGATGTAAAAAGCCTGGGATGCAAAAAGATAGCAGGCATATTGCTGACTCATGGACATGGGGACCATACAGGTGGCGCATTGCAACTGAAAGAATTGACGGGGGCAAAAATCTATGCCTATGAAGAAGAAGCAGAGCTTCTGAAAGATCCTGAGAAGAACCTGTCAGGCTGGTTTGGCCCTGCCTATGGGTGGGAAGCAGATGAGTATTTCAGGGATAACCAGGAATTTGATATGGCTGGAATACACTTCAAGGTGCTGCATACACCGGGACATACACTGGGTGGCTGCTGCTATTATGATGAAGCGGATAGCTGCTGCTTCTGTGGAGATACGATTTTCAATGGTTCTGTAGGAAGGACGGATTTCTATTCCGGTTCAGCCAGGGCATTGATAGATTCCATACAGAAGAGAATCTTTACCTTGCCGCCTGATACGAAACTCTATCCGGGGCATAATGAAGAGACAACAGTTGCATACGAAATGAAATACAATCCGTGCTGCCGATAGGTAACACGGATTTGTGTGTTTCTGAATTGCTGCTATAAAATGAAAGAGGATACTATGATTCAGGTATATACAAATAAAGAAAATTATCAATACGATCTGCATTCGCTGATTAAGGCTTTTTACCCGGAGAGGGATGTAAAGGTATATGGGCTTGAACAGATAAGCAGGGCAGAAGAGCGTGGCAGGATTATCGTGTCTTTTGAGGAAAAGGCATTGCATGTGGTGCTGGCTGTACAGGGCGGCAAGGTCAGAGTATATGACAATCCCATTGAAACCGATGAGGAAGAAGGAACCGGCGTGCATTTATATAAAAATGCATGCAAGCTGGCATTATATCGTGACCTGTGTGACTATACGGGCAGAACATTGCCCTGGGGCAATCTGACAGGAATCCGCCCTACCAAGCTGCCTATGGGTATGCTGGCAGAAGGATTATCTGACGAAGAGATTATGCACCGGCTGGAAGAGACGCATGCAGTCAGTGAAGAAAAATCAAGCTTGAGCCTTGATATCGCCAAGCGGGAAAAGGCGTTGCTGGATACCATTCATTATGAAGACGGATACAGCTTATATATTGGGATTCCATTCTGCCCCACTACCTGTCTGTACTGTTCTTTTACCTCTTATCCCATTGCAATGTGGAAGAAGAGAGTGCAGGACTATCTGGAAGCTGTATACAAGGAAATGCAGTTCGTAGCGGAAGCCTATAAGGATAAGATACTGGACACAGTCTATATCGGTGGTGGTACACCCACAACTCTGGAAGCTGGGCAGTTAGACTGGCTTTTGACTAAGTTAAAGAATACCTTCGACTGGAGCCAGGTGAAAGAATTCACCGTGGAAGCCGGACGTGCAGACAGCATTACACCAGAGAAGCTGGCAGTACTGCATCAGCATGGAGTTACCAGAATCTCGGTAAATCCCCAGACAATGAAGGATGAGACATTAAAATTCATAGGCAGACGCCATACTGTCGCACAGGTAAAAGAAGCCTTCGCATGGGCAAGAGAGGCAGGCTTTGATAACATCAACATGGATATCATTCTGGGATTGCCCGGCGAAATGGAAGAGGATGTGGCACATACGATAGAAGAGATTAAGAAGCTTGCCCCGGATAGTCTCACAGTACATTCGTTAGCCATCAAGCGTGCATCCAGACTGAGCCAGTGGATTGAAGAAAACGGTATGGAGACACTGCATAATACCGATGCTACCATGGAGATTGCGGCAGCAGGGGCAGCAGCTCTTGGCATGAAGCCATATTATCTGTACAGACAGAAGAACATGAGCGGCAACTTTGAGAACGTAGGGTACGCCAGAGAAGGAAAGTTTGGTATATACAATATTTTGATCATGGAGGAAGTCCAAAGTATCGTGGCATTGGGCGCCGGAAGCATTACCAAGAGAGTCTTCCCCGGCGGAAGGATTGAGCGATGCGATAATGTCAAGGATGTAGGGCTTTATATCGAAAAGATTGATGAGATGATTGAGCGGAAGAAGAAACTTTTTGCAGAAGAATAATTTGAATGGAGGATAAGAAAGATTATGAAGAAGAAATGGATTTTTACAGGAGCAGCATTTGCACTTGCAATGGCTCTGAATGGATGCGGAGATAATGCAGCAGCAAATATCCCACAGCAAAGCAGCCAGGAACAGGCGCAGGATCAGTCACAGATGATCCGTATGGAAGAAGCGCAGGAAGCGGCGGACTCCCCAGCAGCTGTCCCTGCCCAGGCACAGACTTCTGCCCCCACTACGGCACAGACCGTAACAGGTATCGGAACCGTGGATGAAGCAGCAGCACAGAAGATTGCACTGGAGCATGCGGGGGTGGCAGCAGCGGATGCAACAATCACCGAATCAAAGCTTGACTATGAAGACGGACGCCAGGTATATGACATTGAATGGTATGCAGGCGGTGCAAAGTATGACTATGAGATTGCGGCAGATACCGGGGAGATCATCAGCTCCGGATATGAAGGAAATACAGCGGGAACAGATGGCAATAACGTTACGGTCAGTGAAGCAGATGCAAAGAAAACAGTCCTTGACCGTGTAAGCGGCGCAACGGACAAAGATATCTACGAGTGGAAGCTTGATTATGATGATGGACGTCCGGAATATGAAGGTAAGATTATCTACGGTGGAACGGAATATGAATTCACGATTGATGCAGCGACCGGATCTGTAATGGAATGGGATGCTGAGAAGGTCCGTTAAGACAGGAGAAGTAGTTGGGAGCAAAGACTACCAATGAAAAAATCTATCAATACTTATAGCTGGCAAAAAGAATTATTTATAACGAGTTTTCTTGACAAGGCGGTGCTCTGATTATATAATTTCAAATATGGAAAATATATAATTCATATCAGAATAGTGGGAATATAAAATGAGAAAACTAATTAAGAATGTAAATGTATTTGATGGAAAAAACAGAGAATTACTGGAGCATCATTATATCGTCATTGAGGACAATCTGGTGGCGGAGATAAGCACAGGCGAAATTTCAGAGGATAACTTCAATGAGGTAATAGATGGCAGGAACCAGTATGCAATACCGGGGCTTACAGACACCCATGTGCATCTTGGCAGGATCACAGACTATCAGGGACACAATAATCTGGAATACAGTCTGGTTCTTACCCCACGTATTACAGCGAAGCTTCTGGCACATGGCATTACGACAGTCAGGGATGCAGGTGGAATTACAGTAGGTCTGAAACAGGCGATTGATGAGGGGCTTGTTGATGGACCAAGAATTTATCCCAGTAATGCATATATCAGTCAGACCTGCGGGCATGGAGACAATGATGAGAGGAAAAGAAACAGGGATATTCAGTACAGAATACCTTCCTCAGGAGTGCTGGCAGACGGTGTGCCAGAGGTTCTAAGAGCAGTGAGGGAACAGTTCTATCGTGGAGCTTCACAGATCAAGATAATGGCTGGTGGCGGAATGTCTTCCGAACATGATCCAGTTGCAACAGTACAGTTCACATATGAAGAAATGAAAGCCATTGTGGATGCAACAGCAGATTATGGCACTTATGTTATGGCACATCTGTATACACCTGAATGTATGAAAAGGGCAATAAAAGCCGGTGTAAAAAGTCTGGAACACGCACATGCCATGGATGATGATACCGCCAGAATGATACAGGCAGAGGATGTCTTTGTGACACCAATGCCACAGTTTACAGAAGAAGAGATCAAGTGGAACCATATGGGCCCCTATGCTGATTATGTAAGCTATAAAAAGAAGAAGCCGGGTGCAAATGACGTGAAATCCAGAACTGTTTACACAACAGAGCTGATTAACAAGTATGATTTGAAGATACTGTTTGGAACAGATATGATGGTCACTTACCCTGATTATGAGCCAAGACAGGGACTTGATTTCAAAGAATACAAGAAACGCTTCGGAAGCTATAAAGGTATTGTATCAGCAACAGGCAACGTGAATGACCTGATAAAACTGACTACATATCAGAATCCTTATCCAGAAGGAGAGATTGGCGTTTTAAAGAAAGGCTCCTTTGCAGACATATTGGTTATTCAGGGAAATCCCGTAGAAGATCTGGAGCTTTTGTATGATGTAAATAATATACAGCTTATTATGAAGGATGGAAAAGTATATAAAAATACATTGTCATAGAGCAAGTTTGGAAAGTCACTGTTATTTTTCAGTGACTTTTCTGCGATTATGAAAGAATGTTCTTTGTAAAATGTGAAAAATGTAGTATGATAAGAATGATAGACATAAATGGAGGAAATGACTATGGCTGTGATGCCCCATATATTACTGGATGAGAAAATGACAGCGCCCTATGCATTGTTACCGGGAGATCCGGCGAGACTGGACAGGATAGCCGCACATCTGGATCAGGTGGAGGAGCTGGCGTATAACAGGGAGTTTCGTTCTCTGCGAGGATTCTACAAGGGAGTCCGTGTTATGGCATTGTCTACCGGACTTGGTGGACCAAGTACGGCAGTAGCAGTCGAAGAACTGGCAAAACTCGGAGTCAGTCATATGATACGTATCGGAAGCTGCGGTGCTCTTCAAAGGGGAATCCATGTAGGAGATCTGGTCCTTGTCAATGGAACGGTCAGAAATGACGGTACTTCAAGGACTTACATAGAAGATGGTTATCCTGCTGTTGCTGATTTTTCACTGCTGGCAGCATGCAAAGATGCAGTAGAGAGTATCCGGGTGCCATATCATATAGGGATTGCCAGAACGCACGACAGCTTCTATACGGATGAAAAGGATGAGATATATGCATACTGGAAGAAGAAAGGCATTATTGCATCCGATATGGAGACGGCAGCCTTGTATGTTGCAGGCAGGCTGCGTGGTGTGAAATGCGCTTCCATATTAAATGTTGTGGTTGCAAGCGAGGATGATCTGCAGGAACAGATCAATCACTATACAGATGGGGAGAATATGGCATCACAGGGAGAGAAAAATGAGATTCTGACAGCGCTTGAAGCGTTTGTAAGGATAAATAAAAGCACTACAGAAAGGTAGGTACTTATTATGAAAAAGATATTTGCAACAAAATGGAACGCAGCAACCATTGTTTTGATTCCTGTCTGTATTGGAATCAATTTCCTGGGAAAGATGTTTGCATCTGCATTGAAACTGCCATTATGGCTTGATGCAATCGGAACCTGCATCGGTGCAGTATTGGGAGACCCCATCATTGGCGGTCTGTGTGGCGCGATCAATAACCTGGTATATGGTCTGATCATTGGTGATAATATTACAATCATTTATCTGTTCACCAGTCTGGGCATTGGTATTGCAGCCGGTATTATGGCAAGGCTTGGATTTATGGAGTCTTTTCCCAAGTCATTGCTGACAGCCTGTGCAGCAGGATTTGCAGCAGTAGTAATCTCTACTCCGCTGAATGTTATATTCTGGGGTGGTACAACAGGTAATGTCTGGGGCGACGCATTATTTGCAGTGACACAGGCAAATAACATGCCCGTATGGTTAGGCTCATTCCTGGATGAAGTTGTGGTAGATGTACCTGATAAGCTGATTACAGTCATTGTTGTTTACTTTATTATGCTTGCTCTGCCAAAGAAGCTTACATCTTTGTACGAAGCAGATAATAAGATTGAGAGCCTTGATTAATAATGGGGATTTCACAGGACAAGGGGCATAGGAATATCCTATGCCCTTTTCGGTAAAAAGGAATAAAATTATGAAAAATATTACATTGTATGTCGATAATGGAACTTATCTGACGAGATTACACCCTTATACCAAATTAGTATATATTCTGACCTCCATCTGCACACCGCTGCTGATTGGTCAGATATGGGCATTTTGTGCATTTATCCTGTGCAATATTCTGATTCTGCTCAGTACGAAGCTGCTAAAAAGGGCAGTGCCGCTTATCATCTTTTCCTTTACGATACTTCTGACTATTTTTATCATTCATGGTCTGTTCAATTACCGTAATGAGACAGTACTGTGGAAGATCGGCCCGGTCTGCTTCTATAAAGAAGGCGTACTGTATGCGACAAGAATCGGTTTGAATATATTAAATATGCTTTTGTCTTTTGCTACATTTGTCTTGTCCACGAAGCCTGCTGATCTGGTGGAAGCTTTGGAGAAGTCTGGCTTTTCCAAAAGATTTGGTTATATCATCAACTCTGTATTCCAGATTATCCCGCAGATGACCGGAACAATGAGTACGATCATGGATGCCCAGAGGAGCAGGGGAATGGAGACAGAAGGCAGCCTGCTGGTACGTGCAAAAGCCTTTATTCCATTAATATCACCTGTTATTACAAGCTCACTGATCAATACCAGAGAGCGAGCCATCGCCTTGGAAGTGCGTGGATTCGATGCCAATTGCAAGAAGACCTTCCTGAGCGATAAACCAAGACAAAAGATTGATAAAGTATTGACAAGCCTGTGCATATTGCTTCTTATCGCAGCAGTGGGTATCAGAGTTGTATGGAGGTAAGACATGAATCCAATAATAGAAGTAAAGAATCTTAAATATAAATATCCTCATACAGACAAGCTTGTACTGGATGATATCAGTTTTACTATAGAAAAAGGCGAATTTATAGGGATTGTCGGTGCCAATGGAGCTGGTAAAAGCACACTGACGCAGGCACTTGTGGGTCTGGTGCCCCAATTCTATAAAGGAGCATATGGCGGACAGGTTCTGGTGGATGGAATGCAGGCATCCAAAGACCCGATTGCATCTATCTGTAAAAAGGTCGGTCTGGTATTTCAGAACCCCTTTAACCAGTTATCCGGGGCAAAAGACACCGTATATGAGGAGATTGCCTTTGGGCTGCAGAACTTTGGTATTGAGCGGGATGAAATGGTAAAAAGGATAGAAGATGCCATGAAGCTGCTGGATATTGCAGGACTGAAAGACCGTAATCCTTTTGATTTGTCCGGTGGACAGATGCAGCGTGTGGCAATCGCAAGTATTCTTGTTATGCAGCCGGAGATCATGATACTGGATGAACCGACTTCACAGCTTGATCCTGTGGGAACAGAAGAAGTATTCAAGGCTGTGGAGAAGCTGGTAAAAGCAGGCAAGACAATATTGATCGTAGAGCAGAAGATTGAGAAGATATCTGCATATTGTGATAAAATATTACTGATGCATGAAGGCAGGATTGTTGATTTTGATACACCACAGAAGATTTTTTCCAGGGATGATCTGGAAGAAATTGGAGTACAGGCGCCAAGCTTTACCAGAATCTGCAAGGCGCTGAATGTAAGACTTGCGGATGGTAATTATCCTGTTACCAGACAGGAAGTAGTCTCCCTAAAGGATGTTCTGCCAAGGGTATCTGCTGAACATAGCATAGAAGAGAGTGAAAAGAAACAATTACCAATGTTTTTTACGATAAAAAATATGGATTTTTCCTATCATAAGGATACACCGGTCATAACGGACTGCAATCTGGAGCTGGATGGCAGGACAACTGCAATCATCGGACAGAATGGAGCAGGTAAAACAACACTTGTAAAGCTTTTGAAGGGATTGTTAAAACCGGTAAATGGAAGCATATATTATGGTGATAAAAATGTGGCAGAGATGACCGTTGCCATGCTTGCAGGTGAAGTGGGATATATCTTCCAGAATCCTGATGACCAGATATTCAAGAGTAATGTGCTGGATGAAGTCATGTTTGGACCTCTGAATATAGGAATGACCAGGGAAGAAGCAAAGCAGAAGGCTCAAAGTGCCCTGGCACTTGTAGGATTACAGGATAAGGCGCAGGAGAACCCTTATGATCTGGAGTTATCCGAACGCAAGATGGTGGCAATCGCATCAGTCGTTGCCATGGACACACAGGTAGTCATTTTTGACGAACCAACCATTGCACAGGATTATCCGGGTAAAGAGAAGATAAAGCAGCTTATCAGACAGCTTTCAGAGAATGGCAGGATGGTCATAGCAATCCTGCATGATATGGATTTCGTTGCAGAGTCCTTCCAGAGAGTGATTGCCATGGCGCATGGCAAAGTCATTGCAGATGGTACGCCACAGGAAGTATTCTCAAGACCTGATGTCCTGGAAAAGGCAAGACTGGAGCTGCCTTATGTATCTGCGCTGTGCCAAAGCCTGGGGTTTTCACAGATTTTCCTGAAAGTGGAAGACTTCATTGAGTTCTGTAAGCGATAAGCTGACTCGGAAAGGGAGATTCATGGAAGAGAAATGCATGAAAGAAAAAGTCATGAAAGAAAAATTAAAGTATTTAGAAGATGGTTCTTTAGGCGATCTGTTAATCGTAATTGATCTGCAGAATGTGTATCTGGAGAACCAGCCCTGGGGATGCAGGGACACGATGGGCGCATGGAAGAGGATAAAGAAGCTGATAGACACGAAAGCAGTGGATAATGTCATCTTTACGCAGTATCTTCCACCCAAAGACCCAATAGGTACGTGGAAAACATATAATGAAGAAAACAGAGAAATCAATGAAAATCCCTGGATGAGTGAATTGATCGAGGAAGTGAAGTCTTATGCAGAGCAATATCTGGTATTCTCAAAGGATAAGTACTCTTCTTATACAAATGAGGAAGTACGCAGACTTGCAGGGCAGGCAGGAAGGGTACTCCTTGCAGGAGTAGTCGCAGAGTGCTGTGTCCTTTTCACAATGCTCAGCGGTATTGATGCCGGGGACAAAATGGTGTATCTGACCGATGCCTGCACAGGGCTCGATCAGGAGAAGGAAGATATGGTAGAACAGCTCGCCAGGTATTACCAGCCCATGCACACACAGGTCATGACTTGTGAGGAATATGTCGCAGAACATATTTGTTTGGGGAGAATAAAGAATGAATAAGATTATTTTATATCACGGTTCCCCTAATCAATTGGTAAATCCTGTATTTGGTGGTGGGGATGACAAACATGATTATGGGCGTGGATTTTATTTAACTGAAAATGTGGAATTAGCAAAAGAATGGGCTGTTTGCAGACCAGATGATACGAATGGCTGGGTTCACAAGTATGAGTTAGATTGCGATGAACTTAAAATTCTGGATTTTCAGAAGCTGGATGTATTGGCGTGGTTGGCAGGGCTAATGCTTCTTATTTTTATGTTGCAAAAGAGTTTGTGAGAGATAATATAGATGTTGACATTCTTGAGGAATTACTTTCTTTGGGTGGGTTAGGAATTCAATATTGTATTAAATCAGAATTGGCATATTCAAAGTTACATGAAATAAAAGAGGACTTGATTATTGTTGAGTATTCTGAGTTCAATGATAAATATAATCAGCGGGATACTGATGCGCGACAGAGAATGCGAGATTTAGTGGATTCGGATGCTAATAAGGTGACGAAAGTGTTTAGTACATTATTTGAAAGGTGATTTTATTATGAGAGCATATTCAGATGTATATTTGTCTGATGTTGTTGAAAATCAGGGAAAACTGTTTGACTTAGTGGCACAAAGATTTCCAGATAATGATACAGAAGATTTTATAAATACATATATGCAAAGTAAGGTGCGGAAAAGTATTGATGTCTGAAGCAAGGCACTTTTGTTATTTGGAGATTTTTGTGGCAAAAAATGAAAAGTAATTCTTAATTTTGTTTCATTAATAGCCCAGAAATGATATAATAAAACATAAATAAAGGCTTACGATACAATAAGTCTGACAATAAGTGAAAGGAGCTATATCATTATGGATGCAGCAAATAAAATAAAAGACAAAGGGTTGGCAAGAAAGCTGACAACGGCAGTCGTTGGAGCAATTGTACTGTTAAGTGCAGGACTTGTAATTATAGCAGCAGTAGTTTTTACGGATATCAAAGCTACAATGAAAGAAGTATTGTATGATGTGACTTTGGACAGTTATAAAAGTGTAATCAGCTCAGAAGTACAGAGTGCAATCAGTATTACAGAAAATTACTATGAACTGGCTCAGTCAGGGGAGTTACCGGAAGCCGAGGCACAAAAGAAAGCAATGGAAGTTATCCGAAGCATTCGATATGGGGATGATAATTCAGGCTATCTGTGGATAGACGGTACGGATTATACATTGCTCATGCACCCTATTCTGCCGGATCAGGAAGGGAATAACCGATATGAACTGACAGACCAGAATGATGTCAAGATTATTCAGGAGATCATGAAAGTTGCCAAAGAAGGCGGCTACAATGAATTCTACTTTACCAAATCCGATGGTGTGACAGTTGCTCCTAAAGTAGCATACAGTAAAGAATTTGAACCATGGGACTGGGTCATTACCACTGGTGTATATGAAGATGATATCCAGGGGGTTGTAGATAATTCAGCGGGCGTTGTCAGGATTGGACAGATTTTTGACCGGGCGATTTCATTAATGGCAGGAATAGCAGCTTTATTTACGGTTATTATTGCAATTGTTGCATACATATTAATTAAGAAGATCATTCTGGTAATTGATAAGGTAAAGGTACAGCTTACCAGAGTGGCACAGGGAGATCTTACCGGTAAGCTGGAAGGCAGAATTTCACAGAGAAATGATGAGCTTGGAGCTATGGTGCGCAATACTAATATTGCCATGGATGCTTTCAGAAACAGTATGTTATCTGTTAAGAATACGACGGATGCTGTTGAGTCCGGCAGTACGGATATGAAGGAAAAGACAGAGAATGCGGTAAATGCAAATGAACAGGTGGCTACGGCAATTGGCAATGTTGCTGCCGAAGTATCCCAGCAGGCATCAGCAGTAGACCAGATGATTGAGAATGTGGCTTCTCTTGCAGATGCAGGCAAGGCAGTATCCACAGCGGTAGAAGAAGCATTGCAATATATGAAACAGCTGGATGGCAATTCTGCCGATATGAAAGCCAAGATGGAGTCCATGTCAGAGGAAAGCGCACATATGGATGTGAATGTACAGGAGATTTCAGAGAAGATAGATGTGACCAGCAAGGGCATTCAGGAGATGGAAACAATCCTTGGCAGTATAGAAGAGATTGCATCTGAGACCAATCTGCTTGCCTTGAATGCTTCTATCGAGGCCGCAAGAGCAGGAGATGCCGGCAGAGGTTTTGCTGTTGTTGCAGATAGTATCAAGGGATTATCTGAGAATACCTCCAACGAGCTTGAAAATATCCGCAAGATTATCTCTACACTGGTGGAGAATTTCAAAGAGTGTGAGAAATGTATTGAGCTGGTCGTAAAGAGTAACCAGAGCAGTACAGAGTCTACAAAGGATGTTATCGAATCCTTCCGTATCATTAACAATGATGTGGTAAGTACCAATGAGAAGCTTACTGTAGTACATGAGACTGATGAGAAGATGATGAAAGACATCATGGAAATAGACAGTCAGGTGAAGGTGATCGGACAGGCTGCAGAGAGCAATGCAGCAGCAACGCAGGAGATTACGGCAAGCTCAGAAGAGCTGACCGCACTGCTTACCAATATCAGCAGTACCTGTAACAGCATGACAGGATATGTGGACAATCTGGTAAAGGATATGAATCAGTTCAAAGTAGAAGAATAAAGATAACTTTGTATTTTAGGAAAAACAGTAAAATATGGTGCTAAGCCAAGGATTAAAACCTATGGCTTAGCATTTATCATTTATCCGATTAGCTGGTCTGGTACATGAGAAAAGAGGGGAAACTGTTATTGACCATCATCAATAATGTACTTGATATGACCCCGGATTGAAAGCAGCAAGATAAAAGATTCCGGTATCGGCATGAGCAAGGAATATTATAGTCAGAAGATAGAAACAGGAATGGAAGAAAATGAAAGGAAAACGAATGATTGCAGGCATTCTGCTTGTAGGAATTATGTCGGTCACTCTGACAGGGTGTAAAAACACAGATAACATGAAAGAAGAACCAGAAAAGCCGGTTATTATCCTCGGCAGTGATAACTATCCCCCATACAATTATCTGAATGAGGATGGAATCCCGACAGGCATCGATGTGGAACTTGCTACAGAAGCTTTTGGCAGAATGGGATATCAGGTGGAGGTTGTCCAGATCAACTGGGAGGAGAAAAAAGAACTGGTGGAGAGCGGAGAGATTGACTGTATCATGGGCTGTTTTTCCATGGAAGGACGCCTTGACGATTACCGCTGGGCAGGACCGTACATAGCAAGCCGCCAGGTGGTTGCTGTAAATGAGAATAGTGATATTTATAAGCTGAGCGACCTGGGGGGAAAGAATCTTGCTGTCCAGTCTACAACCAAACCGGAAGGCATTTTTCTGAACCGGATAGATGAGAGAATCCCCAAACTGGGAAATCTAATCAGCCTGGGACACAGAGAGCTGATCTATACATTTCTGGGAAAAGGATATGTGGATGCAGTTGCCGCACATGAAGAATCTATTATCCAGTATATGAAGGATTGTGATACAAGCTTCCGTATCCTGGAAGAACCTCTGATGGTTGGGGGAATCGGAGCTGCTTTTGCAAAAGATGATGACAGAGGAATCTGTGAGCAGATGAGCCAGACTCTGGAAGAAATGCATCAGGATGGCACGACTTTGAAAATTATTGAAAAATATCTGGATGATCCGGAAAAGTATCTGGAGGTGGATGATCTTGGATATTGAGAGAAAGACAAAAGAAAAACGAATCCGGCTGGTTGGCGGACTGATTGGAATCTGTGTGGCTGTAGTTTCTCTGTTATATTTTTTTTATGTGGAGAGAGCGGAAGCAGAGAAAAGAATGGTGGAGATTGTAAATTATGTGAAAGTACAGTGTTCAACCTACACCCATTATAATGAATCCTCGGAATCCAAAAGTATCCTCCGTGCAATCGAGGGTGCTGGACAGATGAGTACGAATATTGAAATGAAAATAGAAAACGGCGGTCAGCTGAGCCGTGAGTTTCTGAAAGAGAACCTGAAGACTCTTTGGGTAGATGGTATCATTGTGCTGGATGCAGAAGGAAAGACGGACTGTGAATACAGCATCGATGAACCTTTGACTAATGAGATTACGGAGTATCTGCAAAAAGACATTATCATGGATTTTAGTGGATATGAAGAAAGAACTTATGCGGAACGTTTTACTAGAGAGGATGGGTCTCATATCGACATTGCAGCCTGTGCCAGAAAAGATGAACCGGGTATTGTAGCAATCTATTATTATACAACCCCTGAATTTGTCAGAAACTATACCTTGACGATACAGAGTCTTTTAAATGGTTATAGTACAAGGAAAGATGGAACAATCATGGTTGCAGACCAGGGAACGATTGTTGCCAGTAATGATGAGAGCTTGGTTGGACAGGATGCTGCCGGCAACGAGGTCATTCAGGCAATGAAACAGCACACCGACAGTCGGCATATTTTTCATATAAAGAAAACCGGATGTTACGGAATCATGCTGAAGCAGCGTGATTATTATATTTACGCATATATTTCGGATATGGAGGTATTCCATAATCTTCCACTAAGTGTAATTGGTGTCATTTTTCTTTATTGCCTGATCTTCAGTATATTTTTGTTCTGGGGATACCGAATCAATCTGATGCACCAAAAACAAGAGCTGGAAAAAGAAGAAAAATTTAAAAAGGAGCTTCTGATAGCAGCAAAAAAAGCAGAAGCAGCTAATCGGGCTAAGACGGAATTTCTCCAGAGGATGAGTCATGATATCAGGACGCCGATCAATGGAATCTGTGGCATGGTCGATATAGCTGAGTATTATGCTGACGATATGGAGAAACAGACAGAATATAGAGAAAAAGTCAAATCGGCTTCTCATCTGTTGCTGGAAATGCTCAACGATGTACTGGATATGAGCAAGCTGGAGTCGGATGAAGTGATGCTGGAAGAAATTCCATTTAATCTGAGCAGCATTTGCGAAGAAGTGCTTGTTGTGGTTGAACAGATGGCTATTGAACAGAATATCCGCTTCATGTGGGAAAAGAAAGAAATAACACACTGCGGACTTGTTGGAAGCCCGGCGCATGTAAAACGGATTTTGATGAATATTCTGTCAAATGCTGTGAAATACAATAGAGAAAATGGAAGCATTTATATCAGCTGCAGGGAACTTATATCAGAGCAGCAGGATATGGCGACGATAGAATTTGTCTGCCGGGATACAGGAATCGGAATGACAGATGAGTTCCAGAAGCATATTTTTGAACCATTTGCACAGGAGCATACAGGAAGCCGCACAAAATTTGCCGGAACAGGTCTGGGAATGCC
>ERZ1034946.127-NODE-127-length-62852-cov-27.496600_pt1 | contig 62852 bp, 55 predicted proteins | sample MGYA00520591_ERZ1034946 | MGnify/ENA primary metagenome ERZ1034946 (study PRJEB33766, sample SAMN09781753) | gut metagenome | biome: gut microbiome | host: Homo sapiens | place: Madagascar | study: EMG produced TPA metagenomics assembly of the PRJNA485056 data...
GGAAGGGTACAGAGGAAGAAAAAGGTTCACCTGTACCCTCAAAAGTCGGAAGGGAAGGGTACAGAGGAAGAAAAAGGTTCACCTGTACCCTCGAAAATTGAAAAGAAGGGCTATGTTCGCGTAACTTGCCAGTTAACGCACTTTCCACCGGCAACCGTTTGACAGAACAGAAAGAAATGCTTACAATTCAAGTAGTTACGCTGTCGGCAACACAAAGGAGAAATACAGGGGATGGAGAATCGGAAAGCAGAATTTCTGAAAACGATATGTCAGATCTATATGGTAGCAATTCTGGCAGTATTGCCCTTGTACGATATTCCGGGGAATGGATATTACAAACTTGGAGATTCCAAATACTATCTGTTCCGGAATATTTCCCTGATATGCCTGGGCATCTGCTGCATTGTAGAAGTGATACATGCCATAGGCACCCGATTTGCAGGGAACAAGGCAGACCTGCGGAAAACTTTTGAACATTGGCGCCGGCAGCCGGTGACAGCAGCGGTTTGCACTTACGGGATCTGCGCTCTGATTTCTGCAGCCTGCAGCCCTTACGGCAGTACTGCCTGGCTTGGAGAGAGGGAGTGGTATCTGGGAGCTGTTACCATCTGCCTCATGGTGGGCGGATTCCTATTGACGGCGAATTACGGGGGACAATGCAGAGGGGCAGTGCTTTCCGGAGAAGCTGCTTTTGTGGTTGTGACTTTACTGGGATTGTTACAGAAGCTCGGTTTTGACCCATTGGGGATGTTACACGGATATGTTGTGGGAGACTGGGAATATACCCACATGCTTTCTACGATGGGGAACAACAACTGGCTTAGCGGATATTACAGTGTGATGTTTCCGTTTTCCCTGGCACTTTTTTACCAGGCGGTTATCGAAAGAAAAAGATACGAAAAATTATTATACGGGATGTGCAACGTGCTGGCTGTGATGCTTCTTCTTTTACAGGGAAGTGACGGTGGGGTGCTCATAGCGGCCATGGCATTGGGCGTATGCTTTTTCCTCACACAGGAGCAGGGGGAATGCTGGGAAGCGTTCTTACTTCTGCTTGCGGTGGCTGCTGTGGGAATGCAGATCTGGGGAAAACAGATGAAAACACTGGGGACTTATGATATTTTACTACAGGATGGCATCGCGAAGAAAATGGGCGCATGGCGTGGATGGCTTCCGACAGCGGTTGCACTCCTGCTTTTTTGCGGAATTCATCACAGACTTTCCGGGGAGAAAAAACGGATATTGCGCAAAATGACAGTATATGGCAGTCTGTCTATTGTAGCAATTGCACTGATGTGGTATGTATATTATGTATCCGGCACAGAGTTCGCGGAGTGGGGAAACCGTCGCGGCATGCTGTGGCAGATGGCATGGAGAGGATTCCGGGAAGGGAATCTGCGTCAAAAATTGCTGGGAGCCGGTCCGGACTGCTTCGCAAAGTATTTGGGAGAAGTATTGCCGGGGGGAACCGTTCTTTTTGACAAAGGATACTTTGCAGGATCAATTTTTACCAATGCGCATAATGAATGGCTCACCACGCTGGTGAATATGGGAATCGTGGGAACGATTGCTTATGCAGCTGTTTTTGTTAGTGCTTTGCGAAAATATAAAGGGAATTTTCTTGCGGCTTTAATGCTGTTTACCTATGGAGTATATTCCATGATCAGCTTTCAGCAGGTATTGAATGCACCGTTCCTTTTTCTAATGCTGGGAGTGTGCGAGGCGGGAAGTCGTGCTGCAAATAAGACAGATAGATCCGCACAGATAAGTGATCGCCCGGAAAAAGAGAGCAGCCGGGGAGAGAAAGAGCAATGAGAGATAGCCTGGAGAGATGAGAACGTTCAAGAGTTAAAATAGGATGCAGCCGAAAAATTCGACACGAATGAGGAGCTTATAGAAGTCAGATGAAAAATATATGGAAAATTTTCACCGGAGATTTGAAAAAACTGGTAAAACAGCCGTTTGCGCTGATTATAATCATTGGATTGTGCGTGATTCCTTCCTTATATGCATGGTTCAATATTTTTGCCAACTGGGATCCGTACGCCAATACCGGCGGAATTCCCGTGGCAGTCGTATCTCTGGATCAGGATTATACGTTAAAGGATGGCTCTGTGGTGAACATGGGGGAGTCTGTGCTTGAAAATCTGCATTCCAATACCAGTGTGAAATGGATTTTCCTGGATACGGAAGAGGAAGCCGTAGACGGCGTGGAAGCCGGAATCTATTATGCGGCAATTGTCATTACAGATAAATTTACATACAGCATGTACAATGTATTTTCCGATGATTTCGAAAATCCCGCGCTGATTTATTATCAGAACCAGAAGAGCAATGCCATTGCCACCAAGATCACGGATACCGTGGCGGGCACGTTGCAGAATACAATCAACGAGACATTCATCAAAGTGGCGGCAACCACTGTGTTCGAGGAAAGCAATGCCGTGTCGGATCAGATGCAGGGTGACAGCTATGTGGAGCAGTTTTGTGCCGGTCTGGAAGAACTCAATGAAAATCTCAAGGACTACAGTGCAACGATTGATGCGTTCCGTTCAGGGAATGAGCGTCTGGAGGCGGCGATCACGCATGTAAATTATGAGATTCCCATCATGCAGAAAAAACTGGATAATACAACAGCCAGTCTGAATCAGAGCAGCCAGAGTCTGTCTTCGACCAGGGATACCCTTGGAAATTTCAGCAACAATGTAGATACCTCCATGACGAATATAAACAATTCTCTGGAAAGTATCAAAAAGGCGCTGGATGAGAGCAAACTGGCGGATGATACGGCGCAGATGACTAGAGATCTGAATCGCGTCGCCCGAGATACCAATACGCTGAACGGTCAGGTAAATGATCTGCTGGCGGTGCTGTTGCAGCAGAAAATTCAAAATAGTGTTTCGGGCGGAGATGCTTCCGGAGGAAATGCTTCTGCCGGGACAGGTTCGGGAAGCGGTAATGCGAATGTTGCGGCGGATGCTGCCATTGAGGCATTGAAAGCCATGCAGAAAGAACTCGATATCATGAACACTGTGGTAGGCAGTGTGCTGGAGGCAACGGATGACCAGGCAGCTGAAAAGGCAAAGGTCAATGTCAATAATGCCATGAATAACCTGAAGAGTGCGATCGACAGCTGCGAAAGTTCCGTAAGTAATATGCAGGGGATTTATAAAAATAACCTGGTACCGCAGATGCAACGTGTACTGACAAATATGTCAGATTCTTTGAATCAGGTAACAACACTGGTAAATACGCTGGGGAATACCGTGAAAAATGTCGGAGTTGTCATGGAGGGTGTCGGCGATGCCGTAGACGGAACCACGCAGAGTCTCGGCCAGATCCAGAGTGTCGTGGACAATATCAGCGCAAAAATCTCAGAGGTAATAGAACAACTCGATGGTGCCTCCGAAGAGGAAATGCTGGATATCCTGGTGCGTTTTCTGGGAGGAGATCCCGACAGCCTGGGCGCTTATTTCGCTTCTCCGGTGAAGATGGAGACGATTGCCATGTATCCGGTTGCAACCTATGGTTCTGCGATGACACCGTTCTATTCTACGTTGGCAATCTGGGTGGGCTCTACGATCCTGGTCGCACTGGTAAAAGTAAAAGCATCACCGAAAAATCTGGAAAATGTACAGAGCTATCAGCTGTATTTTGGCAGATACCTGTTGTTCTTATTATTGGCGCAGATTCAGGCAGCGATTATTGTGGCAGGTGATCTGTGGCTTTTGAAAGTAAATATTGTGGAACCGGGATTGTTCTTCCTGGCGGCAAGCTTTACGGCAACGGCATTTTCCCTGTTGATTTATTCCCTGACGCTGGCATTCGGAGATGTGGGAAAAGCAGTCTGCGTAATTATTATGGTATTACAGATTGCAGGTTCCAGCGGAACGTTCCCGATTGAACTGTTGCCGGATATTTATCAGAAGATCTATATTTTCTTCCCATTCCCTTATGCAATCACGGCGATGAGAGAAGCCTTGGCCGGAATGTACGGAACGACTTATATGGAATCTTTGGCAAAACTGATTTTGTTTATGGGTGTAGGACTGCTTATCGGACTGGTGATCCGGATTCCGTTCGTCAAACTGAACCATTTTGTGGAAGAACGCATGGAAGACACGGAGCTGATGTGAGAGGATATAGGAATGGAGAGAGACTACGAAGAGATTTTTCAGAAGGTGCTGGATTATGAACAGGCACTTCATGAGAAAAACAGAAAAAGAATAAAAATCGGATTAAAGTGTTTCTGGATCGTGCCCTTATTTTTCCTGGCGCTGTTGTTTTTGACAGGCAGCAATAAGGTGATTTTCCTGATTCTGTGGATCGTGTCTTTATTTGCACTGTCGATTTATCTGATCGTCGTGGAATATATGGATTATAATCTCCAGGAGAAAATCATGGAACTCAAAGGGGAAGAAGGAGATTTTCAGGCAGTGACGCCGGATGATTTTGACAGGGCGGCACAGATTATCCGCGAGACACGGAAAATAATCGGTGCAGGTCTGAATTCAGCGGCGGAGACGGGACGGGAAGCGCCCGAAGAAACAGACAGGGAGGATGGTGAATAATATGCGAAATATCTGGAAAATATTTACCACCGACATCCGCAGAATCAGCAACAACGTCGTAGCGGTAGTCATCATCATGGGACTGAGCATCCTTCCGGCATTATATGCATGGTTCAATATTTTTTCGAACTGGGATCCTTATGAACCTGCGGCAACCGGACAGCTGAAAGTGGCAGTGGCTTCCGACGATGCCGGTGCCGAAATTATGGGACTGTCCTTAAATGTGGGAGACAGCGTACTGGAGGCACTCGGAGCGAATACGACGATCGGCTGGGTATTCCCGGAGACGACGGAGGAAGCACTGGAAGGGGTGAAAAACAGTGACTATTATGCCGCTCTGATCATCCCGGAGACCTTTACGCAGGAAATGCTGGGATTTATAGACGGGGATGTGGATCATCCGACGATCTACTATTATGAAAACGAGAAAAAGAACGGCATTGCGCCCAAGATCACGGGCAAAGCGAAAAATGCCGTGCAGGAACAGGTAAATGCGACGTTTATCAGTACGGTGGCGGAGGCTGTCATGAAAGCCGGAAATGCGCTTTCCATGGTGAATGCGAGCGGCCAGGTAAACGTCGAGGATTCCCTGAATTCTGTACAGGCACAGCTGCAGGATTATGTCGTTATGCTGCAGTCTTTCCAAAGCATTATGAGTTCTGCGGAGATGATCATGTCTACCAGCCAGAATATGCTTCCGGACATGGATAATATTCTGGAGAACGGACGAAATACCATGATCGGGATGCAGACAATGATCAATTCCAGTGTAGATGCTGTGGATGTCATGGGTGACATGGTAGACAGCAGTATGGATATGGTAACGGAAGCGCTGCAGTATCTGTCCATCTTTACCGATGGTGTGCTGGATCAGATGGGCAGCAACAATATCGGAAGTACCACGGATACCGGACTGGGCATGGCAATCGGCCTGGTACAGGGCATGCAGGCGAATATGGATGTCCTGGGAAGTCTGGTTACGGGACAGGATGCACAGATCCAGGCAATCAATCAGTCACTGAAGAAGATAGAAGCTGATCTCAAACAGTTGCAGTACAGTAAAGGACAGGTCGATACAGATATTAACACGCTGCGGGCACAGATAAAGGACCAGATCCGGATCTGTAATAAGCAGTTAAATAATCTGATGAATGATTATAACAATAATGTCAGACCGTCTTTCCGTGCCACCGGGAAAACGATGCAGCAGGCATTTTTGAATGCGGCAGCAATGATGAACGGTACGGATGTCAATATGGACGAAATCTCTGATATTTTGAAAGACTATCAGCAGACAATCTCGGAAGGCAACTTAAGCCTGCAGGATTCCCTGACGATTGCGCAGGAATTACTAGACAAGGTGAGCAAAATAGCAGATAATATAAAACGGATCACCGGAGCGGATTCCTATGAGGACATTTTAAATGCTATGGCAACGGATCCGACGTCAGTAGCGGATTTTGTGTCATCTCCGGTAAAGCTGGAGACAGTACCGGTCTATCCCGTAGAGCATTACGGATCGGCGGCATCGCCGTTCTATACGATCCTGGCAATCTGGGTAGGGGCACTGTTCTTAGTGGCAATCATTCATGTCGGTGTCAAGCCGATCGACGCAGGGGATCATTATAAGACTTACGAGAGATATTTTGGCAGATATCTGCTGTTTTTCCTGATCGGACAGGCACAGACACTGCTTACGGTGCTGGGAAATCTGTATTATATTGAAATACAGTGTCAGCATAAGTTTTTATACTGGCTGGCAGCGGCTGTGGCAAGTGCGGCATTTGGCTGCTTTATGTATTCCGTAACGTTTGCGTTTGGCAACGTGGGCGAAGCTCTGGCCATTGTGGTCATGGTCATTCAGGTCGCCGGCAGCGGAGGAACGTTCCCTATTGAGGCACTGCCGAAGGTATTCCGGTGGATTTATCCGGTTTTGCCGTTCCAGTTTGGTATGAAAGCTTTTAAAGAATGCATTGCGGGAATGTATGGCGTGGACTACTGGATCAACGTAGGAAAACTGGTGTTGTTTTTGATCGTGGCACTGCTCATCGGACTGGCGCTGGAACCGCCGTTTCGTAAGTTGAATCACATGATCGAGAAGAGCAAAGAAAAAACAGGATTGATGGTGTAATAAGGATTTTATAGAATGCAAATGGGAAAATTAACACAGGACAACAAACGGAAGATAAGCTGCATCATGCTGTGGCTGCTTCTTATAATATGCACGGCGATACTATTTTCTCTGTGCCTGAACGAGGGAGTCGATTATGATGAGGCATACAGTTATCGTACCGCCCATGATAACACGATGGCCGGGATCATCAGGGTAGTATTGGCTGCGCATGATACGGATGTTCCGGTATGGTATATGGGGCTGCGTCTGTGGTCTTTTCTCGTAGGAGACGGAATTATTGCGTATAAAATGTTTGCGCTGTTGGGAACGGTACTGTCTATGGTATTGGGACCGACTGTGATCCGCAAGCAATGGGGAGCAAAGGCAGCGGCGCTCTATATGATCACCGTCAGCCTGTCTCCGGCAATGATGAAGATCAGCATCAATAACAGAATGTATTCCTGGACAGTGTTTGTTGTTACGGTCTGTGGCTTGACAGCTTATTTCCTGCGAGACCGGCGAAACAGTTTTATGCTGTGGGGACTATTGTTTTTGACAACGTTTCTCGGTATTTTCAGTCATTATTTTACAGCATTCAGCTATTTGTTTATTTATTTGTACCTGATCTATATGATCTGGGGTGTAGACAGGAGACAGCTCTGGAAACCGTTTGTATGCGGAGGAATCAATGTGCTTCTGCTTGCCGCATGGCTGATCAGATCCGATTTTCTTCATTTACTGGTGAAAGATGGAAATCCATCCAATCAGTCAAAGTTTCGTCTGTATGATCTGTTTGATTTTATATTTGGGACAAGCGTAAAGTATGCAGTGCTCATGGGGGGAGCGGTATTTGTTCTCACGCTGCTGTGTGCCGTACTTTTCAGGAAGCGCCTGGGCAGCAGGGATGCTGTTTTTGCCACCATGAATGTGTGCATTTTCCCGGTAAGTTATATGATGGCAGCGATTCTGGCATTACATTCTGCCCACTTTTTTGCATACCGTCATATGATGCACAGTATGGGATTGTTCTGGCTGGGCATGGCGATTATTTTGTCAAAGGTCAGCATTCAGGAATGGGTCGCATCCGTATCGTTTGCCGTATGGATGGGAGCGGCAGCCTACGGAAGCTCTTATCAGGAGGAGTATCATACCATTCCCTATTTGGAAGAAACCAAAGAGTTTATTGCAGAAAATATGGAACCGGGGGATGTGGTCGTCTATGATACGGATTCCCGGTTTGGATTATTGTTTGGCTGTTATATGCCGGAGCAGATTTTCTATACCATGGAAGATGTCCCGGATCTGGGGGAACTGGTAGGAAAAAGAGTATGGTATTTCCAATGCTTTGGACATTTGCTGGAAGAAGAACCGGGCAAATATTCTGTCAGCTACGAAAATATGGGACACTATGGTTTCCAATATATGGAGGGCAACACTGATTTTGATATTCTGAAGGTGGAAATAACGGAGGAAACGGGAAATGATTAAATGGGTGGAAAGAGCAATTCTGCTGACGGCGGTACTTTCCATGCTGTTTGTGTGGCCTTACGGAGGAATCCGGCATGAGGTAAAAGACAGCTCTCTGAGTCAGGATTATGGCTATACGGCACCTTTACAGGTCGGTGCGTATGTGACACAGTACTTTCGTGCAGACTATGATTTTTTAAACACATTGGAAATTGCAGTCTCTTACAATCAAGAGAACGATAGAAGCGGTCTTTTGGGGCTGGAAATTTGGAAAGATCATCAAAAATTGTATGAGGGTGTCATTCCTTATGAAGCGATGGACAGCGCTACTTTTTTCCCGGCAGTGATAGAGACCCGTTTGAAAAAAGGCGAGGTTTATGAATATCGGATCATAAATGAGAGCATCGAAGAAAATCAGCCGAGTGTCGTCTATACCACGACACAGGAGGCACATGCGAAGGAAAATGTGCAGCTGCTGGCAGATGGAACGGAAATAGACGGACAGGCATTGAATCGTTATACGTGGAATGCCAAGCTGGATGCAATCAATGTACTGGAAATAGACAGTTTTATAGCAATGTGTGCTGCTGCGTTAATCGCTGTATTAGAGCAATGGAAAGAGAAGAAAGGAAAACAGGAAAATGAAGTGGGTAAAATTCAGAATAAAGACGGTAACTGAGGCGGAGGATATCATTATCAGCACGTTGTATGATCTGGGGCTGGAAGGTGCACAGATCGAGGACAAGGTGCCGTTAACCGCCATGGAGAAGGAGCAGATGTTCGTAGATATCCTGCCGGACGGACCGGAGGATGACGGCATTGCATATTTAAGCTTTTTCGTAGAGGAAAAAAAGGACGGCAGTCTGGAAGTAGCAGGAGAGAAGACCACGACAGAGGCAGTGCTGGCGGATGTAAAGCGCGAACTGGAAGATTTACGCCAGTTCATGGACATCGGTGAGGGATCCGTTGCAGTGGACGAGACCGAGGATATTGACTGGATCAACAACTGGAAGCAGTATTTCCACCAGTTTTACATCGATGATATCCTGGTGATTCCTTCCTGGGAGAATATTAAGCCCGAAGATACCGATAAAATGGTACTTCATATTGATCCCGGCACTGCTTTCGGCACCGGGATGCACGAGACTACACAGCTGTGTATCCGCCAACTGCGTAAATTCATCACGCCCGAGACGGAACTTCTGGATGTGGGAACCGGCAGCGGTATTCTGGCAATTTTGTCCCTGATGTTCGGCGCAAAGCATGCCGTGGGAACCGATCTTGATATCTGTGCCGTGGAAGCTGTGGCGCAGAACTGTGAAGTGAACGGCATTGATCCGGCACAGTTCGATATGATGATCGGCAATATTATTACGGATAAAGAAGTACAGGATAAGGTCGGCTATGAGTGCTATGACATCGTTGTAGCCAATATTCTGGCAGATGTGCTGGTACCGCTGACTCCCGTGATCGTGCATCAGTTGAAAAAGGGCGGTATCTATATTACCTCCGGTATCATTGATGATAAAGAGCAGACGGTAGTGGATGCTGTGAAGGCAGCAGGACTGGAAGTATTGGAAGTGACTTATCAGGGCGAATGGGTAAGTGTTACCGCAAGAAAGAATTAGGAGCGTTTTCATGTATCAGTTTTTTGTAGAACCGGAGCAGATCGATGTGGCGGCAAAAAGCGTCATCATCCGGGGAACCGATGTCAATCATATCAAAAACGTACTGCGTATGCGTCCCGGTGAGGAAGTGGCTGTCAGCAACGGAATCGACGGAAAAGAATACCGTTGCGGAATCCTGGCGTCAGAAGAGGACTGCGTGCGTCTGGAACTGCGTTTTATCAAAGAAGACGGCGTGGAACTTCCGGCGAAAATCTACCTGTTCCAGGGACTGCCCAAGGCGGATAAGATGGAACTCATTATCCAAAAGGCTGTGGAACTGGGCGCTTTCCAGGTGATTCCCGTAGCTATGAAACGCTGTGTGGTAAAACTGGATGAGAAAAAGGCAGATGCGAAGATCAAACGCTGGCAGGGCATTGCGGAAGCGGCTGCGAAACAGAGCAAACGCGGAGTGATTCCAACCGTGACGCCGGTGATGCACTATGCACAGGCAGTGAAGATGGCATCCGAAATGGATCTGAAGCTGGTGCCCTATGAACTGGCAGAGGGCATGGAACAGACAAAACAATTCATTGAGAGCGCAAAACCCGGACAGCAGATCGCTGTCTTCATTGGCCCGGAAGGCGGATTCGACCCGGAAGAGATCAGAATCGCGAAAGAGGCGGGAATCGAACCGATCACTTTGGGAAAGCGTATTTTACGCACCGAAACGGCCGGATTTACTACGATTGCGTGGCTGATGTATCAGTTGGAAAAGTAGCATACAGACGGCACGAGACACAGGCAAACGGCATATTTTAATCATAAGAAGATAGTAACTGTTTCAGAAGTTCCGATACTGTCATGCGATGAAATCATTTGTAATATTCACTGCGCAAAGGGGTGCCTGTAAGTAAAATGCAAGATAGCAAAAAGATGATTTTACGCATGGATATGGACAAAAAACAGTTATGGAATAGATGCAGCCTAAAAGCTGCTCAGATAGTAAGGAGAAGAAGAGAATGGAAGTCTATTTGGACAATTCCGCTACCACACGGACTTTCCCGGAAGTGGCAGAACTGATGACAAAGATCATGTGTGAAGATTACGGAAATCCTTCCAGCCTGCACCTGAAAGGCGTTGCAGCGGAAAAATATCTCCGTTATGCCAAGGAGACACTGGCAAGAATCCTGAAGGTGGAGGAGAGGGAACTTTTGTTTACCTCCGGCGGAACAGAATCCGATAATATGGCGCTGATCGGCTGTGCGTTGGCAAACTGCCGCAGAGGCAACCATCTGATCACGACACAGATTGAACATCCTGCCATTCTGCAGACCATGCGTTATTTAGAGACTCAGGGGTATCGTGTCACCTATCTGCCGGTAGACAAGTGTGGACGTATCCGGCTGGAAGATCTTCACAGAGCGATGACACCGGAGACCATCCTGGTATCCATTATGCATACGAATAACGAGATCGGCGCATTGCAGCCTATCGAGGAAGCCGGTGCACTGATCAAACAGATGAACCCCGATACGTTATTCCACGTGGATGCCGTGCAGGGCTTCGGAAAGTCCAGAATCTATCCCAAGAAGATGCACATTGACCTGCTGTCTGTCAGCGGACATAAGATTCATGGTCCCAAGGGTGTGGGACTTTTGTATGTAGGTGATAAAGTAAAAATCCAGCCGATCGTATTCGGTGGCGGTCAGCAGCAGAACCTGCGCTCCGGTACCGAGAATGTCCCCGGAATTGCCGGACTTGCAAAAGCGGCGGAAATGCTGTACAGTCATTTTGAGGAAGATCATGCAAGACTCTGTGCGCTCAAGAAGAGATTCATAGAAGGTGTGAGGGAACTGGATCAGGTGACTGTCAACGGACTTTTGCCGGAGGCTCCTTACGGGGAAGGTACTGCGGCACACATCGTCAGCGTATCTTTCGCAGGCGTAAGAAGCGAAGTGCTGTTGCATGCGTTGGAAGATAAGGGCATCTATGTATCCGCGGGAAGCGCCTGCTCCGCACACAAACCGCAGCCTTCCGCTACATTAAAAGCAATCGGTGTAGAGAAATCCCTGCTGGATTCCACCATCAGATTCAGCTTTTCCGTAGTTACCACGGAAGAAGAGATTGACGTATGCTTACGGGCATTGTACAATATAGTGCCTATGTTGCGCAGATACAGTCGAAGATAACCTCTTCGATCAACCATCAGAAAGGAAACAAACGTGTTTACATCATTTTTGATAAAATATGCCGAGATCGGCATTAAGGGAAAGAACCGTTATTTGTTCGAAGACGCACTGGTACGTCAGATCAAATATGCACTGAAAAAATGTGAAGGAGAATTCCTGGTGCACAAGACCCAGGGACGTATTTTCGTCGATGCAGAGTCAGAATTTGACTATGATGAAGTCGTGGCACATCTGCAGAGAGTCTTCGGTATCTCCGGCATCTGCCCGGTAGTACATGTACAGGATGAAGGCTTTGAGAAGTTGTGCGAGACCGTAATCGACTACATTGCAAAGGTATATCCCGATTGCAATCAGACGTTTAAGGTAGCAGCGAGACGTGCGAGGAAAAATTATCCCAAGGATTCCATGACCATCAACATGGATATGGGAGAAGCGATCCTGAAGGCATATCCGGGCATGAAAGTGGATGTACATCATCCCGATATCATGCTTAACATTGAGATCCGTGAAGAAATCTATATTTATTCCGTGATTCTGCCCGGTCCCGGAGGAATGCCCGTAGGTACCGGCGGTAAGGGTATGCTGTTATTGTCCGGCGGCATTGATTCTCCCGTGGCAGGCTATATGATCGCCAAGAGAGGTGTCAAGATCGATGCGGTATATTTCCATGCACCGCCCTACACCAGCGAACGAGCAAAACAGAAGGTAGTAGACCTGGCGAAGATCGTTGCCCGTTACACCGGTCCGATCTATCTGCATGTGATCAACTTTACCGATATTCAGTTATATATTTATGAAAAATGTCCGCATGAGGAACTGACGATTATCATGCGCCGGTATATGATGCGTATCGCGGAACAGATCGCAAAGGAGACTGAGTGCCTGGGTCTGATCACCGGGGAGAGTATCGGACAGGTGGCATCCCAGACCATGAACTCCCTGATCGCTACCAACGAAGTGTGCGAGCTGCCGGTATATCGTCCACTGATTGGTTTTGACAAGCAGGAGATCGTAGAAGTATCCGAGAAGATCGGTACGTATGAGACCTCCATTCTGCCTTACGAAGACTGCTGTACCATCTTCGTGGCAAAACATCCCGTGACGAAGCCCAATGTAAAAGTGATCCGCAGACATGAGCATAATCTGGATGAGAAGATCGAGGAACTGGTGAAAACCGCACTGGAGACCAAGGAACTGATTATTGCGGAAGCGTAAGCGTAAATCCTGAGTAACTATTCAGAACCGAATGAGTAACAGGTGCTGGATAGTTACTTTTTATGTATAGATTTAGGTAAGGAAAAAGGCAATAAAAAACACCCGGAGAGGATTGCGTCTCTCAAGGTGTTTCTCATTTCGTTATGTATTCGGTATTCTGAATCAGTAACTTATACCAGATAAGGCTTTAATACTTCCAGAACCTCATCAGCGCCATCCTCTGCATGGATGTTCAGGTCAATGGGCTTGGAAAGATCCAGGCTGAAGATACCCATGATGGACTTTGCATCAATTACGTATCTGCCGGATACCAGATCGAAATCATAATCGAACTTAGTAATATCGTTTACGAAAGATTTTACCTTATCAATAGAATTTAAAGAAATCTGAACTGTCTTCATGTTGACTACCTCCTTAATGTGTGTCATACCTTCTGACTTCATATTAATGGGTGAACGCGCAAAAGTCAAGACGAAAACAATACAAAAAAAGTGAGGAATCCTATGAAAAGTGTAGCATTACACAACCTTGGATGTAAGGTTAATTCCTATGAAATAGAAGTAATGCAACAAATGTTACAAGAAAAAGGTTATACTATTGTACCATTTGATGAAATCGCAGATATTTACATTGTAAATACCTGTACAGTTACCAATATTGCAGACAGAAAAAGCAGACAGATGCTCCACCGGGCCAAACAGAAGAATCCCAATGCCCTGGTGGTAGCGGTAGGCTGTTACGTGCAGACCGGCAGGGAAGATGTGGAACAGGATCCCTGCATCGATCTGGCCATCGGCAATAACCGCAAGAAGGATCTGGCTGCGATCCTGGAGGAATATCTGGAGGAAGCGGTAACTACCACCACTGTCATAGACATCAATCATACGGCAGAATATGAGGAAATGACCTTAAAACAGACTGCGGAACATACCCGTGCCTACATCAAAATCCAGGATGGCTGTAACCAGTTCTGCTCCTATTGCGTCATTCCCTATGCCAGAGGCAGGGTGCGTAGCCGTAAGGCGGAGGACATCATCCGGGAGATCACCGGCATGGCACAGGCAGGCTACCGGGAGATCGTGCTGACGGGAATTCATATCAGTTCTTACGGAATAGATTTTGATGAAGAAGCCTGGAAACGTGGAGAAAGTGTCTCCGTATTAAAAGAGGATGAGGAGAGAAGGGACTATTCCGGCAGCAGCAAACTCATCGACCTGCTGGAGCGGATTCACGACATTGAGGGCATCGAGCGCATTCGTATCGGTTCCCTGGAACCCCGTATCATCACAGAGGAGACCGCAGCCAGAATGGCAGCACTGTCGAAATTGTGTCCCCATTTTCATCTGTCCTTACAGAGCGGCTGCGATGCTACCCTGCGCCGCATGAACCGCAGATATACCGCAGCGGAGTATGCGGAAAGTGTGGCATTGCTTCGTAAGGTATTCGATCATCCGGCGATTACTACGGATGTAATCGTAGGATTCCCCGGGGAGACGGAAGAAGAGTTCGCACAGACGAAAGCGTTCCTGGAACAAATTGCGTTTTTCGAAATGCATATTTTTAAATATTCCAAGCGTGCCGGTACCAGAGCCGCAGTGATGCCGGAGCAGGTACCGGATCAGGTGAAGACAGCCAGAAGCGCAGAACTTCTGGCACTGGAGAAAGAACAGTCCAAACAGTTCCGGGCGCATTACATCGGCCGGGAAGCGGAAGTGCTCCTGGAAGAGAATAAACAGATAGGCGGCAGAGCGTATGTGCTGGGACATACAAGAGATTATGTGAAAGTGGCTGTGCCGCTGCCGGAAAACGAAAAAAATGAAAAAGAGCCAACCACAAATACGGTGGTGCACGGTATTGTGAAAGAATTTATAAATGATGAGATACTGTTGATGCCGGAATGGCAATAGAAGAGAGAACACACATTACAGATGCCCCTTGAACTTTCAGACGAAATGCGTTAATATAAGGCATAATGGAAAATTTGCTTTTTGCCCATTTGACATAGAAGCTGCCTGATGGTTTGAATCATCCGGTGGAGTTGGCTTTGCGGAATGGCAGAAATAGAGGATTGTATGCAGGACTTAGGAAATACACAATACTTCAAGGTAGAGACAGAACCTGAGACCGGCGTAAAGCTGGTGCTTTCTACCGTATATGAGGCGCTGACGGAGAAGGGATATAACCCGGTGAACCAGATTGTCGGATATATTATGAGTGGAGATCCCACCTATATCACCAGTCATAAGAACGCTCGCAGCCTGATTATGAAAGTAGAGCGGGACGAGCTGGTGGAAGAATTGCTCACGGAGTATATCAAGACCAAACATTGGAAATAATGATTCAGAGGTTCTGAATGGTTATAAAATAAGGAGGATCCACATGCGTATCATGGGGTTGGATTTCGGCTCACGTACGGTGGGTGTGGCAATCAGTGACAGTCTGCTGCTGACAGCACAGGGTGTGGAGATTATTCGCCGCAAAGAGGAAAATAAATTACGACAGACACTGGCCAGGATTGAAGAATTGATCGTAGAGAATGAAGTGGAAGAGATCGTACTGGGACTACCCAAGAACATGAACGATACGGAAGGTGTCCGTGTGGAGCTGACCAAAGAATTCAAGGAGAAACTGGAACGCAGGACCGGCCTTCCGGTCATCTTCTGGGATGAGAGACTGACGACTGTGGCTGCGGATAAGACCATGATGGAGGCAGGAATCCGTCGCGAGAACCGTAAGGAATATGTCGATATGATCGCTGCCACACTGATCCTGCAGGGGTATCTGGATCGCAGGAATAATGAGAAGAAAAAGGAAATCTAATGAGTAAGCTGGAAAAAATTATATTTCGCCCCGAGGGCGAAGAACCCGTAGAATTTTATGTACTGGAACAGACCAGAATCGGTGGACATAACTATATTCTGGTAACCGATGTGGAAGAGGGCGACGGAGATGCCCTGATCCTGAAGGATATGTCTCAGGATGGTGAGGAAGAGAGCATCTATGATGTTGTCTCCGATGATGAAGAACTGGAAGCAGTAGCCGACGTATTTGCGGATATGCTGGATGATGTAGATCTGGTGTAACAATGAATGCAGCCATGAACAAAGGGAGTCGCGATAACGTGGCTTTACGAATGGCACAGGCTGAATTGTGCAGTTAATTTAGATAAATACAGACGGTCTCAAGAGTGGGACGGTCTTATATTTATATAAGATTTGTATGATTGGCAGAGAGGGATACCGTTTGCTTTGCCGGTTTCAACATAGAATGGTTTTATGCTGAAAGTGACAGGGAATACACGAAGGGCATGAGGAAACACTGTTGTTTTGGTGAAATCGTAAGATCTGGGATGTCTGATCTTTACGGGAGTTTTCGAGAAGAGAGCCGTAAGGAGCAGACAGAATAACAGGTCTTTGTTTGCAGAGCGCAATATCCTATTCTAACGCCGAGATACATACACGAAACTAAATGTATAGACGTATAGAATTTGGAGGTAATTTCGTTGAAAAAGAAAAAAGAGAATAGTAGTGTTTCAGGTCTGAAGATCATTCCTTTGGGCGGCCTGGAACAGATTGGTATGAACATTACTGCCTTCCAGTATGAAGACAGTATTATTGTGGTGGACTGCGGTTTGTCTTTCCCTGCGGATGATATGTTGGGTATCGACCTGGTCATCCCGGATGTGACCTATCTGAAGGATAACATTGACAAGGTCAAGGGATTTGTCATCACCCACGGACACGAAGATCATATCGGAGCACTGCCTTATGTGCTGCGCGATATCAATGTTCCCATTTATGCAACCCGTCTTACCATGGGCATTATCGAGAACAAGCTCACAGAGCATAATCTTATGAAGAAGACCAAGCGTAAGGTGGTAAAATTCGGACAGTCCATTAATCTGGGTGATTTCCGTGTGGAATTCATCAAGACCAACCACAGTATCGTAGATGCCGCAGCACTGGCAATTTATTCCCCTGCCGGTATTGTGGTACACACCGGAGACTTTAAGGTAGATTATACTCCGGTATACGGAGATGCCATTGACTTACAGCGTTTTGCCGAGATCGGTAAAAAGGGAGTTCTGGCACTGATGTGCGATTCCACCAACGCAGAGCGTCCCGGATTCACACCTTCCGAGAAGACAGTGGGTAAGACCTTCGATACCTTATTCGAAGAGCATAAAAATACCAGAATTTTTGTCGCAACCTTCGCATCCAACGTGGACCGTGTGCAGCAGATCATTAATACAGCGTACAAATTCGGCCGTAAGGTAGCTGTGGAAGGCCGCAGCATGGTGAATATCCTGGATACCGCTATTAAACTGGAATGTATCAATATTCCCGAGAATACGCTGGTAGATCTGGATCAGATGAAGAATTACCCGGATGAGCAGCAGGTCATCATTACCACCGGAAGCCAGGGCGAAAGCATGGCAGCGCTGTCCCGTATGGCAAATAATATGCACCGTAAGATCACAATCGGTGCGGGAGATACCGTAATCTTCTCCTCCAACCCGATCCCGGGTAACGAGAAGTCCGTAACGAAGATTATCAATGAGCTGCTCCGCAAGGGCGCAGACGTTATTTTCCAGGATGCTCATGTATCCGGCCATGCATGTCAGGAAGAGATCAAACTGATCTATACCCTGATTCATCCGAAATACGCAGTTCCCGTGCATGGTGAATACAAGCATCTGAAGGCACAGGCGAAGATCGCAGAGAGTCTTGGCATCAGTAAGGACAATATCTTCATCCTGTCTTCCGGAGATGTGCTGGAAGTCAGCGAAGAACAGGCAAAAGTAAGCGGCAGAGTACCTGTCGGTGCAATCCTGGTAGACGGTCTCGGTGTCGGTGATGTCGGAAATGTCGTTTTAAGAGATAGACAGCACCTGGCAGAAGATGGTATTATGATCGTGGTTATGAGCCTGGACAAAGCCAGCGGAGAGCTGGTGGCAGGTCCCGATATCGTATCCAGAGGTTTCGTCTATGTGAAGGAATCCGATGAATTGATCGAGGAAGCCAGACATACCGTGGATGATGCGTTGCAGGCATGCCTGGATAAGGGCATTACGGATTGGGGCAAGCTGAAGACCACGACCAAGGACGTCCTCAGCGACTATGTATGGAAGAAGACCAAGAGACGTCCCATGATCCTTCCGATCATTATGGAAGTGTAGAAGATTCGCATATCGATGTACCGGTATCACATTAAGTAAAGGTACGTAAAACAAAGAGTCGTACAGAAAGGTCGCAGGCAGATGAAAATTACATCCGACGCAAAGGTAAACCAGGCTGTGGAACAGATGGTGCAGGCAATCCGCAACACGGACACCTATTTAGAATATCGCAGACAGCTGGAACGTGTGAAAGAGCAGCCGGAACTTAAAAAGCAGATTGACGATTACAGGACACGCAATTTTGAACTGCAGACCAACAGAGACACGACCTTTGACAAGATCGACCAGTTCACCAGGGAGAACGAAGCATTTCGTGAGAATCCGCTTGTGTCGGATTTCCTGGCGGCTGAACTGGCTTTTTGCCGTATGATGCAGGAAATCGGTCTCTATGTTACGGATCAGATGCGGTTTGAATAGGAAAGGACAAAACATGAAAGCAACAAATCTGGCAGGTGCAGTATTAGGTGCCATTTTAAAAGTAGTATTTGCGGTAGTGGTGGTGTACCTGGTGTATACCGGAGCATCCAAATGCTATGATTATGGTTATCGTATTTTCACGGAGCCGGCGCTCTCTTCCGGAGAAGGCCGTAAGATCACCGTGACATTGACTTCAGATATGTCAGCGACACAGATTGGCGAGACCATGCAGGACAAAGGTCTGGTAAGAGACGGGAAACTGTTCGCATTACAGTATTTGTTCTCAGAGTATAAAAAGGACTGGAAACCCGGAACCTATGAACTGAGCACTGCAATGACGGCAGAAGAGATGATGGAAGTGATGTCGGGGCAGAGCGAAAGCGCGACGGAAGAGTCTGTCGAGACCATAGATAACGGAAGTGCGGTGACCGGAGAGACGCAAGGCACAGAGACGGTGGCAAATTAATCCGGTTGATTTTATAGGATAAATAGTATGATTATAGATGAGAGAATGTCCGCATTTATCGATTCCCTGGACAGTGGGAATCCTGCGTGGCTGAATGAGATTGAAAAATACGCATGGGAGACGCAGGTTCCGATCATACGCAGATCCATGCAAAGCCTGTTGAAATTTTTATTAACGTATACGAAGCCGAAGAGCATCCTGGAAGTCGGGACAGCCATCGGCTTTTCTGCGTTACTGATGAGTGAATATGCACCGGCAGATTGCCCTATCACAACGATAGAAAAATACGAAAAACGGATTCCTATTGCCAAAGAAAATTTTCGGAAAACGGGAAGAGAAGATCGGATTACGCTGTTGGAAGGCGATGCCACGGAGATTCTGAAAGGACTGGAAGGCTCTTATGACATTATTTTCATGGATGCCGCTAAGGGTCAGTACATCAACTTCCTTCCGGATATCTTAAGACTGCTTGCGCCGGGCGGATTATTGATCTCGGATAACGTATTGCAGGACGGAGATATCATAGAATCCCGGTTCGCAGTTACCAGACGGAACCGCACCATTCATGCAAGAATGCGGGAATACCTGTATGAATTAAAGCATCACCCGGAACTGGAGACAGTGATTCTCCCGGTGGGTGATGGTGTGACACTGAGTACAAAAGTCGGAAAAGACGAGGAGAAATCACATGACTTATAAAAAACCGGAACTATTGATCCCTGCCAGCAGCCTGGAGGTATTAAAGACGGCGGTAATGTTCGGAGCCGATGCAGTATATATCGGCGGAGAAGCCTTCGGACTGCGTGCAAAAGCGAAAAACTTCAGCAGCGAAGAGATGGCAGAAGGGGTTGCTTTTGCCCATGCACACGGCGTCAAGGTCTATGTGACCGCCAATATTCTGGCACACAACTATGATCTGGAAGGGGCCAGAAAATATTTTGCCGAATTACGCGACATGAAGCCGGAACAGCCGGATGCGCTGATCATCTCCGATCCCGGAATGTTTATGATTGCGAAAGAAGTATGGCCGCAGGTGGAAGTGCATATCTCCACGCAGGCGAATAATACGAACTACGAAACCTATCTGTTCTGGTGGAAACTGGGAGCAAAGAGAGTGGTATCTGCCAGAGAACTGTCGTTAATGGAGATCAAAGGAATTCGCGAGAAGATTCCCGCAGACATGGAGATCGAGAGCTTTGTACACGGTGCAATGTGTATCTCCTATTCCGGCAGATGCCTTTTGAGTAACTTTTTCACCGGAAGGGATGCCAACAGAGGAGCCTGCACGCACCCTTGTCGCTGGAAGTATGCAGTGGTGGAAGAGACCAGACCGGGAGAATATCTGCCGGTATATGAAAACGAACGCGGAACCTATATTTTCAATTCCAAGGATCTGTGCATGATCGAACACATTCCGGAACTGGTGGAAACCGGCATCGACAGTCTGAAAATCGAAGGCCGCATGAAGACCGCATTGTACGTGGCAACCGTTGCCAGAACTTACCGTAAAGCAATCGACGATTATTTTACGGATCCGGAATTGTATGAGAAAAATATGGACTGGTACAAGGCGGAGATCTCCAAATGTACCTACAGACAGTTTACAACGGGCTTTTATTTTGGCAAACCGGATGAAAACACGCAGATCTATGACAGCAATACGTATGTGAACGAATATACCTATCTGGGAATCGTGGAAGCAGTGAACACTGCGGCAGAAATCTGGGAGAAGCTTCCGGAAGGACTGGCAGGGACGGCAGAACTGTGCCGGATCGAACAGAGAAATAAATTCTGTGTGGGAGACGTCATTGAGATCATGAAGCCGGACGGCAGGAATGTACCGGTGACAGTGGAGGCCATGTATACAGAAGACGGTGAAAGCGTCGACAGCGCACCGCACCCGAAGCAGGTACTGTGGATAAAGCTGTCTCAATTGCCGGGACATTATGATCTGTTGCGCGTCAGACAGGAAGAAAGTGGAAAATAATGACGACCCCCCAAAAAAGCGGTAGTGAAATTAGATATCGGTGGCTGAATTTTGTGGCGTATACTGTACTTTTCGCAGTGGTTTTGACGGTGCTTGTTCTTGCAATTGCACATCCGGACAATCATCTGATTCCCTGGCAGATGCTGCTTGGTACAATCGTGGGAACCGTAGTCGTAGTGGGCGCAGGAATCCTGTGGAGCCGGCTCTACGACCGGTTTGGCAGGAAAACAGTTGCTTATGTACTGTGTCTGGTGATTTATGGAATCGTATTGTATCTGATTTCCATGAACAGGCAGGACAATGTGTATACCCTTGCGGATTATGCACAGGTTTACACGGCGGCAGAGAGTATGGCAAACGAGGGGACAATCGGAAATGCCAGCTATTTCCGGAATTATGCCAATAATATAAATCCCATGCTTTTACTGTCTTTGCTGTTTCGAATTGCAAATACATTACACATTTCCCAGTATCATTTTGTCCTTGGAATACAGGTACTTCAGATGCTATCCGTCATCTGGGCATGCGGATACCTGTGTGAGCGCGAGGGAGACACCAGATGGAGATTCCCGATGTTTCTTGCCTTTGTATGCCTGCTTCCGGTCTGGGGATTGGCATCGGTATTTTATACCGATTCTATGAGCTTCGGTCTGGGGATACTGGCACTTGCTTTTCTGAAAAAAGCAGGACAACAGACGAAAAAAAGCAGAATTTTCTGGATCGTGAGCGCTGCAGCAAGTATTGTGCTGGGATGTAACTGGAAGATTACCTCGGTCATTCCGGTGATCGCTGCGGTACTCGTCATCCTCTGGCAGAGAATCCGTTGTAGGAAAAAGGACAGTATGTTGTTTTTGTTGTGTCTGTTACTCTTTGGACTTGCCATGCACGTCTGGACGAACAGTTATGAAGTAACCGGACAGTCGAAGGCTACGGCCAATCCGTTGATCAGCTGGGTGGCATTGGGAATGAAAGAGGACGGCTCCTGGAATAATAACAAAGAGTTTGTGTATTCGCTTTTGGAACGGGAGACTACAGCGGAAAAAAAGGCGTACAGCCTGGAATATATCCGGCAAAATCAAAGCAGTTTTTGGGAAAAACAACATCTGGTACGTAAGATTTGCAGAAATTTTGCAAACGGAAATCTGGGTGCAAATGAGTTCCTGCCGGCAGAGGACGATGACAGCGTGCTGTTATGGGCGATGTTTTCTCCGTGGGGAAAATATTACTGGCGGACAAGCCAGTATTGTTTCTGTTATCTTAGCACCATGTATGCATTACTTTTGCTGGGAATTGCCGCATGCTTTGTAAATTTGTGCAAAGGAAAAAAGATACCGCCGCTGCTTATGATCTGTCAGTTGGGATTTTTTGGCATTTTTTTGTTCCTGATGCTGTGGGAGGCAAACAGCCGTCAGCTGTATAATCAGATGCCGGGAATTTTATTGGGCGCGATACTCAGTCTGCAATATTTTATGGAGTTTGTTACTGAAAAAAGGCATCAAAAATAATGATTGACCACTATAACGCACATGTTGTACACTGTATTCGATATCATTCTATAGTATACCGAAGGGAAGTAAGGACATGCGCGAAGAATTGAATGTAGAGGAGCTTTTTGCCAGCAAGGTATTTACTTTGGGCAAGATGAAAGAGAGACTCCCCAAGAGTACGTACAAAGAAGTGAAAAGAGTCATGGATCAGGGGGGAGAACTTTCCCTGGCAACGGCCGATGTCGTGGCAGCAGCCATGAAGGACTGGGCAATCGAAAACGGAGCGACCCATTATACCCACTGGTTCCAGCCGCTGACCGGAATCACCGCAGAGAAGCATGATGCTTTTGTGACACACCCTGACGAAGACGGCCGGATGATTATGGAGTTCTCCGGTAAGGAACTGATCAAGGGAGAACCCGATGCATCTTCTTTCCCGTCCGGTGGTTTACGTGCTACCTTTGAAGCAAGAGGCTATACCACATGGGATATCACTTCCCCTGCATTCATCAAGGAGACCGCTACCGGTCCGACCCTTTGCATTCCTACTGCTTTCTGTTCTTATAAGGGCGAAGCACTGGATAAGAAGACCCCGTTGCTTCGTTCCATGGAAGCTCTGAGCAGGCAGGCAATCCGTATCGTCCGCCTGTTCGGCAATACGGAGGCTACCAAGGTACTGCCTTCCGTTGGCGCAGAGCAGGAATATTTCCTCGTGGATTCCGCAAAAGCGCTGCAGCGTGAAGATATTATTTTTGCCGGACGTACCCTGTTCGGTGCCCCTGCCCCCAAGGGACAGGAGATGGACGATCATTATTTCGGCGTGATCCGTGAGCGAATCGGCGGATTTATGCATGATGTGAATATCGAACTGTGGAAGCTGGGCGTGACTTCCAAGACCCAGCATAACGAGGCGGCTCCGGCACAGCACGAAGTGGCGCCGATCTATGAATCTGCCAATGTTGCGGTAGACCATAACCAGCTGGTGATGGAGACTTTGAAGCGTGTAGCAGGCAAGCATGGCCTGCGCTGCATGCTGCATGAGAAGCCTTTTGCCGGTGTCAACGGATCCGGTAAGCACAACAACTGGTCTATTACGACCGATAACGGTGTGAATCTTTTAGAGCCCGGCCAGACGCCCAATGAAAATATCCAGTTCCTGCTGGTGCTGGCATGTATCATGAAAGCAGTAGATACCCATGCGGATCTGCTGCGCCAGAGTGCTTCCAATGTCGGCAACGATCACAGACTGGGCGGTTATGAGGCACCGCCTGCCATTATTTCTATCTTCCTGGGCGAACAGCTGGAGGATGTGGTGGCACAGCTGGTAGAGACCGGTAAGGCTGACAATCTGAAAGAGGGCGGCGTACTTCGTACCGGGGTGTCCACCCTGCCTGATTTTGTAAAGGACGCTACGGACAGAAACCGTACTTCACCCTTTGCATTCACCGGTAATAAATTCGAATTCCGTATGGTGGGAAGCGAGGATTCCATCGGAAGCCCCAATACTACCCTGAATGCCATTGTGGCGGAAGCTTTCTGCGAGGCGGCAGACCGCCTGGAAGGTGCGGAAGATTTCGATATGGCAGTACATGATCTGATCAAAGAATATATGACCGAGCATCAGAGAATCATCTTCAACGGCAACGGTTATGCCAAGGAATGGGAAGAGGAAGCGGCCAGAAGAGGTCTGCCGAACATCCCCTCCATGGTAGCGGCAGTGGATACCTTGACGACGCCGAAGGCCATTCATCTGTTTGAAAAATTCGGTATTTTCACCGAGGCAGAGCTGCGCTCCCGTGCGGAAGTCCTGTATGAAACCTATGCGAAGACCATCAATATCGAGGCACTGACCATGGTGGATATGGCGAATAAGCAGATCATTCCCGCGGTGATGAAATACAGCAGATCTCTGGCAGATTCCGTGATCGCAATCAAAGAAGCCGGTGGGGACGCTTATGTTCCGAACCGTATGCTGCAGCAGATCACAGGAAAACTGACCGAGATGGAGAAAGCAAGCGAAGCGCTTCTCGAAGTGGAGAAGAAAGCATCTGCCATGGAGCGTGGCAAGGAGCAGGCATTCTGCTATCACGATGAAGTCATGGTGGCGATGAATGCGCTGAGAAAGCCTGCGGATGAACTGGAGAAGCTGGTAGATAAGCAGTACTGGCCGTTCCCGACCTATGCGGATCTGTTGTTTGAAGTATAGGACGCTGCAAAGGACATTTTGGGTGTGATAATAAATTTTTTGAAAAAAGGTATTGCATTCAAAAAAAATCTGTTGTATAGTAATGAACCATAGAGGAGCAATCCTCATAATTCAATATTTTTCAATGCGAAACGAAGGCGTTTACACAGGGAGTGTAAGCGCCTTTTTTGTGACTATTCAGAGCATCGAAGATGCGGTTTTGCGAAGGTGGATTCTGAATAGCAACAGTTGCCAGCCACAGAGTCGCAGGAGCATGAAGAGTATGCAAAACAAGGAGGAAACGAAGATGAGTGAAGTATTAAACGTGGAAGAAATCTTTGGCAGTAAGGTATTCACTCTGGGGAAGATGAGGGAAAGATTACCCAAGAGCGTCTACAAAGAAGTGAAGAAGATCATTGATCACGGCGGAGAGCTGTCCCTGGCTACCGCAGATGTTGTAGCAAAAGCAATGAAGGACTGGGCCATCGAAAACGGTGCGACCCATTATACTCACTGGTTCCAGCCGTTGACCGGTATCACGGCTGAGAAGCATGACGCATTCGTAACCCATCCCGATGAGTACGGCAAGATGATCATGGAGTTCTCCGGCAAGGAACTGATCAAGGGCGAGCCCGATGCATCCTCCTTCCCCTCCGGCGGACTACGAGCTACTTTCGAGGCAAGAGGCTATACCGCATGGGATATCACCTCTCCCGCATTCCTGAAAGAAGATGCGACCGGCGTGATCCTCTGCATCCCCACTGCTTTCTGCTCTTACAAGGGGGAAGCACTGGATAAGAAGACTCCGTTACTTCGTTCCATGGAGGCTGTCAGCACCCAGGCACTTCGTATCGTAAGACTGTTCGGCAACATGGAAGCAACCAAGGTCGTAGCAAGTGTAGGACCGGAGCAGGAATACTTCCTGGTTGACAGAGATAAATATTTAAAGCGTGAAGACCTGATCTTCGCAGGACGTACCCTGTTCGGTGCACCCGCTCCCAAAGGACAGGAACTGGAAGATCATTATTTTGGAACCATCCGTGAGAGAATCGGTTCCTTCATGAAAGATCTGAACATTGAACTGTGGAAATTAGGAGTAACAGCAAAGACACAGCATAACGAAGTAGCTCCCGCACAGCACGAGCTGGCACCTATTTATGAGACTGCAAACATTGCGGTAGATCACAACCAGCTGGTTATGGAGACTATGAAGAAAGTAGCCGGCCGTCACGGTATGACCTGCCTGCTGCATGAGAAGCCTTTTGCCGGAGTCAACGGATCCGGTAAGCATAACAACTGGTCTCTGGGAACCGATAACGGTGTGAACCTTCTGGATCCCGGTGATACCCCGAACGAGAACATTCAGTTCCTGTTAGTACTGGCATGTATCCTGAAAGCAGTAGATACGCATGCGGATCTGTTGCGCCAGAGTGCTTCCGACGTCGGCAACGATCACAGACTGGGAGCGAACGAGGCACCTCCCGCAATCATTTCCGTATTCCTGGGCGAGCAGCTGGAGGATGTGGTAAAGCAGCTGGTTGAGACCGGTGATGCTACCCATTCTATCCAGGGTGGTAAGCTGTTGACCGGTGTATCCACACTGCCTGATCTGGATAAAGATGCTACCGATCGTAACAGAACTTCACCGTTTGCATTTACCGGCAACAAGTTCGAGTTCCGTATGGTAGGCAGTGCGGATTCCATCGCAAGCCCCAATACTACGCTGAATGCTATCGTTGCAGAAGCTTTCTGCGAAGCAGCTGACATTCTGGAGAAGGCAGAAGACTTCGATATTGCTGTACATGATCTGATCAAGAAATACCTCACTGAGCATCAGAGAATCATCTTCAACGGCAACGGCTACTCCGAGGAATGGGTAGAAGAAGCAGCCAGAAGAGGACTTCCCAACATTAAGTCCATGGTAGAAGCTTCCGAGACGCTGACCACCGAGAAGTCCATCAAGCTGTTTGAAAAGTTCGGTATCTTCACCGAGGCTGAGCTGAGATCCCGCGAGGAGGTTCTGTATGAAACCTACTCCAAGACCATCAATATCGAAGCACTGACCATGGTAGATATGGCAAAGAAACAGTATATTCCGGCAGTTATGGAATACACCAAGACGCTGGCGGATACCGTACTGGCAGTGAAGAGCGCCGGGGCGGATGCAGCAGTACAGACTACCGTTTTGAAGAGCGTTTCCGAGAAGCTGGCAGAGGCACAGGCTGCAGAGACCGCACTGGAGGATAAGCTGGCAGAGGCAGCAGGCATCGAAGATCCCAAGAAGCTCGCTTTCTTCTATAAAGATGTGGTACATACCGCAATGGATGACCTGAGAGCTCCTGTGGATGCACTGGAGATGATGGTCGACAAGAAGGTATGGCCGGTACCTACCTATGGCGATTTGATCTTTGAAGTATAATAAAGATATGGAAAATACTTTTCTCTCATTGTGTTGATTGGGTTGTATCGATCGGGGCTTACTGTAAAACAGTGAGCCTCGTTTTGTGTGTCCCAGGTTTGGATAATCGTTGTTGCGATGAGAAAAATCCTGTGTTAAGATAACAACATGATGAAAAAAGAAAAATTTTGGAAAATCATAGTGGTTCTTGCGATGATCGCATACACACTGAAAAACCTGTTTGTCGGAGCCGATATGGATGAAGGCTACGGTATCATGGCAGGCTATCGTCTGGCTATGGGAGACCGGCTGCTTCTGGAAATGTGGGAACCCCATCAGACGTCAGCTATTTTTACCGCAGTGTTCATTAAACTGTTTTTGATGATCACCGGAGGCATCAATTACCTGAACCTGTTCCTGCGCGTTGTCAGTTTTCTCGTTCAGGGCGGAGTGGCTGTGTTCTTATATAAAACGCTGCGTAAGGTCTGGCCTCTTATGGAACAGAAGACAGTGGTACTGCTTTCCCTGCTGTACTATATCATTACGCCGAAATGTGTTTATGTACCGGAATATTCCAATCTGCATAACTGGTTCTTTACACTGATGATCCTGTGCATGCTTCGGTATTTCTTCACCGGGAAAAAGATTTCTTATCTTGTGTGGTCGGGAATATGTATGACCTGTGATGTGCTGGCATACCCCAGCATGGTGCTGGTATTTGTCTGCTGTATGGGGTATCTGCTGCTTCGCAAATCCGACAGGAAGTGGAAGGAATGCATAGCTTATCTTCTCCCTTGTGTGATCAGTGCAGCGGAGATGTTTGCTTATTTGTGTACCTATATGACACCTGCTGTAATGCTGCAAATGGTGGGAGAGATTTTAAGTGAAGGATCTCACAAGATGACACTGCTTCAGAAAATCGGAAGCTGGTCAGACGGATTTATCATTGTGGGGGGACTTCTGCTTTTGGCAGCTGTGACAGCGTTGGGAGTGAAGCTGCTGCTCATGAAGCTGCTAAAAAAGAAATTACCGGAGTCACTTCAGGTTCCGGGACTGTTTTTCCTGACAGCAGTATTTTTGATCCAGGTGTGGTTCTGGCTGTTTGGACCATCCAGCGCAATTTATCCGCAGATTCCTCTTGTGGGGATCCTGGTGGCAGGGCTGTGTATTTTTCTGCGGAAAGACCGAAGCCAGAAGGCTGCGGCATACATAATAGGAATTACCTGCGTGAGTTACGTTGCGGCACTGCTGTTGTCCAACTGGGGACCGGACGTGCTGAATACCTACCTGATCCTCGGTGCGGTAGTGGGACTTTTATGCATCGGTACGTACTGGGAGAAAATCGCAGAAAAAGGTAGTCAGGTATTCCGGATCCTGTGCCTGTGCCTGGTACTGGGAAATGCATTCGGCTATTGTTATCTGATGATCGGAGCGTCTGATAATCATGCGCCTGTTTTTACCAATGTCCGCGGCATTAACAGAGAGGGTCTGCGTGCCGGAATCCTGACAGATTATATGTCTGCTTTCCGGTATAACAACAATATGGAAATCTGGAACAAAGCGGTGCCTTCAGGAAGTACCGTGCTGTATGTGGGTGCATCACAGTTCTATTGTATGCTGGGAGAACATACGCAGGCATCTCCGGATACGATCTGTTCCATGGTTTATGATGAACGGCTGCTGGATTACTGGAAGATCAATCCGGACAGATATCCGGATGTCGTGGTATTCGAAAGCTGTTACGGAGACATCTCCGCAGAAGGAGAGAACAGCTTTATCTGGAACTGGCTGCAGAATGATTTTCAGCCGGTGAACCGTGCGGACTATCCTTATATTACGGTGTTTACCAGGTGATAATACAGAAATTGTATAAATTTTGTATACTTTTTTAAAATTTTTTCAAATTGGGTATTGCAAAATGAAAACAGATAGTGTATACTTCATCAAGTAAACGACATAGGGCTATCGCCAAACGGTAAGGCAACGGACTCTGACTCCGTCATTTCAAGGTTCGAATCCTTGTAGCCCTGCGAAGAGGAACCTCAGCAAAATTAGTTGCTGAGGTTTTTTGCATATCATCGGACGGATGAATCCGTAAATAAATACGGTGATTAAGTACAGAACAAACATTCGATTTTGCTCTGTACTTTTTTATTTTTGAATGATATACTAGACGGGTAATCATACTAAGAAAATGATAGCGACTTCCTATTTTTACAGATAGAGTTTTACGGATAGAAGCGAAAATCAGGAGAAGGAATATGGATCATTTCAAATTACATTCCGAATATCAGCCTACCGGTGATCAGCCGCAGGCCATTGCGGAGCTGGTGGAGGGCTTTAAACAGGGCAATCAGTTCGAGACGCTGCTCGGTGTCACCGGTTCGGGTAAGACGTTTACAATGGCGAATGTCATCCAGGCACTGAACAAGCCGACGCTGATCATTGCACATAACAAGACGCTGGCAGGTCAGCTCTACGGGGAGATGAAGGAGTTTTTTCCGGAGAATGCGGTGGAATATTTTGTATCCTATTATGATTATTACCAGCCGGAGGCGTATGTGCCTTCTTCGGATACTTATATTGCAAAAGATTCTTCGATCAATGATGAAATTGATAAACTGCGCCTGTCCGCTACGGCATCCCTGGCGGAGCGCCAAGATGTGGTAGTGGTGGCCAGCGTGTCATGTATCTACGGCTTGGGAAGCCCTGACGAATATCAGGACTTGATCGTATCCCTGCGCCCCGGTATGGTGAAGGACCGGGATGAGGTGCTGCGGGAGTTGATTGATATTCAGTATAACCGTAACGATATGGATATCCAGCGCGCGACCTTCCGTGTCCGCGGAGACGTGGTGGAAGTATACCCGGCACAGGGCGGAGATTATCTGATCCGGATAGAGTTCTTCGGCGACGAGATCGACCGGATCGCGGAGGTGGAGCCGCTTACAGGGAAAATTCATGCAGAGCTGAATCATGTGGCAATCTTCCCGGCATCCCATTATGTGGTATCCCAGGAGAAAATCAAGGCGGCCTGTGACAATATCGAAGAAGAGATGAAGGAGCGGGTACAGTTTTTCAAGGGCGAAGACAAGCTGATCGAGGCCCAGCGCATTGCGGAACGGACGAATTTCGATATTGAAATGTTAAGAGAGACCGGTTTCTGCTCCGGCATAGAAAACTATTCCAGACATCTGAACGGACTTCCTGCGGGAGCACCACCTATGACACTGTTGGATTTCTTCCCGGATGATTTCCTGATCATTGTGGACGAGTCCCATATGACGATCCCACAGATCCGGGGCATGTATGCCGGTGACCGGTCGAGAAAGCAGACACTGGTGGATTATGGTTTCCGTCTGCCGTCTGCTCTGGACAATCGCCCACTGAATTTTGAAGAATTTGAATCTCATATAGACCAGATGATGTTCGTATCCGCGACACCGTCCGATTATGAAAAAGAGCACGAACTGTTGCGGACAGAGCAGATCATCCGCCCGACCGGTCTGCTGGATCCCGAGGTACAGGTACGCCCCGTGGAGGGACAGATCGATGACCTGATCGGAGAAGTGAATAAAGAAGTGGAGAAGCATCATAAGGTGCTGATCACGACATTGACCAAGCGTATGGCGGAAGATCTCACGGATTATATGAAGGAAGTCGGCATCCGGGTAAAATATCTGCATTCCGACATTGACACCCTGGAACGTGCTCAGATCATCCGTGATATGCGACTGGATGTATTCGATGTACTGGTAGGTATCAATCTGCTCAGAGAGGGACTGGATATCCCGGAGATCACCCTGGTAGCGATTCTGGATGCGGATAAGGAAGGATTCCTGCGTAGTGCAACATCACTGATCCAGACCATCGGCCGAGCAGCGCGTAATGCGGAAGGTCATGTGATCATGTACGCGGATACCATCACGGATTCTATGCGGGAGGCACTGGATGAGACCAACAGACGTCGTGAGATCCAGATGAAGTATAACGAAGAACACGGCATCACACCGCAGACGATCAAGAAGGCAGTCCGGGATCTGATCAGCATCTCCAAGGTGATCGCCAAGGAAGAAGTACGCTTCGAGAAGGATCCGGAATCCATGACAAAGAAAGAACTGGAGAAGCTCATCGGCGAGATCCAGAAGAAGATGCAGAAGGCTGCGGCAGATCTGAACTTCGAGGCTGCGGCAGAACTGCGTGACAAGATGCTGGAGCTTAAGAAACAGTTAAATGATATGGAATAATATGGAAAGTATGGAATAAGAAAGGCAAGACAATGGAAGAAGCAAAGAAAATGCGTCCGCGTGAGTATATTAAGATCCGCGGTGCCAATGAACATAATCTGAAAAATATTAATGTGGATATTCCCAGAAATGAACTGGTGGTACTCACCGGTATGTCCGGTTCCGGTAAGTCTTCTCTGGCATTTGATACGATTTACGCCGAAGGACAGAGACGTTATATGGAATCCCTGTCTTCCTATGCGCGACAGTTCCTGGGACAGATGGAGAAACCTAACGTGGAGAGCATCGAAGGCTTGTCTCCCGCAATCTCCATCGACCAGAAATCCACTAACCGCAATCCCCGTTCTACTGTAGGAACTGTAACGGAGATCTATGACTATTTCCGTCTGCTGTATGCGAGAATCGGTATTCCTCATTGCCCGAAGTGCGGCAGAGAGATCGCCAAACAGACTGTGGATCAGATGGTAGACCAGATCATGAATATGGGCGAAGGCACGAAGATCCAGCTGCTGGCTCCGGTAGTCAGAGGCCGTAAGGGAGAGCATGCGAAAGTATTGGAACGTGCCAAGAGAAGCGGTTATGTCAGAGTACGCATTGACGGCAGTATGTATGAACTGACGGAAGACATCAAACTGGATAAAAACATCAAGCACAATATCGACATCGTGGTAGATCGTCTGGTGGTTAAGGACGGCATTCAGCGGAGACTGACGGACTCCATCGAAAATGTACTGGATCTGGCGGAAGGACTGTTGGTCGTAGATGTCATCGGCGGTGAACCGGTGACCTTCAGCCAGAGCTTTTCCTGCCCGGACTGCGGCATCAGTGTCAGTGAAGTGGAGCCCAGAAGCTTTTCCTTCAATAATCCGTTCGGCGCCTGCCCGGTATGTTTCGGACTGGGATACAAGATGGAGTTCGACGAGGATCTGATGATCCCGGACAAGCGGCTGAGTATCAATGAGGGCGCTATCACGGTCATGGGCTGGCAGTCCTGTGCGGACAAGTCCAGCTTTACCAATGCTATATTACAGGCGCTTGCGAAGGAATATCATTTTGACCTGGACACGCCTTTTGAAGAGTACCCGCAGAAGATTCATGATATCCTGCTCCATGGAACCAATGGTAAGGAAGTTATGGTGCATTATACCGGGCAGCGCGGCAGTGGCGTGTATCCCGTGGCCTTTGAAGGACTGATCAAAAATGTGGAGCGCCGTTATCGCGAGACTGCATCCGAGAGCTCCAAGCAGGAATACGAGACCTTTATGCGCATTACCCCCTGTAAAGAGTGTAAGGGAATGCGTCTGAAGAAGGAATCCCTGGCAGTTACGGTATGCGATAAAAATATTTTCGAGATCACTTCCATGTCTATCCGCGACCTGCAGAAGTTCCTGGATACCATGACACTGACGAAACAGCAGCAGTTCATCGGAGAAAGAGTCCTGAAGGAGATCCGCGCCAGAGTGGGATTCCTGGTGGATGTGGGACTGGAGTACCTGTCCCTGGCCAGAGCCACAGCGACCTTGTCCGGTGGTGAGGCGCAGCGTATCCGTCTGGCGACCCAGATCGGTTCCGGGCTGGTAGGAGTGTGCTATATTCTGGATGAGCCCAGTATCGGCCTGCACCAGAGAGACAACGACAAGCTGCTGAATACCCTGAAGAATCTGCGGGATCTGGGCAATACCCTGGTGGTGGTAGAACATGATGAGGATACCATGCTGGCGGCGGATTATATCGTGGATATCGGACCGGGAGCAGGTTCTCACGGCGGTGAAGTCATTGCCTGCGGTACGGCGGAAGAGATCATGCAGGTACCGGAATCCATTACAGGACAATACCTCAGTGGGAAAAAGAGAATTCCAGTGCCGGAGACCAGACGTACACCGACCGGCTGGATCAAAGTACTGGGCGCACAGGAAAATAACCTGAAAAATGTGGATGTAGAGATTCCTTTGGGAGTAATGACCTGTGTCACCGGCGTGTCCGGATCCGGAAAAAGCTCTCTGGTAAATGAGATTCTCTATAAACATCTGGCGAGAGAACTGAACCGTGCACGCTGCATCCCCGGTAAGCACAAAGGGATCGAAGGCGTGGAACAGCTGGACAAGGTCATCAATATCGACCAGTCGCCCATCGGACGTACGCCCAGATCTAATCCGGCGACTTACACAGGCGTCTTTGACCTGATCCGTGATCTGTTTGCCTCGACGGCGGATGCCAAGGCAAAGGGCTACAGCAAGGGAAGATTCAGCTTCAATGTCAAGGGCGGCCGCTGTGAAGCCTGCGGCGGCGACGGTATTATCAAGATCGAGATGCACTTCCTGCCGGATGTCTATGTCCCCTGTGAGGTCTGCGGCGGCAAACGATACAACCGTGAGACATTGGATGTAAAATACAAGGGAAAAAGTATCTTTGATGTCTTGGACATGACAGTGGAAGAGGCACTTCCTTTCTTTGAAAATGTGCCTTACATTCGCAGGAAGATCGAGACATTATATGACGTGGGACTTTCCTATGTGAAGCTGGGGCAGCCGTCCACTACCCTGTCCGGCGGTGAAGCGCAGCGTATCAAACTGGCTACCGAACTTTCCAGAAGAAGCACCGGCAGAACGATCTATATTCTGGACGAGCCTACTACCGGACTGCATTTCGAAGATGTGCACAAACTGGTGGAGATCCTGCACAGACTGGCAGACGGCGGCAATACCGTAGTTGTCATCGAACACAATCTGGATGTGATCAAGACTGCGGATTATATCATCGATATGGGACCGGAAGGCGGAGACCGCGGCGGCACCGTGATCGCCAAGGGAACGCCGGAGGAGATCATCAAAGTGAAAAAATCCTACACCGGTTATTATGTAAAGAAGATGCTGGAGAAGGATAAAAAGCAGAAATAGTTATAGAAATTTTAAGAATTACCCCCTATGAAAATGGAAAAATTTCAGTTATAATATGATGTATATGACTAAAATAGCGTGTAGAGTCAAAACTTATAGATAGATACCATTGAAAGGGGTAATAAAAAATGCAGTGCACAGATATCGGAATTGATTTAGGTACCGCCAGCATTCTGGTATACATCAGAGGAAAGGGCGTCGTGTTGAAGGAGCCCTCTGTTGTAGCTTTTGATAGAGATACGAACAAGATCAAAGCCATCGGTGAAGACGCAAGACTGATGCTGGGAAGAACACCCGGCAATATCGTAGCGGTAAGACCCTTACGTCAGGGCGTTATCTCCGATTACACCGTAACCGAGAAAATGATGAAATATTTTATTCAGAAGGCTCTGGGAAAGAGAACTTTCCGCAAACCCCGTATTGCGGTCTGCGTACCCAGCGGAGTTACGGAAGTAGAGAAAAAGGCTGTAGAGGATGCTACTTATCAGGCAGGTGCCAGAGAGGTGTCTATTATTGAAGAGCCTATTGCAGCGGCCATCGGTGCGGGAATTGATATTTCCAAGCCCTGCGGTAATATGATCGTAGATATCGGCGGCGGTACTTCCGATATTGCGGTAATCTCCCTGGGAGGTACCGTAGTCAGCGCTTCCATCAAGATCGCAGGGGATGATTTTGATGAAGCCATTGTTCGTTATATGCGTAAAAAACATAACCTGCTCATCGGTGAGAGAACCGCAGAAGATCTGAAGATCAAGATCGGTTCCTGCTACAAGAGAGCGGAAGTGGATTACATGGATGTCAGAGGACGTAACCTCGTGACCGGTCTACCGAAGACCGTCAAAGTATCTTCCGAGGAGACCGAGGAAGCACTGCGCGAGACCACTGCGCAGATCGTGGAAACGATCCACAGCGTACTGGAGAAGACGCCGCCAGAGCTGGCAGCGGATATTGCGGACAGAGGAATCGTATTGACCGGAGGCGGAAGTCTGTTGCGCGGTCTGGAGGATTTGATCTCCGCGAAGACAGGTATCAATACCATGACTGCAGAGGATCCCATGACGGCAGTTGCTATCGGAACCGGTAAATATGTTGAGTTCCTGGCCGGCTACAGAGATAATTAGGATAACGAAACGTAAGACAAAGGCAGGATGCCGAACATTCGTCGAAGGATCGCAGGTGTCGGGAGAAAATCCCGCGAAAACGGAGGATACGAATGGTTAAAGGGTTATATACCGCTTATACCGGTATGATAAATGAACAGAACAGAATGGATATCATGACCAATAATCTGGCGAATGCATCGACCGTCGGATATAAAAAGGAAGGATCCACCAGCCAGTCATTTGATGATGTGCTGACAGTCAAAATTAAGGACCAGTCCGTAGGCATGAGAAATGTCCAGCGAATCGGAACGAAAAATCCCGGCGTGAAGATCGGTGAGAACTACACGGATTATTCCCAGGGGTCTTTCCGTATTACAGGCAATACGTATGACCTGGCATTGTCCGGAGAAGGTTTTTTTGCCATTGAATTTACGAATAAGGCAGGAGAGACAGATACCAAATATACCCGTGCCGGACAGTTTACCCTGAATAAAGACGGCTATCTGACAACGGAAGAGGGAGACTATGTTCTGGATACGCAGAACCGGCGGATCCGTCTGAATACCCTGATGGATTCCTCTATTACAGACGACGGAACGATTTATCAGAACGGCCAGGCAGTGGCACGCATCCAGGTGACGGATTTTGAAGACTATGATTATCTGGAAAAATACGGAGAAACCTATTACCAGCCGATCCAGGGAGCCAGAACCATTGCGGCAAATGCTCAGGTGAAGTCCGGATATCTGGAAATGGCAAATGTGCAGGTAGTATCTGAAATGGTGAACCTGATCTCCATTACCAGAGCCTACGAATCCAATCAGAAAGTGGTGCAGACCATTGACGACACACTGGATGTGGCAGTAAATCAGATCGGCAGGGTGCAATAACAAAGGAACACTAAAATGTGAAGTTAAAAATGGCTTTGCATGAAGGGTCATAATGATAAGGAAATGACGAAAATAACCGATAATAGTAATAGCAGACATATTTCAGGATGAGAAACCGGGTCATGGATGACATAAGGACAGCATGAGAGGAGACTACATATGGTCAGAAGCTTATGGACGGCAGCGACCGGTATGATCGCACAGCAGACAAACGTGGATACCATTGCCAACAACCTGGCAAACGTAAATACCACAGGGTATAAGACACAGGTGAATGAATTCAAGAGCCTGTTATATCAGAACATCCAGACAAAGACGACATCTGCGAACGGAGATACCAAACCGAGCAGTGCACAGGTAGGACTGGGTGTGCGGAATGCATCGATCAGCTCCGTGTTCAAAGAGGGAAGCCTGACGGCATCCGACAGTGATACGGCATTTGCGATTGACGGTAAGGGCTTTTTTGCAGTACGCGGTTCTGATGGTAATACCTATTATACGAGAAACGGTAATCTGAAGTTTACCCTGGCAGCGAACGGCGGTAATATGCTGGCTACTTCCGAGGGACTTCCGGTACTGGATACCCAGGGCAGACCCATCGTACTGAACAACAACTATGTAATGAGTAAGATTACGGTAAGCAAGGACGGAAGTCTGTGCTATCCCGATGCACAGAATAATCCTCAGCCGATCGGCATTACCATCGGTGTCTTCCAGTTCAATAATCCGAACGGACTGGAGCGCCTGGCAGACAGCCTGTACCGGCAGACCGCAGCCAGTGGGCAGGCCATCAACGAGCGCACTAACAATAACGTAGAAAAGAGCAGCATCATTCAGGGCTACCTTGAAAGCTCCAATGTACAGGTCGTGGATGAGATGGTGAATATGATCGTGGCACAGCGTGCTTACGAACTGAACTCCAAAGCAATCACGGCATCCGATGAGATGCTCCAGCAGGCTAATAACTTGCGTAGGTAATGAGAAATGTCAAAATGTAAGATGACATTCCGACTGCTTGCAGACGGGAATGTCAGATTGCATTTTGATAGGGCGAATGCCCGACTTTGCGTGAACACGAAGTGTTTACGCAATGCGTTTTTCATTACCATAGACGATAGAAGTTTTCCAAAAAGGAAAGGCTAAATTATGGATATTTCCTCTTTATATGGCAGTTCAGCTCTGGACTCCACTGCATACACGAATGCGGCGAACCAGACAGCTTCCAAATTGCAGGAAAAACTGAACAGCGCTGATTATTCCAAGGCAACCGATGATGAACTGATGGATGCCTGTAAGCAGTTTGAATCCTATTTCCTGGAGCAGATGTTTAAGGAAATGATGAAGACGATCCCGGAGAGCGAAGATACTTCTTCTTCGAATTCCCAGCTGATGGATTACTATAAGGATGAAATGGTACAGCAGATCGCATCGGATTCTACGGAGCAGAACAGTCTCGGACTGGCACAGATGCTCTATGAACAGATGAAACGGAATTATAATCTTGAGTAGTGATATCGGGCTGCCGGTCCGGCAGCCCAATTTTCTTTGACCGTCTACACGGTTATCTCTTCCGGATCCGGAGAGAACAGCCTTACATAGAATTGCACATAGAATGACAAGAGGAAGAAAATGGAAACAATTACAGGTTTTGTAGAGCATATTGTGTATCAAAACAAGGAAAACGGATATACCGTAATGACACTTTCGGTGGATGGGGAAGAAGTGACCGGTGTTGGTATGTGCAAAGGACTCACGCAGGGAGAAAATATATCTGCCCGAGGAGATTACACAGATCATCCGTTATACGGACACCAATTTAAAATAGAAACCTACGAAACCGTGGTGCCAACAGATCGCGTAGGAATGGAGCGATATCTGGGTTCCGGGGCAATCCGTGGCGTCGGAGAAGCCCTGGCGGCGAGAATCGTGAAAAAATTCGGAGATGATACCTTCCGGATCATAGAAGAAGAGCCGGAACGCCTGGCGGAGGTCAAGGGAATCAGCGAGCGTAAGGCACAGGAGATCGCCATTCAGATGGAAGAAAAAAAGGATCTCAGGGAAGCACTGGTCTATTTACAGCAATATGGGATCAGCAATACGCTTGCGGTAAAAATATATAATGCATACGGCATGGAAATGTACAGCATCATGAGAGAAAACCCGTATCGTCTGGCAGAAGATATCAGTGGTGTCGGATTCCGTATCGCAGATGAGATTGCCGCGAAGATCGGTATTCATACAGACTCGGATTACCGGATCCGCAGCGGAATCCTGTATACATTGTTACAGGCAGTGGGAGAAGGACATTGTTATCTGCCGATGGAGCATTTGCTTCACAGGGCAACAGAATTGTTGGGGATATCGGAAGAAAATATTCGTCCACAGGTGGATAACCTGATCGTAGACAGAAAACTTGTGGCAAAAGGAGAGGCAGTGTTTGCCGCATCTTACTATTACGCAGAACTGAACTGTGCAAACATGCTGCGAAATTTGAATATCCCAATGGTGGAAGCGGATAACCTGCCGTCTCAGGACATGGCGATTCGTGGAAGACTGGAGCGAATGGCACAAAACTTGTCTATGGAGCTGGACGAGTTACAGTTAAAGGCTGTGGAGGAAAGTATCAAAAACGGTCTGTTTATTCTATCCGGTGGTCCCGGCACCGGCAAGACGACCACGATCAATATGATGATTCACTACTTTGAATCCGAAGGCATGGATATCTTCCTGGCGGCACCGACGGGACGCGCAGCGAAGAGAATGACGGAAGCAACCGGATTTGAAGCTAAGACGATTCACAGACTTCTGGAACTGAGCAGTGCTTTGTCAGACGATAATACGAAAAGGGCTAATTTTGAACGGAATCAGGAGAATCCCCTGGAAGCGGATGTGGTCATCATCGATGAAATGTCCATGGTGGACATTCAATTGTTCCAGGCACTTTTGAAAGCAATCCTTCCCGGAACCAGACTGATCCTGGTGGGAGATGTGGATCAGCTTCCCAGTGTCGGACCGGGACAGGTACTGAGAGATATTATGAACAGCAAGGCATTCCCGATGGTGACGCTGGAAAAAATATTCCGCCAGGCAGGACAAAGTGACATTGTTGTCAACGCACATCGAATCAACAAAGGGGAACAGATCGCACTGGACAATAAATCAAAAGATTTCTTCCTGCTGGAACGAAATGACGTAAATGTCATATATAAACATATGATTCAGCTGATACAGGATATGCTTCCTAAATATGTCGGAGCAACCTCATTCGATATTCAGGTATTGACACCGATGAGAAAAGGAAGTCTCGGATGCGAGAACCTGAACGAGATCCTGCAGAGATATCTGAATCCGGCGGATCCCCATAAAAAAGAGCATGCCTACGGCAATATGGTGTTCCGGGAAGGCGATAAAGTCATGCAGGTCAAAAACAACTATCAATTGGAGTGGGAGATCGTCGGAAATTATAATATTCCCATTGATAAAGGCATGGGAGTCTTCAACGGCGATATGGGAAGAGTCCGTGAGATCAACGAGACAATGTCGACATTGCTGGTGGAGTTTGATGACGGCAGACGTGTGAACTATCCGTTCTCTGCATTGGAGGAACTGGAGCTGTCTTACGCCATCACGATACATAAATCGCAGGGAAGTGAGTACCCGGCAGTGATTCTGCCGCTTTTGGGCGGCCCGAGAATGCTGTTTAACCGTAATCTCCTGTATACCGGAATTACAAGAGCGAGAAGCTGCGTCACAATCCTGGGAAGCAGCGAAACGGTACGAAATATGATCGAGAACGTAAGCGAGAACCGCAGATATACGGCATTGGAGCAGCGGATCCGGGAGATCTGTTGCATGCCTCCGCTGGCATAACAGAGTCAAAATAATGTTTGTCTCCATGATGTATGCCGCACAGGAATGGATAAAAGGGGATAAAGAGTGCAATTTATCAGAAATATGCAAGAAACACTGTTGGGACTGTTGTTCCCGAGAAGATGCCCGGTATGTGACAACATCGTGCAGCCGTTCGGAGAAAAAATCTGCCTGGAATGTCTGCCGAAACTAAAACCGGTAACGGCACCGTGGTGCATGCGATGTGGGAAGAAATTATCTTCGCAGGAACAGGAATTTTGCAGAGACTGCATGCGTCGCCCCCACAAGTACAACAGAGCCAGAACCCTGTATGAATACAGCCAAGTGGCAAGGAGCATCTATCGCTTTAAATATGGCGGCAGACAGGAATATGCCGATTTTTTCGGGGAACAGATGGGAGAGCTTCTGGGCAATTTTATCAAGGGTGTGCATCCGGATGTAATTGTGCCGGTGCCACTGCATCGCAGGAAATTCAGAACGCGCGGATACAATCAGGCAGCGTGCCTTGCCAAGGCGCTTGGAAGGCATCTGAACCTGCCGGTAAATGAAAAACTGGTAAAACGTGTCAAAAATACCGCACCCATGAAGCTGTTAAATCCCACAGAACGGCAAAATAATTTGAAAAAAGCTTTTATTATAGGTCAAAATGATGTAAAATTATATGACCGGATTATTCTGGTCGATGATATTTATACTACAGGCACGACCCTGGATGAGATTGCGTCACTTTTAAAGGCACACGGCGTATCCGAAGTGTACTGTGTCACGTTGTCTTGTGGGTCGGGAGTATGATCGGGAAGGTGTGAGATATTATGAATATAAGAAACTGCAGAAGATGCGGACATATTTTCAATTACGTGGCAGGACCGTTTTTGTGTCCTCACTGCCGTGAAGAAATGGAAGCAAAGTTCCAGGAGGTAAAAGAGTATATCCGTGCGAACCCCGGCGTAGGTATCCAGGATGTGGCGGAGCACTGTGATGTAGAACCTTCACAGATCCAGCAGTGGCTGCGTGAGGAGCGTCTGGAACTGACAGAGAGTTCAGGCATACTGTTAAGCTGTGAAAAGTGCGGAGCACCGATCCGCAGCGGAAGATTCTGCGAAAAATGCAAGTATGATATGTCAATGGATCTGCAGAGCGTGCTGCCGAAGAAGCCTTCCATGCCGCAGCAGCGGCCGGCCTCGTCCAGAGACGGAGAGAGAATGCGTTATCTGTAAGCGGAGGAAATATGCTGAACGAAGAGAAAGTAATGCTAATGACACAAATGGCCTCTTACGAAGAGAACGAAGGCAAGAAAAATATGGCGATCGGCCGGTATTTTCGCAGTGACTATATTGCAATACAGGTATTAAAGTCCATATTGTGTGCAACGATTGCTTATGCAGTCTGCCTTGCCCTGTTCATTTTCTATGATTTTGAGACCTTTATGCAGGATATTTACAAGATGGACCTTATAGGATTTGCCAAAAATGTTCTGCTGTACTACGGAGTGACGGTCGTGGTCTACGGAATTGCATCCTACCTGATCTGCTCCATTCGTTATGCCAAGGCTAAGAAAAGCCTGAAATGTTATTATAACAATCTGAAGAAGTTGAATTCCCTTTACAATGAGTAAACGGCTGACACAGATTGAACCCGGAGGAAATATGACTGCTTTACTGGAATTAAGAGAAAATCTGAAGAAGATCTATAGCAGAAACGAAGCCTTTATTCTGCCGGTGATCAAATTTTTACTCAGCTTTATTGTGCTGAGCATTATAAACGGCAGACTGGGATACCTGACAAAACTGGACAATATGGCAATCGTGCTGATCGTATCACTGTTATGTTCGTTCCTGTCGACCGGATTTATTGTACTGTTTTCAATGATATTTTCCCTGCTGCATATGTATGCACTGTCTCTGGAGACGGCGGCTGTGGGACTTGTAGTGTTCCTGCTGCTGTATCTGCTATTCCTGAGATTTACGGCGAAGGAAGCACTCGTAGTGGTGCTGACACCGGTTTTATGCATGCTTAAGATTCCGTATGTGATGCCTGTGGCGATGGGACTGATCGGAACTCCGGCATCCTGTGTATCTGTGGGATGCGGCGTGGTAGTGTATTATCTGATTCAGACCGTGGTGACCAATGCACCGACCATCAACTCCATGGGCGCGGAAGAAGCAACTGCGAAGCTTCGTCTGCTGATCGACGGTATGCTCGGAAACAAGGCAATGATTGTGACAATAGCGGCGTTTGCGATTACTGTGATTGTGGTTTATCTGATCCGCAGGATGAGTGTGGATCATTCCTGGACGATCGCCATGATCGCCGGCGTGATGATCGAAGTGCTGATCCTGCTGGTGGGAGATCTGATGTACGATACGAATCTCTCTATTGTCAGCGCATTACTTGGCGCCATAGTTACGATACTTGTCTGCAAAGTGATCGAATTCTTCCGGTTCTGTCTGGATTACAGCAGGACGGAAAAGGTACAGTTCGAGGACGATGAATACTATTATTATGTAAAGGCAGTGCCGAAGATGACAGTTGCGGCACCGACCAATACCGTGAAAAAGATCAATACACAGAGACGTCCTGCAGGCGCACAAAGCAGACCTTCCGGACAGGGCAGCAGACCGACGACGTCCCAACATTCCGGTACTGCCGGCAGACCGGCAGCAGGCCAGGGCAGAAGCGTTGTAACAGAGCGCACGTCTGCCAGAAACGGAGCACCCTACGGTCAGCAGAACGGTTACCGCGGACACGAAATGTCCGGTGGCAGAAGTGTCACCATCAGCAGTGACCACATGAACGGACAGGATGACTCTGATGATTACGAAGAATTGTTCTGAAGGGAATAAAGGAAAATGCAGTTAGGGGATAAACTGGCAGAATATATTAAAAACTTCATCAGTTACCGCACCACCATGGATTTCGGTGATGTCGCCGAGATCCTGATCATAGCGGTGCTGTTGTATTATGCGTTAGTGTGGATGAAGACGACCCGGGCATGGGTATTGCTCAAGGGTCTGATTGTCATCCTCATTTTTTTACTGCTGGCTTATTTTTTCCGGATGACGACAATCCTGTGGATGGCACAAAATGTTCTGGGATTTGCGGTGACGGCCCTGATTGTGGTGCTACAGCCGGAACTGAGAAAAGCGCTGGAAGAGTTGGGCAAGAAAAACATTATCAGTTCCGTACTGCCGTTTGACAACAGCCATCGCGTCACAGAGGCTTTTTCCGAAAAGACGATCAATGAGATCACCAAGGCCTGTGTGGAAATGGGCAAGGTGAAAACAGGAGCCCTGATCGTAATCGAGCAGAAGGTTTCCCTGCGGGATTATGAGAGGACGGGAATCGATGTGGACGGTATTGTTACCAGTCAGCTGCTGATCAATATTTTTGAACATAATACGCCGTTACATGACGGTGCCGTCATTATACGCGGCAACAGAGTGGCATCCGCAACCTGTTATTTGCCGCTGTCCGATAACCTGGGATTGAGTAAGGAACTGGGTACAAGACATCGTGCCGGCGTGGGAATCTCGGAAGTGACCGATTCCCTGACCGTGATCGTATCCGAGGAGACAGGAAAAATCAGTGTTGCCTATGAGGGTCAGCTGGAACGCAATCTGGATGCAGATTCCCTTCGCGACAGAATGCATAAGATCCTGAACAATACCGGAGAGGAACATAAAAACCTGCGTATCTGGAAGGGAAGGAGCCGTGAGAAGAAATGAAAAAAATGCTGACACGTAATCTGGGCTTAAAACTTGCTTCTCTGGTGCTTGCATTTGTGCTCTGGTTCCTGGTAGCGCAGATCTATGACCCCAAGGATACCGTGACGTTCAACAATATTCAGGTAAAACTGATCAATACAGACCTTCTCGATGAAGAAGGAAAAGTATATGAGGTACTGGACAACAGTAATCTGGTCAGAGTCACTGTAACGGGACCCCAGAGCATTGTGAAAGCGGAGCTGCGCAGAAGTGACATCGTGGCAGAAGCGGATATGAGCAAGCTGACGGATATCAATACGATTGCAATCACCTATTATTGCGAGAATATCAGCAATGATTCCGTGGAAATCAAGGGCAATCACGATTCTGTGCGCCTGAATGTAGAAGATAAGACCAGCAAATGGATCAAACTGGAGAGCACGACGCTCGGCGATGTGGCTAACGGGTATATGATCGGAAATGTAACACTGGATCAGACCAATATCGAAGTGACAGGTCCCAAGTCCGCAATCACACAGATCGATCATGCGGGTGTGGACATCAATGTGGCAGATTCCACCAGCAGCCTGTCTGCAAATGTGGATATCAAATTATACGATGCGGATGACAATGAACTTACATTTGAACATGTTAAGAAAAATGTAAACTCTGCGCATATGATGGTAGAAGTGCTGGCTACGAAGGAAGTACCTGTGGAGATCGAATATATGGGAGTACCGGAGGACGGCTATATGGCTACCGGTGAGGTGGAGAGCAGCAGACCGACGGTCAAGATTGCAGGTTCTGCGTCGACAATGGCCGGCATCTTGGCAATTACGGTGCCGGAAGAGCGCATGAATATCACAGGCCAGTCTGCAGATATGGTAGATATTATTAACCTGAAGGATTATCTGCCTTCCAATGTGAGACTGGCAGACAAGAACTTCGATGGTAAGATTACGGCAACCGTTTATATTGAACCGGTTGAGACCAAAGATCTGTCCGTACCTGCGGAGAACATTTCGGTAAGCGGTGTACCGGACGGAATGGAAGCCGAGATCACGACAGTGGCGGAGGAGTATGACATTACCGTATCCGGACTTGCGAGAAATATCAGTATCTTACGGGATAGCAGTGTGACCGGAACGCTGGATCTGGCAAAATGGATGGAAGATAACGGTGTCGAAGAGATGACGGCAGGCAACTATACCATTCCGGTGACCTTTAATCTCTCAGAAGACATCACCGTGGAAAATAATGTGAATATTCATATCAGACTGAAAAACACAGATACAAATAATTAGATCAATCAAAAAGATAGAAAGTAATATGCTGTGTAAACAGCGGAATGAGAGGATTTTTACAATGGCTAGAATGTTTGGAACAGATGGTGTACGCGGTATTGCCAATGAAGAGCTGACCCCGATGCTTGCAATGCAGCTGGGGCAGGCAGGTGCCTATGTGCTTACCAAGGAAAATGAACACAAACCGACGATCATGGTAGGCTGTGATACCCGTATCTCAGGAGATATGCTGGCAAATGCGCTGATGGCAGGAGCATGTTCCGTAGGAGCCAACTGTATCTATGTCGGTGTGATTCCTACCCCGGCGGTAGCCTACCTGACGAAGAAATACAAAGTAGATGCCGGTGTTGTAATCTCCGCATCCCACAATCCCGTAGAGTTTAACGGTATCAAATTTTTTGATGGCAATGGCTATAAGCTTCCGGATGCCATGGAAGATGAAATCGAAGCACTGATTAAAGAGAACATGCCCGGCATCAAATTTCCAATCGGACCCGGCGTAGGTAAGATCAAGTATCGTACGGATGCGAGAGAAGAATACATCAATCATGCCATGAGAGCGGTAAATGTGGATCTGACCGGATTGAAGATCGTGGTAGACTGTGCGGAGGGCGCGTCTTTCTATACTTCCGTAGAATGTCTGAAGGAACTGGGCGGCAGTGTGGTAGCTATTCACAATAATCCGGACGGAACCAATATCAATGCCAACTGCGGTTCCACTCACATGGAAGAACTGCAGGCAAGAGTAGTATATGAGAAGGCGAATGTAGGTCTGGCTTTTGACGGTGATGCTGACAGATTGTTAGCCGTGGATGAGAACGGTAACATCGTAGACGGTGACCAGATCATGGCAATCGTCGGTAACTTTATGAAGAGTAAAGGAACTTTGAAAAAGGATACCATCGTGGCAACGGTCATGAGTAATCTGGGATTTTTCCTGATGGCAGAGAAAAACGGTATTACCATGGAGAAGACCAAAGTCGGTGACAGGTATGTACTGGAGCGTATGAAAGAGATCGGTGCAAGCCTGGGCGGAGAACAGTCCGGACACATCATTTTCCTGGATGAGAATACCACAGGAGACGGATTGCTCAGCGCGTTACACTTATTGCAGGTAATGGTAGAGACCGGCAAGACCCTGTCTGAGCTGGCGCAGATCATGGAAGTACTGCCGCAGGCACTGGTAAATGCAAAGGTAGCCAACCATAAGAAAGAAAAATACATGGAGTATCCGGAGATTGCAGAGGCAATCGAGAAACTGGAAGCAAAATTTGCCGGAGAAGGCCGTGTCCTGATCCGTCCCTCCGGTACAGAGCCTCTGGTGAGAGTGATGATCGAAGGAAAAGACCAGCAGGTGATTCAGGAAGAGGCACAAAAGCTTGCCAATCTGATCCAGGATATTATGTTTTAAGAGACAGATTCCGGAAGATGTCTGTGAAAAGTTCTTGTGAATGCCTTATATTCATGCTATGATAGAAACGTAAGGGAAACGTAAAATAACAGGAACAGCAGATAAGAGTCATTGAGAATAATATAGATAGTGGAGGGTTTATGATATGGTAAGTCAGAAAGTGGTAATCAAGAATCCTACGGGTCTGCATCTGCGTCCCGCCGGAATCCTGTGTAAGGAGGCGATGCAGTTCAAATCACTGATTACCTTCAAATTCCGTGAGAATACCGCCAATGCCAAGAGCGTGCTCAGCGTATTGGGCGCATGCGTAAAATGTGGGGATGAGATCGAATTCGTATGCGAGGGCGAAGATGAACAGGAAGCTCTGAAGACTTTGGTGGAAGCCGTTGAAAACGGACTTGGGGAATAACCAATAGGATAAGATGAGAACAGGAGGCTGTGCATGACCGGAGACCGGAGGCGCAGCCTTTATTTAGAAACAGGGGAGATTAAAATGGATACTACGAGTATGAAGAAAAACTTTTCAAGCCTGGGATGGCGATTTCTGATCGGTACATTGATCATTTATGCAGTACAGATGGCGGTAGGGGCGATTGTCGGACTGGTAAAACCGGAGTGGCTGGAAAATACCACGATCAATCTGATCCTGGCAGTGCTGCCGTTATATCTGGTCGGTATGCCGGCATTGATCGCTATTGTGAAGCGTATGCCGGGGGAAGCACCTGCGAAGAAAAGTATCAAGCCGGGGCAGTTCATTTTAGCACTGATCATGTGTTATGCGCTGATGTACTGCGGCAATCTGGTTGGAACTCTGATCACTACTGTAGTGGGAGTGCTGAAGGGAACAGCGGTAGATAACGCAATTATGACTTACGCCACAGGTTCTAACATGATCGTGACTTTCTTTTACATGGTACTGTGCGCTCCGATATTGGAAGAATATATTTTCCGCAAGCTGATCGTAGACCGCACTGTGAAATACGGGCAGGGCGCGGCCATCATTTTGTCCGGTCTGATGTTCGGACTGTTTCACGGCAACCTGAACCAGTTCGTATATGCTTTCCTGCTCGGTATCTTTTTGGCATTCATGTATGTGAAAACCGGGGATTTGAGAGTGACGATCGGTCTGCATATGTGCATCAACTTTATGGGAGCGGTTGTGAGCGTGCTGCTGCTGAAGGCGATTCACCTCGAGGAATATCAGGAGATTGTGATGAACGGCGGTGATCCGCAGGAGATTATGAACTTTATAATGCAGTACCTGCCGGGCTGGATCGGGTATATGATCTATGTATTGTTTATCCTGGCAGCAGTGATCACGGGAATTGTTCTGTTCATTGTCTTCCGTAAAAGATTTGCGGTAGAGCCGGGACAGATCTCCAAGGGACAGAGATTCAAAACGGTCATCTGCAATCCCGGAATGCTCTGCTATTGCATTTTCTGGATCGTGATGATCCTTCTGCAGATGTTCCCGGAGATTGTGCAGATGCTGTTGGGAATCTCTCCGCTGTCCCTGTAAATACATTTCACAGGGGCTGACAGTGGCAGGCAGACGAAGGAGATAGGATACATGTACGCATTTGACAGCAGAATACGCTATAGTGAGACAGACAGCGAGGGGAAACTTACGCTGGATGCGCTGCTAAATTATTTTCAGGATTGTTCCACCTTCCATTCTGAGGATGTGGGACTGGGGATCGGCTATATGAAGGAGATCGGACAGGTCTGGGTATTATCCTCCTGGCAGATCGTTGTGAACCGTTATCCGCAATTAGGGGAAAAAGTCAGGATCGTGACCCTGCCCTATGAACTAAAAGCATTTCTGGGATATCGTAATTTTGCCATGCTGGATGACAAGGGGGAATATATCGCGAAGGCTAACTCCCTATGGAGCCTTCTGGATGTCGCCACGGGCAAGCCGGTGATGATCAATGAAGATATGCGCAGGGGCTATGGAATCGACGAAAAGCTGGACATGGACTATGCCCCCCGTAAGATCAACGTACCGGAGGGTGGACAGCTGCTGGAACCTATCGTGGTGAAAAAGCATCATCTGGACACCAACCATCACGTGAATAACGGGCAATATGTGAATATTACCATGGAATATCTGCCGGATGATTTTGCGATCCGTCAGATGCGTGCGGAATATAAAAAACAGGCATTTCTGGATGATGTGCTGCATCCTTATGTAGTGCAGACAGAGAACGGATATATCATCTGCCTGCAGGATGAGGAAGGCAGACCCTATGTATCTGTAGAATTTCTACAATAATAGTGATACTAGAGTAGTGATAATAGCAGAATAAAAAGGAACCGATAACGGAACAAAAGCTGTGAAACAGACAGAACAGGAGAAAACGTGGAACTGAAATTAGGTGAAAAACAGACACTCACAATTGTGAAAAAAGTAGAATTCGGTGTATACCTGGCACCGGCAGATGCCCCGGAAGATAAGGTGCTTCTGCCGGCAAAACAGGTGCCTGCGGGAGCAAAGCCGGGAGATGAGCTGGAGGCCTTTTTATACCGTGATTCCAGTGACCGCCTGATTGCAACGACGAGAACCCCCAAGCTTGTGATGGGACAGGTCGCACTGCTTACTGTGGCACAGGTTGGCAAGGTAGGCGCGTTCTTAGACTGGGGACTGGAGAAAGATCTGTTCCTGCCCTTCAAGCAGCAGACACACAAGGTAAAAGCAGGAGACCAGGTGCTGGCATCCCTGTATATTGATAAGAGCGGAAGACTTTGTGCGACCATGAATGTCTACGAGCAGCTGCGCACAGACAGCCCATACCAAAAAGATGATAAGGTGACAGGAAGAATCTATGAGATCAGCAAAAACTTCGGTGCTTTTGTAGCGGTAGATGACTGCTTTTCGGCCCTGATCCCCCGTAAGGAACTCTTCGGCGGCGACGAACTGAACGTAGGAGATCAGGTGACTGCCAGAGTGGCGAAAGTGCTCGAAGACGGAAAGCTTACTCTGAGCATCCGCGAAAAAGCATACCTGCAGATTCGGAAAGACGCGGAAAAGATCGAAAAGCTGCTGGACAGCTACGAAGGCTCCCTGCCTTTTAACGATAAATCCGCACCGGAAGTCATCAACTATGAGACCGGCATGAGCAAGAATGAGTTCAAACGCGCGGTGGGACATCTGTTAAAAGAAGGTAAGATTCAAATTACCGAGAAGAGCATCCGGAGAGTACGATAAATTGCAGTTTTTTTTGTAAGAATGTGATATAATGAGTGCAAGAGAGTCAACACGCTTGCGTGACTGACGACCGACGAATTAATAAATTTACTCATAGAAAGTGAGACAGGAGGTGTTATCATGGATATTGCAGCATTATCAATGTCAATGGCTTCTAATGATTTACAGACAAAAGTAGGAACAGCGGTACTCGGTAAAGTAATGGATACCCGGGAAACCCAGGGACAGCAGATCGTTGCGATGATCGATTCTGCAGCGATGGAGAGAAGTGTAACTCCCCAGCTGGGTGGTAATATCGATATGTATCTGTAAAAAGACATCAAAAGAAACGATAAGACGAAAAGAGTCCGTGGAATGATTTTCCCGGACTCCTTTTTTCAAAAGAAAATGGCAATTTTACTAAAAAGTGCATAAAAAACTATTGCAATTTTACTAGAATTTTTGTAAATTTGTATTATATACGATATGAGAGGATCAAAGACATAAAGTCGTCCGGGATTGTATGATCAGACTTTTGAATTTGATGCTCGCTAAACATATCAACGCTTAGGTATTTTTGGGGTAACGGCAAAAAATATGGTTGGGGACTGAAGGAGCAGAAGATGATATCGAATCAGATTTTACAGAATACCATTGAAGGATTGAAAGGAATCGCCAGAGTAGAGTTATGCGTCATGGACGTGGACGGCAAGGAAGTGGCTGCCACCATGGATATGGGGAACTGCTCTAAGCCTGCGGTGGAATTCGCTTCCTCACCTGCAGACTCTCAGGAGATTCAGGGGTATCAGTATTTCAAGATCTATGACGAGCAGCAGCTGGAGTATATTCTGGTAGCCGGCGGCACCGGTGAAGATGTCTATATGATTGGCAAAATGGTTGCTTTTCAGATCCAGAATCTGCTGGTAGCTTATAAAGAGAGATTTGATAAGGACAACTTTATCAAGAATCTGCTGTTGGATAATCTCCTGTTGGTAGATATCTACAGCCGTTCCAAGAAGCTGCATATCCAGACAGATGTACCCAGAGTGGTCATGATCGTAGAATCAGCAGGCGGCAAGGACAACAATGTCCTGGAAATCTCCCGGAATCATTTCGGCACCAACAGCAAGGATTTCATTACTGCTGTCGATGAGAGCAATGTGATCGTGGTAAAAGAATTCTCCGAGACCGATACCGGAAAAGAGATCGAAAAGGCAGCGAGAGCATTAGAGGCAACACTTCTGAAAGAAGGCATTAAGGAGATCCGTATTGCCTACGGTACCATTGTGCATGAGATCAAAGAAGTCAGCCGTTCCTATAAAGAAGCAAAGATGGCACTGGATGTAGGTAAGATTTTCTTTGATGAGCGGGATATTATTGCATACAGCGAACTGGGAATCGGTCGTCTGATCTATCAGCTGCCTATTCCTCTGTGCAAGATGTTCATTCGTGAGATCTTCGGCGGCAAGAGTCCGGACGATTTCGACGAGGAGACACTGACCACAATTTACAAATTCTTCGAGAACAGCCTGAATGTCTCCGAGACTTCCAGACAGCTGTTCATTCACAGAAATACGCTGGTTTATCGTCTGGATAAGCTGCAGAAGAGCACCGGACTGGATCTGAGAGTATTCGAAGACGCCATCACGTTCAAGATTGCGCTGATGGTTGTAAAGTATATGAAGTATATGGAAACGTATGAGTATTGATCACTATTCCCTAAAGCTCCGCTAGGAGCGACTTTGCGAATTGAGACTCTGAATAGTGAACAATACGTAGAATTAAGAAAGGCACGATTTAAAATGGCAAATAAAGAAGCACAAAGGCTGAAAAGAGAGAAAATCATAGAAGAAAACGGCATCATCTTCTTAGACAATGTCAGCAAATCTTATTCTTCCGGTTCTCCGGCATTAAACGGTGTGACCCTGAGCATCGGAAGAGGAGAATTTGTATTTATTGTAGGTGACAGCGGTTCCGGTAAGTCTACATTGATCAAATTACTGCTGCGGGAGCTTACGGCTACCAGCGGCAGTGTTTATGTTATGGGAAATGATCTGGCAAAGCTGAAGCACAGACAGATTCCCCGTTTCCGTCGTAACCTGGGCGTTGTATTCCAGGATTTCCGACTGCTCAATGACCGTAATGTCTACGAAAACGTAGCATTTGCACAGCGTATCATAGAGACACCCGTGAGCGAAATCCGCAGAAATGTTCCTGCGATTCTGGCAACCGTGGGACTGGCAGGCAAATACAAAGCCAAGACAAAGCAGCTCTCCGGTGGGGAACAGCAGCGCGTGGCACTGGCAAGAGCCTTGGTGAATAATCCTTCCATACTTTTGGCGGATGAGCCTACCGGTAACCTGGATCCGAATAACTCCTGGGAGATCATGAAGCTGTTAGAGGAGATCAACGAAAGCGGCACCACAGTAGTGGTAGTAACCCATAACCGGGAGATCGTCAACGCCATGCAGAAGCGTGTGATCACGATGAAAAAGGGCGTGATCATCAGTGACGAAGAGAAGGGTGGATATATTGATGAAGATTAGTACACTTTTTTATACAATTAAGCAGGGTTTTGCCAATATTTTCCGTAACAAATGGTATTCCCTTGCTTCCATTGCAACGATATCCGCATGTCTGTTCTTATTTGGCCTGTTTTATGCAATCGTTGCGAATTTCCAGAATATCCTGAAAACGGCGGAGGAAGGCGTATCCGTAACCGTATTTTTCCATAGTGAGATGGACAACTGCGAGAGCCATACCGAAGGGCAGATCCCTTCCGAGCAGCGGATGGAAGAAATCGGCCAGGAGATCGCGAAGCGTGCGGAAGTATCAGAGGTACAGTTTAAGTCTGCTGATGAAGCATGGGCTACCTTCGGACCGGATTATTTTGGTGAAGATTATGCGGAAGGGTTCCCGGAGAATCCGCTGGCAGGTGAGGACACTTATGAGATTTTCTTAAGTGACGTATCCATGCAGGATGCGCTGGTGACCTGGCTGCAGTCCATTCCGGAAGTGCGTAAGGTCAACTATTCGGAAATGACGGCAAATACGCTGAGCGGACTGAATCTGCTGATCGCGTATGTATCTATGGGGATTATTGTGATCCTGCTGGCAGTCAGCATTTTCCTGATCAGCAATACTGTAGCAATCGGTATTTCTGTACGTTCGGAAGAGATCAATATTATGAAATACATTGGTGCGACAGACTTTTTCGTGCGTGCACCGTTCGTACTGGAGGGTATGATTATCGGATTGATCGGCGCGGCAGTGCCTCTGGGACTGATCTATTCCCTGTACAATTATGCATTGAATTATGTGATCAACAGATTCATGGTGCTGAGCGGATTTTTGAATTTCCTGTCAGTGCAGGAGATATTCCATATCCTGATCCCGGTATCCTTAGGCGTAGGTGTGGGAATCGGTTTCCTGGGAAGTGTGACTACTGTCAGAAAGCATCTGCATGTATAGGTAAAGGATCGTAGGAAGCTGTTCCCAGCAGAAACAGGGGAAAACAGAGATAAAACGGAGACGAAATTGAATAAGACGAAAAAGAGAATTTTATGTCTGGTGATGTGTCTGGCACTGGCAGTTCCGGTTTGTGTAAGCGGATTACATGTAAATGCCACCAGCATGTCCTCCATTACCTCTGACAGTATTCGGGAGAAGCAGGATCAGATCAACCAGGCACAAAAAGAAAAAGAGCAGATGAAGACCAATCTGAGCAATCTGGAGCAGATCAAAAAAGATCTGGAGACCCAGAAAAGTAATCTGAAGAATTACGTGGCGCAGCTGGATCAGAATCTGAGTAAGATCGAACAGAATATTGCGGAGCTGAAGAGCAAGATCACGGCGAAAGAAGAGGAAATTACGCAGACACAGGCAGAACTCGATGCTGCGCTGGAAAAAGAAGAAAATCAGAAAAATGCCATGGTCGAGCGCATAAGATTGATGTATGAGAGAGGCGACTCCTATCTGTTAGACATGATGCTCAAGGCAGAAAGCTTCAGCGATTTCCTGAACCGTGCGGACTTCGTGGAGCTGGTTATGGCTTATGACAGGCAGCAGTGGAAAGACTTCATGGAGAACCGCAAATATATCGAATTGTGCAAAGAAGAACTGGAAGCCGAGAAAGCGATTCTGGATGAAGCCAAAGCAGGTGTGGAACAGGAACAGTCCAACATGGAGGCGCTGATCGATCAGAAGAACCGTGATATCACAGCATACGAATCCGATATTTCCAACAAGGAACAGGCAATCAAAGAATACAAGCAGTCCATTGCCGATCAGGATGCGGAGATTGCGGCATTGGAAGCAGCGATTATCGCCGAGAAAAAGAGAATTCTGGAAGCCAACGGTACGGTACTGACCTATGACGGCGGTACTTTTAAGTTCCCACTTGCCACTTACACCAGAATCTCGGATGATTACGGGAATCGTATTCATCCCACACTGGGAATCGAGCAATTCCATAATGGTGTGGACTTTGCGGCACCGAAAGGAACCGCGATCTATGCGGCTTACGACGGTCAGGTCGTGGCAGCTACTTACAGCAACACCATGGGTAATTATGTGATGATAGATCATGGAGGCGGATTGTACACCATTTATATGCATGCATCCGCATTATATGTATCCAAGGATGATGTGGTCGTGAGGGGAGAGACCATAGCAGCCGTAGGAAGCACGGGACGTTCCACGGGTAATCATCTCCATTTCAGTGTCAGAAAAGATGGAGCGTATACCTCCCCCTGGAACTACTTGTCACAATAACTCTGCAATCGTAGAGCGCGTGGCTGCTTGCAGACAAAGCGCTATAACGATTAGCAGAGTAAACATACATGAGCAAGCAGGGCGATAGCCCGGATTGCGAATGTATGTAGCATTTCGAGAGCACGAAGTGCGGAGAAATGCGTATTGTGGCACAACGCCATTTTATTTAAAACATAAGGAGAGCATTTATGGAGGAAAACGAAAATAAGCAATTAAAGCCGACAGCGCAGAAGTCGGAAACGATACCTCCTTCAGCTGCCGGAACGGAGAAAAAAGGGCTGTTCTTAAGCGGACTGATCGTAGGATTCGCAGCGACCCTTTTGGTCGTGGGCGTGATCTTCATTGCTTTTCAGATTCACCGTATTTTCAGCATGAAGGAGAATGTGTCATCACAGGTGTCTTACGACGCTGACTCCGCAGTTAATGCGCAGACGGTGAAAAAACTGCAGCTGCTAGAAGATACGGTAAAAGAAAATTTTTATCTGAGTGATGTGACGAATGAACAGCTGGAAGACGGTATGTTTAAGGGACTGATGGATTCCCTGGATGACCCTTATTCCGAGTATTATACAGCGGAAGAATTGACGGAATTGACGGAACAGACCCAGGGAATCTATTATGGTATCGGTGCGTATGTCAGTATGGATACAGATACGAATCTGCCGAAGATCAGCGGCGTCATAGATGGTTCTCCGGCAGCGGGTGTGGATCTGAGAGCCAATGACATTATCTACGAGGTAGACGGGGAATCCACTGCAGGCAAGACCCTGACAGAAGCTGTAAACATGATCAGGGGTGAAGAAGGCACCACAGTGGACTTAACGATCGTCCGCCAGGGCGCAGGAGACTACCTCCATATTACGGTAGAGAGAGCCAGAGTGGAAAGCCCCACCGTAAAATATGAGATGCTGGATGATACCATGGCATATATCCAGATCACGGAATTCGATGATGTCACCATAGACCAGTTCACGGATGCACTGGCTACTGTAAAAGGTTCCGGCATGGAAGGGCTGATCCTTGATCTGAGAGGTAATCCCGGCGGAAGCCTGGATGCCGTGGTACAGATCGCCAGAAAGCTGCTTCCGGAAGGCATGATCGTGTATACTGAGGACAAAGCAGGCAAACGCTCCGAGTACACCTGTGACGGCAAGAATCCGCTGGAAGTACCGCTGGTAGTACTGGTGGATATGAATAGTGCCAGTGCGTCCGAGATCCTCGCGGGAGCGATTCAGGACTATGGCATCGGAACTTTGGTAGGTACGACCACTTTCGGAAAAGGAATCGTACAACAGATCATGCCGTTCACTGACGGATCGGCAATCAAAATCACAATCAGCGCTTATTATACGCCAAACGGACGCAACATCCACGGCACCGGTATCGAACCGGATGTCGTCTGTGAGTTTGACGGAGAGGCCTATTACGACAGCGATGACCCGGTAGACAATCAGCTGGAGAAGGCAAAAGAAGTGCTGAAAGAGCTTATAAAATAAAATGTAACTATTCAGAGCCTTATTCGCAAATTTTAAAAATTGCCTTGGCTCTGAATAGTTAAAAAAAGTGTTGACAAAGCGTACAAAACTGTTTAATATGTAACCCATAAAAACAAAGGCGTTTTTACCGAATCGGTAAGAGCGCCTTTTTCTGTTATCAAAATTCCTGCCCGGAACACAGATTGGAGGAGCAAAATGATCAGACTGGAAAATGTATGTAAGAATTTCGGAGATCTCCAGGTGCTGAAAAATGTAAATCTGGAAGTAAAAGAAGGCGAAAAGCTGGTTATCATCGGACCCTCCGGTTCCGGTAAGTCTACGACTGTACGATGCATGAATTTCCTGGAGGAGCCGACCAGCGGTCAGGTATATATCGACGGACAGAAGCTGACCCATGCGAATAAGACAAAAATCATTCGGGAGTCCATTTCTATGGTATTCCAGCAGTTTAACTTATATCCGCACATGACAGTGTTGAAAAACCTCACCATTGCTCCCATGAAGCTGCATCACAAGAGTAAGAAAGAGGCGGAAGACCTTGCCTATCATTATCTGGATGTCGTGGGACTAAGGGATAAGGCACATGTATATCCTACCACCTTATCCGGCGGACAGCAGCAGAGAATCGCCATTGCGAGAGCCCTGTGTGCACAGACGAAGATCATCCTCTTCGACGAGCCGACTTCCGCACTGGATCCCGAGACGATTCAGGAAGTACTGGATGTCATGATCAAGCTGGCAAAAGAAAATATCACCATGGTAGTGGTCACCCACGAGATGGGATTTGCCAGACAGGTAGCGGACCGCATCGTATTCATGGCGGATGGACAGATCATCGAGGAAGGAACACCCGACCATTTCTTCGAGAATCCTTCCAATGAGCGGGTAAAACAGTTCCTGGGAAAGATCATTCGCTAGGACGTACAGACTTGTTTTTCATGGTCTGACCACGGAACAGCAACAGCAGCTTAGTCAGTCAGAAAGTTCCGTGTTTAGATAGATCACTATTTCAGCCATATCACCTTACATATTGCGGATATGGTGAAGAATAGTCAGAGAATATGCGAATTAAAAGGAGGAGAAATGTTATGAAAAATCTGAAAAAATGGACTGCACTGGCAGCAACAATGGCAATGACAGCAACCTTACTCACCGGATGCGGAAGCGCCGAAGCCCCTGCATCTGAGGCCGCAGCAAGCACAACAGAAAGTGTTGCGGCAGAAAGCACCACAGCAGAAACTCCGGCAGCGGACGGAGCACTGGCAGCAGATGTACAGGCAATCGTAGACCGTGGGGTACTGCGGGTCGGTGTAAAAAATGCAGTAGTAGGCTTCGGTTTCCAGGATACGTTAACCGGTGAATATTCCGGACTGGAGATCAGCCTTGCAGAGAAGATCGCTGAGAGCCTGGGCGTAGACGTAGAATTTACTGCAGTTACCGCAGCGACCAGAACCGAGCTTCTGGATTCCGGCGATATCGACTGTGTACTGGCTACCTTCACCATTACCGATGAGAGAAGAGAGAGCTGGGATTTCTCCACTCCTTATTATACAGACTATGTAACCGTACTGGTAGAGGATAAGAGCGGCATCGGTTCTCTGGCAGATCTGGTAGACAAAAAGGTCGGCGTATCTTCCGGCTCTACTTCCGCAAAGGCACTGACCAAGGCAATGATCGATGCCGGACTGATCGACGGCACCGGATTCGATGCAGATACCTTTGATCCCGCACTGTGGACCACCGGAATCTCTTTCCAGCAGTATGATGACTACCCTGCAATCTCCACTGCACTGAGTGCCGGCGAAGTAGATGCCTTCTGTGTAGATAAGTCCATCCTGGCTATTTACAAGACAGACGGACGTTCCTACATCGACGACAAGTTCTCTCCTCAGGAATACGGCGTTGCCACTACCAAGGGTTCCGGTCTCTCCGCCTATGTGGATGAACTGGTACAGGGATGGCTGGCAGACGGCACGATTGATGGCCTGATTGCTGAGAATGGATTAGAGTAAAGCAGGAATGAAGTTTGATTTTACCATTCGGAGATGCATTCACAGGACAGGATAGGATATTTAGATGCTGCGCCCCAAACATGATGTTATTTGTGTGTGGAAGGAATCCCGGATGAAATGAAAGAAACATATTTAGGAGGAAACACTATGTCAGGAATCATTTCAGCAAGAGCCTGGAGTAAGGTCTGGGCATACAGGAGCACATTCCTGTTAGGACTTCTGAATACTGTGGAGACAGCGGTTTTCGCGATTCTGCTATCACTTTTACTGGGAATTCTCTTCGGTCTGATGGCTACCAGCGGTAAAAGATGGCTGCAGATCATCAGCAGAATCTATGTAGAGATCATGCAGAATACACCGATCCTGTTACAGCTGTGTTTCTTCTACTATGCACTGGCGTTTTCCGGTCACAGTATCGGAATCCTGCCGACCGGTATCGTTGCACTGGGCGTGTACACCGGAGCCTATATGGCTGAGGTGGTACGCGCCGGCATCGAGGCCGTTCCCAAGGGACAGTTCGAGGCGGCGGTGTCCCAGGGCTTCACCTATGTGGAGCGGATGTACTATATTATCCTGCCGCAGAGCATTAAAATCATCCTGCCGCCCATGGTAAACCAGATCGTGAACCTGATTAAAAATACATCTTGTTTGTATATTATCGGCGGCGCGGATCTGATCTCGCTGACCTACAGCTTTGTCACCGGTGAAAATACCGGCGGCGCGTATGCTCCGGCCTATCTGGTCAGCGGCCTGTTATTTTTCATTATCTGTTACCCTCTTTCCAAGACGGCCAGTGTCTGGGAGATCCATTTGAAGAAGAGAGACCAGAGGGTAATGTTTCAGAGAACAGAAGGGACGGTGACGGACAATGAGTAATCTGGAAGCAAGCTTTTCCATTCTGGGCCAGAAGGGCGTCATGGCGTATATCCTGAAGGGCACCGTATTTACCCTGATCATTGCGCTGATCGCCGTTGTACTGGGAATTATTCTGGGCTCAATTCTGGCACTGTGCAGAAACTACTGCACAAGTAAAAAAACGAAAATATTCGGTGTTCTTGCTACCGTATACATAGAAGTATTTCGTAACACACCGTTACTGTTGTGGATCTTTATCTGCCTGGTGTTCTGCCCCTGCCCGGAGCTGTTCAACCGGAAATTATTCGGGCTGACCACGGTAGAGACGAAATTGTTGTTCAAGGCGGCAGTTGCCCTGATCCTGTTTACCTCTTCCGTCATCGCAGAGATCATCCGCGGTGGTCTGAACTCCATTGCACACGGACAGTTTGAAGCCGGTCATGCACAGGGATTCAATGTGGTACAGGTCATGATTTATATTATCCTGCCACAGGCTTATCGTAACGTGATCCCGACCTTGTTAAGCCAGGTCATCACCACGATCAAGGACTCTTCCTATCTGGCGAATGTTGCAACCATTGAACTGATGGCAAGGACAAAACAGCTGCTGTCCGCAGCCAGCCGTTACAACGGTACCGGAAATGTGAATGTATCCGATGTATTTGTGCTGTTTGGTGTTGCTGCCTTGATTTATTTTATTATCAACTATACCCTGTCCTGCGTGGTGCGCTCTATGCAGAAACGGCGGAAGAGACCGGTACGGGTGGTAGCGGAGTGAATGTCTCTTTTGTTTGTTGCTTTCGGGGAAATGGATTTTTCACAAGCCATATTTATAGAGGTTTGGCTATTTGCTTCTGAGCGAAAGCAAATAGCTTTGATGGCGGAAGTGGAATTGTCTACGTGAATTTCACTTTGCCTTTTCGTGACAAAGTCGCTCGGAAATGAGGATTTGTATGGAACAATATGTGATCACAATTTCAAGACAATTCGGAAGTATGGGACGCTCCATTGCTAAGGAATTATCAGAAAATCTGGGAATCGAATTCCTGGACAGAGATATCGTGGAAGCCACGGCGAAGCGTATGGGACTTCCGGTATCCGTCATCAGTGACGAGGAAGAAAGCATGAAGTCCACATTTTTCCGCAGACAATATCCCCTGGGGATGGGAATGTCCAGCCTGAAAGATGAGATCTTCTATACGCAGAAAAATATCATCCGTGATTTTGCGGCAAAAGGCTCCTGCATTATTGTAGGCCGCTGTGCAGATTATATTTTGGAAGACATTCCGAATCATTTGAATGTGTTCGTCTATGCACCGGAGGAAGCGCGACTGAAAAACTGCGTGGAGAATTTGCAGATGGATCCCCAGACAGCGAAAAAGATGATGCGTGATGTTGACGCAGCACGTAACCGCTACCACAAGGCATACATTCCCGGCTGGCAGAGTGTCTTCGACCACAAAGATCTCATGATCGACAGCAGCCGGTTCGGCATCGACGGCACGGCAAAGATCTTAGCGGATATTGTCAGAAACCAGTGGGGCTGATGGCCCACAGATTCTTGATCTGCGGGGAGAGCGTGACATAGTCCCAGGTGTGGGAACTGTTGCTTACCCGGTTGGGATCCTTGACACAAAAGCCCGTGTCATCATAATCAAAGAGCAGGATATAGTGGCCGGAGGTGGTGAAATCCCCCGGTCGCATGCTGCACACGATAAGCTTGCCCTGATCCAGGGCTTTTTTCATACTGTTTTCACTTAAGGATAATTCTTCGCCGGACAGACCCAAAGCTGACAGACCATCGGTCCACAGGGACCAGCTGGTACCGGATTCTGTATAATATCCGTTTTTTTCACAATAGGAAGCCATTTCTCTTGGGGTGCCGTTCAAATCCCGGGTGAAGTATACATAGGCCATGGACAGGCAGGTAGGCCCACAGCCGGAGAGACCGATGATGCTGTCGCCGAAGGACACATAGCCCCAACGCTTGTCCCATTGCAGGAACAGAGGAACCTGTCCGATGATGACATCGTGAGTGAGGTCGATAGACTGCCCCAGATAATTTTGCCGATTAGGGTAGTCAGCTACGAAATCTGCAGCTTCTGCATTGTTTTTCACAAGCTCTGACAGGGCTTCTGTGATATTTTCAGCATCTGCATCGACGGACGAGAGACTTTCGGCGAAGGCGGTTTCATTTTCTTCTTGCAGCGCGGCAAAATCATATTTGGATACCGGCAGGTCGTATCTTGCAGTCAGTTGGTAGTACAGATGATTGACGGTGGGCAGAATCTCGCCACCGTAATCCTGCCAAAAAGATACTGCGGTGAGAAGCAGCAAAACAGCAACGGAAATGCGGAAGAAGCGTGCAATGCGTTTCCTTCTGCGGATGGCTCGCTTCCGGCGGAGCATCTCCTGTCTGGAAATTCTGCGGCGCTGTTGATGCACCGGTATCTGATGTGCTGCATTTGTATTCATAAAAATCCCTCCCAAGAGCCCCTTTTTTGACAAAATAACCGTCTTTTTCTATAGAAAAGTATAAAGGAATGTCTGATAAAAAGTCTTTTAAGCAGTTTTAAACTTTTGGACAGATATCTTTAAGATTTCATGAAGATATGCTACAATGATGCATGAACTAAAATCATTCGGAAAGGGGAAGGGACCGATGATCAGGAGGAAATATGTGCCGCTGCGTATCGTGCAGCCGGGAATGATGATCGATCAGGCAATCATAGACCGCGCAGGTCGTGTGCTGATCGCCAGACGTACCCCACTGGAAGACTTTCATATTGATGCGCTGAAGAAAATGGGAGTCACAGGCATCTATACCTGCGAAGGCACGGAAGATATTAAACCGGCAGAGGCAGATAAGACACAGTCATTGCCCGAACCCTTACAGAAAAAATATGACCAGGTGAAGGTCAAGGATCCTGCCAAAGTACAGATCTCTGAGAGCGTAAGAAACCGTGTGGCACAGGGCGTGCAGTATTTGTACCAGGACACGCAATCGCCGGACTTCACCAATGCGTCCAGGAGCATAACAGATGATCTACTGCGTGCCATTGAAGATAATGATGCGGTAGCAGTGGATATCGGTGCACTGAAGGTCAGCGATGAATATACCTTCAAACACAGCGTGGATGTAGCGACCATGTCCATGATCGTTGCAAGAAAATACGGACTGGATGACAAACAGGTCTACGAAATCGGCATTGCGGGCCTTTTACATGACATTGGGAAATCAAAAGTACCGAATGAAATATTAAACAAAGCGGCAAGACTTACAGACGAAGAATTCGCCATTATGAAACAGCATTCCGTATATGGCTACCGGATTCTCCAGACCAAAGACGATCTCTCCATGGAAATCAAATTAGGTGTACTGCAGCATCATGAGAAAATGAACGGAAGGGGATATCCCATCGGTGTGACCGGCGGTAAGATCGATCTGTTTGCCCGGCTGATTTCCGTCTCCGACATCTATGATGCGCTGGTAACGGAACGCCCCTACAAGAAGCCGTTTTCCCCACGGGATGCCGTAGAAATGATCATGTCCATGACGGAAGAACTGGACATTCACGTTATGCGCTGTTTCCTCGAGAGCGTCATTCTCTATCCTGTAGGCACCGACGTGGCACTCAGTAACGGAGAGACCGCGCGTGTCGTCGAGAACATCCAGGGGTCTGTTCTAAGACCCCGGGTCATGGGACTCACCACGGGAAAAGTGTATGACCTCGCGAATGATGTGAAATGCGCGAATATCATAATTTTGTAAATGGCAAGTTAGTGAAGTAATTGGTCTAAAGTCGCCGTAGCCGTGGCAGT
>ERZ1034946.129-NODE-129-length-62036-cov-27.698440_pt1 | contig 62036 bp, 52 predicted proteins | sample MGYA00520591_ERZ1034946 | MGnify/ENA primary metagenome ERZ1034946 (study PRJEB33766, sample SAMN09781753) | gut metagenome | biome: gut microbiome | host: Homo sapiens | place: Madagascar | study: EMG produced TPA metagenomics assembly of the PRJNA485056 data...
ATTATAATATTTTTTATTATTTTGTATTATTTTTTACAAATGTCAGACTTTTATTGCATGTTTTTATTGTATAATACTTAAAAAAACAACACAGATTACCTCCATGCTGTTCCTCATTCTACCAATAATTGATATTCCTGTTCTATGATCGGCGACGGGATACTATATGTGATCCATGCCTCTTTCTGTCCGCTGCCTGCTGCTTCCCCTCCTGTAATCATCCCCAGCAGCCAGCCTTCCTCATCAAATACGCCACCTCCGGACATCCCCGCCTTCGCATAGCAGGACGTCACAAGCATGTCTGTTCCAAACTCTGGTATATACTGTATCTCATGAATTGTCCCCTGATAAGCTGTCTCTTCTGAATCAGCCTGTATAATTGCTGTCCCACTCTGCGTTCTCTCCTGCCATGCAATTTCCAATGGTCTTTTTACTTCTGCAATCTCCCGCAGTAACTCCTGCGGTATCTGCCCTGTCCTAATCTGAAAAAAGGCAATATCATACTGTGCCGAATACCCCAGTGCCTCAGCTGTTAATTGCTCTCCGTCAGCAAAAGTAACCTGTGCTTCCACATCTCCTGTCAACACATGCCGGTTAGATGCAATCACAACATTATCTTCCGTAACCGCCCAGATAATTCCCATTCCTGCAGACTGTTTCACTGCAATACGGACCAGACTTTGCTCAATATCTGCTGTATCTGTTTTTATCACATCTTCCTCGGATTGCAAAACCTGCGTTGTTTCTTCCTGGGTGCTCTCCTGTATGCCTGTTTCGTCGGCAAACTCTTCACTCATACGCTGTTCATTTGCATTCCCCTTAGCATGCATCCATACAGTACCCTTTACTACGATAATATCTCCTATTAATAACAGTATTGCCATAAACAACACCATAGTCATAACCTTCTTTTTATTCATCCAAATCCCTTTCCTGTCTTCCATTTTCACTATCCTATAAACTATAAAAGGAGCTGATGCTCAGCTCCTTAGGATTCCATGTATGCAAGCGCAGCGATAAGCCGGGTTATGTCGGTGCATTGCTGCACGAATGATCATCTATCTAGAACTGCTGTTACCAGCAGCTTCAAGCGACCCACCTGAAAACAGGTCGGGCAAACCTATCGTTCTCTGTTTGGTCTTGCTTCGGATGGGGTTTACATGTGCCCCTCTCGTTACCTTGAGGGCGGTAGTCTCTTACACTGCCTTTCCACCCTTACCCGGTAAACCGGGCGGTTTATTTCTGTTGCACTGGCCTTGGAGTCACCTCCACCGGACGTTATCCGGCATCCTGCCCTGTGAAGCCCGGACTTTCCTCACCTCCGCATAGCGGAGCCGCGATCATTTACCACACTTGCTGTACTATTGTACACTGAATATTTTATTTTGGCAAGTAATTTCTATACGTTAAAGCAGCTGCCTCCCACGAATTCACGAACAATAGAATTTCTGGGGATTTCTTCAGCACTGACGCTCAGGAAATAACCAAGGAATTTAAGCAGTCTCACTGCTTCAAAATACTCCGGTTCTCCGGGTTCAATGCTGTAAAGCAGGCGTTCTGCATATGGCTTCAATACTGCCAGCTCATAGATAGTTGTAGAATTGAACATAGCGTCCGCGCTTTCCTGATAAGGGAAAATATTCTCTGTCTCACCTTTTCTTACAGAAGGCCACATCTGTATAGTTCTCTTACCACTGGCACCACGGGTTCTGGCATCTCTGACCATACGGCGAAGCAGTCTGCCATCTGTCGTAGAGATTCTGTTATGCTCATCCACATTCAGCGTAGTCAATGCACTGATATAGATCTTATATTTGCTTTCTGCCGGCAGAGCATAGGACATCTTATCATTCAGGCCATGGATGCCTTCAATAACCAGTATATCTTCCGGTCCTAACTGCTTATAATCACCGTTATACTCTCTCTTACCCGTTACAAAATTAAATGTCGGCAGCTCTACTCTCTTACCAGCCAATAGATCACACATATCCTGATTGAACTGTCTAATGTCAATCGCTTCCATACATTCAAAATCATAATCACCGTTAGGCTGTCTCGGTGTCAGCTCACGATTAACGAAATAATTATCTACAGCAATAGGATGCGGCACAAGCCCATGTGTACGCAGCTGCACAGACAATCTATGGGAGAAAGTCGTCTTGCCTGAAGAAGAAGGACCTGCGATCATAACGAATTTAACACCATCTCTTGATACGATATCGGAAGCAATCTCAGCAATCCTTCTCTCCTGCAATGCCTCCTGTACCAGAATGACATCATTGACGTTACCGGCACGGATCTGATCATTTAGGTCTGCCACAGTGTCAATTCCAAGCTTGCTCCCCCAATCTGACGATATCTGTAAGGTCTGGAACAGTTTAGCCAGAGGTTCAAAAGGCTCTACGACTGTTGGCTTTTTCTCATTCGGAAGTACCAGCACAAATCCATTCTCATAGAGCTGAAGATCAAAATATTTCACATATCCGGTGCTTGGCAGCATGTATCCGTAATAATAATCATAATATCCGTCCAGCTCATAGATATTTACAGTAGAATTATCACGATAGCGGAACAGCTTCACCTTGTCTTCCATATCCTGTGCCCGGAATATATCCTTAGCTTCTTCCAGATTCATGGGCTTCTTCATGACCAGAATATCCCTGTCAACATATTCCTGCATTTTGCTATTTACCTTATCTACATCGTCCTGCGTTAATGTATAGTCATATTTCACAGGACAGAAGTAGCCGTTACCAATTGTAAATTCTACCTTAGCCGTACCCACCTTCTCATGTCCGAGAACTTCTTCGATTGCTTTCATCAGGATCAGTGTAGCCGTACGGGTATATGTCTTATGTCCGGCATCATCAGCCAGCGTCAGGAATTCCAGTGTACAGTCTCTGTCTACTTTCTTGAACAGTTCACGGATCTTGCCATTTCTTACAGCAAGAGCGATTGGATACTCATATCTGTCCTTGTATTCTGCTGCAATGTCTGCATATGTCGTCCCTTTCGGATATTCCTTTACCTCTGTTCCTATCGTAACCTTAAATACATGTTCCATTGCTCTCATCTCCCCTTTCTGTCGTCAGTCATCAATACGCAAATAGGGCTGCCATTCAGCGCCCTATATTACTACAATCAGCACACAGTGAACGGTTCCCTAAAAGGTGCTGTGTGAAGCTCAATTCCAGGTAAATTCTGTTTTAAATAGTCTTCCATATATGGGATGAACAACTTCTCGATTCCATAATGCCCTGCATCAATAATGCTGATTCCCTGAGCCATAGCATCAATTGCTTCATGATGATCAATGTCACCGGTAATCATGACATCAGCATCAGCCTGCAATGCATTCTGTAAGAAGCTGCCACCAGAACCCGGCATAATTGCAGCATCCCTGACCGGACTGTCCAATTCCCCATATACCCTGACACTTGGCACCTGATAACATTTCTTTACCAGCTGTGCACATTCGCCAAGCGTCATGCGATGTGGTAACTGCCCTATACGGCCGCATCCTTCCTTCGTGACTCCATCATCATAAGTCACATCAAGAACCTCTGCATTCTGTAGTCCGATTCTTTGTGCAGCAGCATCAGCCATTCCCTTTACATCAAAATTGGTGTGCATCGCATAATATACCATATCTGAACGAATCAGATAACAGATTCTTTTTCCAATAAAATCATCCGTATTGACACGGTTTATCTTATGAAAAATCATCGGATGATGTGTCAGAAGCATATCTGCCTGCACACGAATTGCATCTTCAATCACATCGTCCGTTGCATCTAACGCAATGTAGATTCGTCTGACCTCTTTATCCCGTCTTCCAACCAGAAGACCGATATTATCCCATTCCTCTGCATAAGAAGGAGGCGACAATGTCTCCAGCTTCTCAATAATTTCGTAGCATTTCATCCCGGTATCCATGCCTTTCTAAAAGTATTTATACAGGCAAAAGACAATATCACCCAGTTCTTCATCCAACTGGGCAATCCTGTACTGCTGTCTGGCCGTTGTTTGTTTATGTCCCATCAGATTGCTCCTGATATTCTCCAGATTCTCTTTCTGCCACAATAAATAACGCCTCAATACAGGATGACCTTTCTCCAGAAGACATGGACCATATGTATCCTGTACACGTCTTATCTTCTCTGCTTCATCCCTGGAAGTCTCGGAAATGACAGGTATTTCTATTCTGCCACTGTTCTCGATACTGCGGCTTTTTTCAGAAAGATTCTCTGCCAGCTGCCACTCCTGCTTACCAAATCCGGCAGTAACAACGTGCATCATAGGATAGTATTTGCCATCCTCGCAGACCATATCCTCACGGTCAATCTGATACCCCGCATTGCGCAGGAAGCTTCTGACCTCCTGTATCTCTGACTGCGGCTGTAAAATCAGCTGCTGCATACCCTGCACCAGTTCTCTGCCTTCTGTCAGGATATGAATAACCAGCCTGCCACCCATGCCGGCACAGACGATTCCATCTGCTTCACCCTGCAGCAATGCCTGCGTCCCATCGGAAAGTCTCGTCTCAATATATTCCTGCATTCCATAATCTCTGATATTGCTCTTAGCCTGCTCCAAGGGTCCCTGATTAATGTCCATGGCTATCACTTTATCACATACATGACGCCTGATCAGCTCCATGGCTACATATCCATGGTCACAGCCGATATCGGCAATTACACCGCAGGGCTCAACCAGCCCTGCAACTGCCTGCATTCTATCTGATAACAGCATTCTGATATCCCCTTTGGCTTAATCCAGATAATCCTTCAGCTTACGGCTTCTTGAAGGATGACGTAATTTACGAAGTGCTTTAGCTTCAATCTGTCTGATACGCTCACGGGTAACGTTGAATTCCTTACCTACTTCTTCCAGAGTTCTTGCCCTGCCGTCATCCAGGCCAAAACGGAGTCTCAGTACTTTCTGCTCTCTGTCTGTCAGTGTATCCAGCACTTCTACCAACTGCTCTTTTAACAAAGTAAATGCCGCTGCATCAGCAGGTACGGGTACATTATCGTCCTGAATGAAATCGCCTAAATGACTGTCTTCCTCTTCACCGATAGGTGTCTCCAAGGATACCGGTTCCTGAGAAATCTTCAGGATTTCACGTACTCTGTCTTCCGGCATGTTCATTTCCTTTGCAATCTCTTCAGGGGTCGGTTCACGTCCTAACTCCTGCAGTAACTGTCTGCTCACACGGATCAGCTTGTTGATTGTCTCTACCATATGAACAGGGATTCTGATAGTTCTTGCCTGATCGGCAATCGCTCTTGTAATAGCCTGACGGATCCACCAGGTAGCATATGTGGAGAACTTGTAACCCTTACGGTAATCAAACTTCTCTACCGCCTTGATCAGGCCAAGATTACCTTCCTGAATCAGATCCAGGAAAAGCATGCCACGTCCTACATATCTCTTGGCAATGCTGACAACCAGACGTAAATTGGCCTCAGCCAGACGCTTCTTGGCATCTTCATCGCCTACTTCCATACGCTTCGCCAGTTCGATCTCTTCATCAGCGCTTAACAGAGGTACTTTACCGATCTCTTTCAGATACATTCTGACAGGATCTTCAATACCAACGCCATCAGGAATGGACAGATCAATAGACTCCATATCTACTTCGTCTTCTTCGTTCAGAATCAATTCCTCATCAGGAATATCATCATCATCGTCTGTAATTCTCAAGACATCGACATTATTCTGTTCCAATGTCTCCAGAATCTTATCAAACTGATCCTCTTCCAGGGGCATATCCTTGAAAAAGTCGTTGATTTCCTGATATTCCAGGACATTCTTCTTCTTTTTGGCAACAGCGATCAGATCTTTGAGCCTTGCCTCAAATTTTGCTTGTGTGTTTTCATCCATTCTGGTCAATCCTCCATACCATACATATATTTTTATCCTTAATTCAGAGAAATATGCGTTTTGCTAAGTTCTTCCAATGCTTTTTTACCTTCGATTACCTGATTCAGCGCTGATATATCCACGCCCATACGGCTGGAATAATAATTATAGCTGTTACGCTTCACACTAATCAGGATATCCTTAAAGGCCTTCTCCTGCTCCTGAACGCTTTCGAGCTGTGGCAGCTTCGTAGTAAAAAGTGACGCCGCCTCGCTCTGTTCTTTCTCATCAGCAAACATATTGATTATGCCTGCGGGATTTAACTGATTGTTCTCAATATCCTGAAACATTCTCTCTGCTACTTTGGCATATAATTCCTCAGTAAAATCTGCAGGAGTAATGTATTGTTTTATCTTAAAATATAACTGTGGTTCATCTGTCAGCCACGTAAGCAGAAGTCGCTGTGACTTCTTCGTGTTCTCTTCCGACGTATTTCGGTTCTGAATCCCGGACTTTGGTCGCTCCGGCAGGGGTGCATATCCTCCCGTCTTAGCTGCAGTATTCACCACCAGTTTGCGCAGATTATCGAATCCGATATGATACTTGTCCGCAACTGCTGTAATGTAATTCTCACGCTCTACATCTTCGCTGAATTCGCACAGCTTTCTGGCAATGCTGTTATAGAAATTCGTCTTGCCCTCTGGGTCGTTCAGATCAAACTCTCTCTCCAGCATACGAATCTCGAACATGAAAGAATTCTCCGCATGGTCAATACGCTCCTGAAATGCCTCTTTGCCCAGGTTCTTAATAAATTCATCCGGGTCTTTATACGGAGTCATATTAATAATACGTCCAGACATTCCTGCCGAATGCAGAATCTTAATAGCTCTAAGCGCTGCTTTCACACCTGCCCCATCACTATCATACGCCAACAACACATCTTTGGTATATTTCTTGATCAGGGCAGCTTGTCCCGGCGTAAAAGCCGTACCAAGCGATGCTACTGCCTGTGTAAAGCCTGCCTGGTGCATACTGATCACATCCATATACCCCTCGCACAGAATGATATTCCCTGTTCTGGCGCTTCTGGCATAGTTCATGCCATACAAGTTCCTGCTTTTATCAAAAATCTCAGTCTCTGGTGAATTCAGATACTTAGGTCCGTTATTCTCTGCACTCATGATACGGCCACCAAACCCTATCACGCGGTGATTGATATCCTGTATCGGGAACATGACTCTGTTCCAGAACTGTGTCGTGGTTCCACGTTTCTCATCTGTCTTAGCCAGTCCCACATCCCGAATCAGGTCATCACTGTATCCTTTCTGCCTTAAGTATGTAATCAGCTCTCCGCCACGCACCGGTGCGTATCCCAGTCCGAAGTTTCTTCTGGTCTCTTCCGTAAGTCTTCGTCCATCCAGATATTCCCTGGCTTTTTCCCCATGAGGTGTGCGAAGCTGATAATAATAGAACTTCGCAGCTTCCTTATTTACTTCCAGAAGTCTGGCACGTCTTGCCTCACGGTGTCTGGCTTCTTCCGAATATTCCATCTGCGGCAGCTCTACACCTGCTTTATCCGCCAGAATCTTAATCGCTTCCGGGAATGTGCAGTTCTCATATTTCATGACAAAAGTCACCACATTACCGCCTTCGCCACATCCGAAGCATTTATATATCTGTCTGGAACGGCTTACTGCAAAGGACGGTGTCTTCTCACTGTGAAAAGGGCAGCAGCATACGTAATTACTGCCTTTTCTCTGCAGACCGATATAACCTGATATTACATCTACAATATCATTCTTCTGTCTGACTTCTTCTATTAATTCTTCCGGATAATACATTTCTCATCATTCCTGTTTCTCTATGTATGTCAAATTCTGTAGTCCGGTGCATATGTCAGTATCCCATCCAGCACTTGGGAATATACAGTTCATCATATACAGCAATCGCAAATCTGTCTGTCATGGAACTGATATAGTCGCAGACTACCTGTTCTCTGGGTTCTCCCCTGAAGCTCAGCTCCAAAAAGAACTTCGGCAGCCCGTCAGGGTGCTCCATATAATGCTCATACAACGTCTTCACAAGGGCTTCTGCCTTATGCTCCTCGCTCTTGGCTATAGGATTGCTGTATACAGCATCGAACATAAATCTGCGCAAAGCCCGCAGCGCCTGATCGACCTCCGGTGACATACGGATATCATCCTGTCCCTTACTCTGCGTCACAATATCATGGATAAAGTGATTGAGTCTTTCACGGGGCGTATAGCCGACTACCTCTCCGATCTCACGAGGGACGTCATCACTCTTTAAGATTCCTGCGCGAATGGCATCATCCATATCATGATAGGTATATGCGATCTTGTCTGACAGCCTCACAATCTTTCCTTCCAGCGTAGACGGCATGTTATCCGTCTGATGGTTCAGAATACCATCCCTGACTTCCCATGTCAGATTCAGCCCCTCTCCATCCTTCTCCAGAATATCTACCGTTCTCACACTCTGCTCATTATGCTTGAAACCGTAGGGACTGATCTCATCCAGTGCACGCTCTCCTGCGTGTCCAAAAGGCGTATGCCCCAGATCGTGTCCCAGTGCAATTGCTTCCACCAGCTCTTCATTCAACTGTAAGGCCTTGGCAATCGTCCTTGCATTCTGGGATACCTCCAGCGTATGCGTCAGTCGCGTCCTATAATGATCACCCTCCGGTGAAAGGAATACCTGCGTCTTATCCTTCAGTCTTCTGAACGACTTGGAATGAATAATCCTGTCCCTGTCTCTCTGAAAAACAGGTCTGATGTCACACTGCTCTTCCTCTCTGGCTCTGCCCTTTGAATTCATGCTCAGTGTCGCATACGGACTCAGATATATCTTTTCCCATTGTTCCAGATTCTCACGAACCGTCATGATATGCACCCCCTTTTTACCCATCTACTTCTAATATTCTGCGCAATTCCTTCAATTCCTTTTCCTTTTTGAAAAAAATCGTAACTAACGGCTTAAAGTCACTTGGTCAAATTCCAGTTCTACGTAATCTCCCATGGCATGTTCCGCTTCTACGAAAAGAACCACATGATTATTCCTGATTGCAGAATATCCGGCAGGAATCAACTCCTGATTATTCCAGTCCACGTCATAGTCCAACAGCGTCATGGCATAATCCGTCACATAACCATTATTCAAAAAAGCCGAAAAATCCGCCATATCTACTCCCTCAGAGATAATCTCATATCCGCTTGCAGTCTCCAGTCCCGAAACAATCTGTGCCATGTCCGCATAGTCCTTCAATCGCAGATTCTTACCTGTTGTCAGATCCAAATTCATCGTTCTGATCAGATTGGTCGGATGGGCTGCCCCTTCATAATTACAGTATCCTCTGAAAATTACGGACAGGATGCCTGTTCCCTGTGTTGCTACTTGATATCCTAATCCATATGCAGTTAATCCCTCCTCTGAAATCTCCTGCATGACCATCTGCTTCACATTCTCATTAATAGTGTTCTGAAGCTCTGTATTCTCCATATCTATAAGCTGAGGATATACCACCTTCACCTTACAGCTGCCATTTAATGTATCTTCATATGTAACGCTCTCTATATCATATTGTACCTTCTGCTCATCGGCAAAAGCCACCGTTTCTTCCTCAGTCTGCGTTTCTGTCTCCTCTTCTGATTCAGTCTGTGGCTGCGACTCTCTGATAATAATTGGCTCTGACTGCTCCGGGAGCAGCTCTCCAAAATCTACTGTAGATTCTGTTTCTTCTGCCGGCTGTTGTCCACATCCGCCAAGGCAGAGCACCATGCCTAATGTTATTATCACCTGCTGTATTCGTCTTCGCTCTCTGTTCTTCATGCCATTTCTCCTTCATGTCAAAATTCCAACTATCAGAAACACGCAATACGAGTCTCCCAAGTTATCGTCGTATTCGCCAAATGTCCACGCAAGCATGACCGCATGGTTCATTACACACGTGAATAGAAACGAAAAACCCCAGAACGGAAATCGTTCTGAGGTTTTTGTGATGCAGGAGATGGGACTTGAACCCACACGGTATTGCTACCACAGGCACCTGAAGCCTGCGCGTCTGCCAATTCCACCACTCCTGCGAACAAATGTTATTCTACACGAAACACCCATTTCTGTCAACAACTTTTTTCGATTTTTTTAAATAATTTCAAAAAACATAATAATTTGTATTTTTTGAAAATTTTTTTAAAAAAGTTGTTGACATATCAATCCTATAGTGATAATATAACTCTTGCAGCGGCGATGAGGAATAAAAACCTCAGAGAAATAGCTGTCATGCGGAAGTGCTGGAATTGGCAGACAGGCAAGACTAAGGATCTTGTGCCAGCAATGGCGTGTGGGTTCAAGTCCCATCTTCCGCATTATTTGATACGATAGGAAGTCTTGTTTTAAAGGCTTCCTATTTTTTATTTGTGTGTATTAAAGCAATAGCATCATATCATTCACAGATAGATGCTATTCCATAATCTCAACTTTTACTATTTTTCATCTTTTGGGAGCACTCCACAGTCACCATAATGTCTCCATAATGATTTCAAATCCAGAATCAACACATAAAAAACTTTTCCATATCTGCTACTATCTACAATTCTTCCGTGATCAAGTACAGGAAGAAACGTTCCATCAGCTTTTTTCATATGAAAATAAATATAATCGTTAGAATGCCCATCTTCAATCTGTTTCCAGATACTTTTCTCAATCATATCCTGTTCATCCGCTTGAACCAGATTTCGGAAGCTTTTCTTCGTATATGCAAGCATCTCATCCAGATTCTTGCATCCAGTCAATCGAATCAATTCCCGATTTGCAAAAAAGATCTCATCATTCGTCTTATCTGCTTTGTAAATAATAAATGCACCGGGTAGATTCTCCGAAACATCCTTTAACGCAAATCCAAACTGTTTACGTATTTCCAATCGAAAGCCTTCTCTATAAGCCATACATCCATTCTTTCCCCGGAGTTTGACCTCATAAAGTGCTGCATCTGCACAACGCATCAGTTGTGCCCGATTTTGTGCAAATGTCGGGTATTCTGCATATCCAAGCGAAATACTAAACTTATGTGTCTCGCCTTTGTACGAGAATGCCCTGGGTATCTTCGTGAACTGCAGCATTTCTTGCTTTACATCTTCACAAGACCGACCTGGAAGGAAAATGCAGAATTCATCTCCTCCATTACGTCCAAGTACAGCATTTTCATTGAAAAAATCCTTCATACTTTTAGCCAGATGCTGTAAGGCTATATCACCAGAATCATGTCCATACATATCATTAATGAACTTGAAATCATCCACATCAAGTTGCGCAACAACACAGTTTTTTCCCGGATTCTGTCTTATATACCGATCCACCTGTTCATCAAAGCCCTGTCGATTATATATACCAGTCAGGCTATCTGTTACTGCAAGTTTTCTAAAATTATTTCGATGTTCAGCAAGAACCAGTAAAGCAACTGTCAAGCCAGTTAAAAGGAATATGATTAATACTCCTCCGACTATGACAAATATCAGATACTGACTATTCTCCCATCCGCTTTTAGGCATTACTTCAAGTTTCCATTGCTCTCCGCCTATTTCAAAGCTATAGGCAACTGCATCAACTATCTTTTCACTTGAACTATATACTTCTTCATAGGTTGAATCCCATGGTGTAGCCGTTTTAGAAAGCTTATATTCGTATCCAAAATCCGAAAGTGCCTTGACAGAATCAGCAAAGATATCCGGCACTCGTAAAATTACTATCGCAAATCCCCAAAAGCTTTCCTGTCCGTTTTCATTCTCCAGATACACCGGATTTCTAACTACTAATCCATAGCCTCCCTGTTTCAATTGAAATGGTCCTTGCAGAACCAGTGTATGATTGTCTCTTGCATAACATGATATTTCCCCACGATCCTTATCATGTATTAAATCAATCTTTCCAGCTTCATTGCCCTCTTGTGGATAAATCTCTGTTACAACACCATCTAGCGCAATCTGTACACTTTGAATAGAATCCGTCATCATATTTTCTGCTACTTTGTCAAATCGTTCGATTCTGCCATTTTCACTGATCAATATCTGTTGCAACGTATCTGTAACACCAATGCCCTCCCTGACATCTATTTTCATACGTTCCGCATAAGTCATCGCATTCAATTCTGCTTTTGTAATATTCTGCTTCTTCTGACTACTTTCCATGCCATAAACGATGCTCACCAGAATACACATTCCCAAGGCAAACATTGCAAATGGAATAATGATTTTCTTCTTCGTATAACTCATAAAATCCCTTTCTTATTTCATGATTTATAATAAACCTCGTTTCATGGCTTGTAAAGAATTCCTTCATATAAAAAATCCTCTTTACTGAATTTTAATCAATAAAAAGGATTTCTCTTTTCACAGCTTAGATTAATTATTTTAACGTTGCGCCATCCTTGAAAGCATTTCCTACGACTTCACCTAATTTTACATAGGTATTATTAAAAGGATCTAAAGTAATCGGCTGTGCCTTGGATACGTCAACCTTGCCCTCTGCATCCAGAACACTTTCGCCAACGCTGACATTCACAATTTCTCCGACCATTCTGCAAGTCTCTTCATCGTAGCTCTTTAACTTACACTCTACTGCAACTGCCAGTTCTTCAATCAGCGGAGCATCTACATAATCGGATTTCACAGCATGGAATCCTGCTTTGGCAAATTTGTCTGCTACATCATTGGCTGATTACCTCTTTTGTTCTTCCAGTTCACGCCTTAGCTGCTCAATTACAGCATCTTTCTGCCTTATCTCCATTTGATCCAGCTCATGCATCTTGGTCAATTGTTCTATCGTATCATGCAGATATTTCTGCTCCTGTTCGTAATCCTCCCTATCTCTGCATCTCTCACGTACATTAAAATCCGCATATAAATCACACAATGTATTGGAAGCTTCGGTAAAATATTCATTGTCTTTCGCAATCATCCTTAACCCCTCCCAAGTCCTGGCTTTGAACAACTTCGCCCAGAAATCCAGATTCCATTTTTTATCCTCTTCTGTGGCAAGCTCTATCTGCTTCAATTCTAACACGTTGACCTGAAATTTGTCACTATATATGCGATGTTTATTCATATCCATCAATACATTTCTGGAATAGAAAATCGGTTCACCCTCAAAGGGCGAGAAATTTAATATTCCAACGTGAATTGCCGGTTTCACGTTGATATACTGATCACCTTTCTGCAGGCTGTTATACATGCGGCTCAGATATCCTATGGAACGCTCCGGCCAGTCATGCCGGTTCACCACCTGCATTTCCAGATTAATCTGCTGATAATGATTCAGCACTGCCTTAATATCCAGTCGAAATTCCTTATCATTGATAGTTTCTCCTATAACGATTGGGTTCATAATCTCCACCGATAAGATATTTTCCGGCGGCATATGCAGCAGTGAACTTAACAGTCCCTTCAATGCGACTGTATTCTGCTGAAACAATGCACGAAACATATAGTCATTGGTCATGTTGTATTTTATCTCTCCGGTCGCCTTCTCCAACGCCGGTGTAAATTTTGTCTTTTCCTTTGTCACTTAAAGTATCCTTTATCTATTTATTCAAGCGCTTGTAAATGGCATTATAACAAGCTGATAGACAAAGGCAAGCCAAATGTAAAAACTCGTACCTCAAATGTAATAAGTCGTACTCTTATTGATATAAATTTAACATATTTTGCAGAATATTGCACATTTCATCTCTTAAAGATTGCGGTCTGAGTACTTCTATCTTATCCTGCTGACTTAACAGCCACATGACAATGCCTTTTCCATAGACCTCTGCCTCTATCACATAACCTTTCTCATCTTGTGAAATCACTCGTGCTGTCGGTAATCTGTCCAATACAGGCTCCGGATTGATGCCACAGAATCTGAATTGTGTTGTCATCAGCTTGCCTGCATACATGAACTGAATACGCTTGCGAAACTCACCTTCCTCAAACCGATCCGCATATCGAACCTGAAATTTCTCTCCCGTCTCCTGACAATCTTTGATTCTGTCTATGCGAAAAATAGCAGGATAATCGTATTTATGTACATACTTGCCCCGTCCATCCTTCTCCACAATAAAGGCATTCAGATAAAAGTAGTACTCTGAAAACAAAATTGCGACAGGCTCAATGATTCTCTGAATCGTTTCTTCTGAATTACCAGCCTTAAAGTATTCTATCGCCAACTGATTGTGTTCCTCAATATCACTGCCTATACGCCACAACTTATCCTGAATATAGGAACTATGATGCAGCTCCACATAATGAAATTCTTCATTAGAAATCAAATCCTTAACCAAATCCATACTGGTATGCGGCATACATCCCTGTATCAGCTTGTCAAGAATCGTAGTAATCTCCTTCGTAGTAAAAGCACGACTCTCCAAAAGAATTTTACTTACCGCCAGGATCTCACTGTTGGACATGAGAGAACCCTCTGCGCCTACCATTTTAAAACATTTCTTACTACGATTATATTCTATTTTTCGGTTATCCGCAGTGTCCATAACTCTTTGCTCATCCAGGAAAGCACGGATGTCATCAATGTCACGTTGGATGGAACGGGCATTTACTTCAAAACGCTGTACTTCCTCTGATTTAATAATAGCCTGACCTTGGCAAAATCTAAGATAGAGGTCAAGGACTCTTATACTTTTGGGTAGATTTCTTTTCATATACATCCTTTTTCATACCATTTATATCCATTTTTCAAATGAATTACAGGTTGATTCAATATAATCACGTTCTTCTCTTAAACTATTATAGGTAATCATCTTGAGATATTACTTCTTCCCTAGGATATATACATACAGCAATGCCTTCATCCGGTTCTCTATTATCATCACAGAGCAATGCACATTCACCATCTCTACCAAACAAAAGTGTTTTGGGGACAAATCTACTTTTTGCATTTATATCATACTTACTAACCACTTCAGTAATAATGTCACCTATCTGTGATTTATTATCACTATACTTTTGTATCATTTTTCTTTGTTTCTCTGTAATGCCATCTTTTTCAAAGTATGCCTTTGCTTTGATAACAATAGTATTACTCACTCCGCAAAAAATAATATTATCCTGTATTTTAAAGCCTGTATTAAACTCCATCGTTCCAATAGCTGTTTCTATCATTTAAATAACCCCCTTTGCTCCAGAAATTCCACCTCTATGGCTTATGTTATTATGTATAATACTCGGTACCTTCTGCATTGTTTTCATATCTTTGCATTCATGCCATGTATAAGCGCTTTCTTTTCTCCATTTCATGACTGCTTCAGGAGAACATCCTTTTTGTTTAGCCAATTCAATATCTGCCCTATCGAAATTATCATCACGATTAGTTGAGAAATATTCTATTTCAACATCTCCTTTTGATATCTCATCAAAATTAGGTTTACCCTCCTTAAAATCAATTCCATCAATTTCGAATTCTTCAAATACTTCATTCCATGTCTTTTGTTCAGGATTTTTTTTCAATGGAACATAATCTGAATCAGGTATCCATTTTGAATCCCCTCTTTCTCCTTCCCACCTACCATTCTCAATTGGGCAGTTTTTCACTATTTCACTATTAGCAAATTTATTTACACCATCATTTGCATTTTCAAAATCTTCCCATGAAGAAATATTTTTTATTTCATCATAAGATATTCCATAATCATCTATCAATACTTTTTCCTGAAATTTAGTTAATTTTCCATTATCTCTCCCCGGCACTGGTTCATAAATATCAACTGTGTTCTCAGTATTTATTTTATCAAAAAAAGATGGCATATATCCTCTTACATCTGTTGTTCTTTCCAATACATCCTTAAAAGAATTTGCGACATTTTCAATCACTTACTTCACCTCTTTCATGCATTGAACCCACTTCTCTGCATATCGTTCAAACTCTGGTTCTTTTTTAACCTGACTCAATAATACACATTGAACAAAGGTATCCATATACCATTTAGACATCAGTCTCAGTTCAGGATCTGTATTGCAGATTATACTATCATTCCACTCTTCAATATCACCTGCATTTTTCGCTTTTTCAATTACACCTACACAAGGATATAATGATGTAACAATACCAGAAACTTCCATTAAAGAATGTTTCTTTCCATCCTGAATCATCCTGCTAATCTTTTTCTTAAGCTCATAATTAATTGCAGCTTGTGATATCATTTTATCAAGTTTGATAATATTGTCTTTTTCAAAGCCATGACTTTCATGCACTGTTGTATCAAGTACTGCCCGTAATATATTTTTTTTGATTTCTGATTGCGTCATCATTTTTTCAGAAAATGAATATTTAAACATTTCTTCGTCCAAAGAATAATCATTATAATCTTTATGATACTGCTCAAATTGACACAAAACAGCCTCTTCCCAATCATTTTGGTATACCGCTGCACATCCTTTTTCCAGTTTTGAAAGTTCAAGAATCTGTTCATCTGTTAATGCCATTGATTTCCCTACTGCTTCTCTATCTTGTTCTTCTGGCAATCTGAATACTATTTTAGTATTCGTATTTCTAATTGTAGCTTCATCCAATAAATTAGGTGCTTGATCTACTATGAAAAATCCTTCTCCATAAGTTCTCATTTCAGCTATGGCATTCGTTATCATTTCGACAGACTTTCCTACTAAATTACCTGAATCTGCTGACTGCTCAGTAGATGTTTTCTTTAATAAATTATGTGCCTCTTCAAGAACTATTATATGTTGCAAAGCCTGATTAGGTTTCATCTCTGATGAAATTCTATACTCCTGTAATTTCATAACAAGCATTCCCATAATCAAAGATTTTGTCTCAACAGCGCCAACCCTACTCAAATCCACAATTACATTTTCGTTAAATAATTGGTCATCCGTAAGTTCATCGCTATTAAAAATCTGACCATTTATGCCCGATGTCAATGATTCCACACGAGTACAAAGTGCACCTATATAGTCTCCTTTATTCTCTTCTGAGAACGCACTAGAATTCAAAACTTCATTAATGCAATCGAGAACATCTGCAAAGCAAGGATACACATTTTCTTTTCCTGGAAAATATGAATTAGTAATATCCCACCCACATTTTTCGTATGACTTTATTACTGCATTTTTTAATATCGCTGGCATAGCAGCATACATAGGCCAACAAACATTTAATATTTCTACAATACGATCAATATGCTCTAATACATGAATATCTTCTGGAAAAGAAAAAGGATTAATTCTTAATAATTTTGTTTTTTTCGGATTTGTACCATATACTTCTGTCTGAATTCTTTTGTGTTTATAAAATGCATGTTTATATTCACCCTTAGCTGGTTCAATTACCATAAAATGTATATCAGAATCAATGCATGTTATTTGTTCAAGCATCTTATATATTGTATTTGATTTTCCTGTTCCTGTAGAACCTGTGACAAATAAATGCGAATTCAAGCTATCAATATCCAAATTAACAATTCCAGAATCCAGAAGACCAAGATTATATATTTTACCAATTGTTAATGGTCTTTTTACACTAGTTGCACTTATTACATTTCTTCCAAATGGAACTTTATATACTACTGATAATCCCTGAATCGAACGTTTAGGAAAACCTAATTGTATTGACAGTTCTTTTCCACTGACCAACGAAGCTGGTGTAAACTCCATATCAGAATTAATTGCCCTAAACCGAGGATGCGTAAGTTTCGAGATATAACTTATTACCCTTGCTGCATCAGCTTCATCATCTGCTGATCCATCAACTCCCCAAGAGTTTACTTTAGCCACCTGTATATTAGAATCCTTGCCGGAAATCAATGCATTAAATAAACTCGAAGCTAACATATTAACATTTATGTCTTCGGACAAAATGTATGTACATGCACTAAAAGCTCCATAACTTCCACAATCTTTAAGTCGTTCTATCTGTGTGTCTATATTGTCTAAAAGTCCTTTTACTGTTCTATTTTCTACTGTAAATGCCAATGTTCTTCCCGATCCTAGAGTTTTTGAAAGAGTATTGGATTTAGTCTCTCCATTTGTATAATTTTCATTTTTTCCTTCTTGTCTTGATGTAGAATCACTTTGTGAACCACTCTCACTCTGACTATTAGTTCTACTTTTTGTCTTAGTTCCAATTAGACCTCCTGCAACACTGCCTGCCGATGTGATAGCTCCTGCTCCAATTGCTCCTGCCGCCATTGTTGAAGAAATGGCAGTCCCTGCTACAGCGGCTCCAGCCACAGCGCCTAAACCGCCAGTGGCCACAGTTAATCCAATTGCTGCTGCCCCAGCTACAGCGACTGCTACTGCTCCCGGATTTGTACTTTTTCCCTCCGTATACGAATCCGAACTAGACCAACCAGTCTGATTTGTATGTGATTGACTGACTGATGTATTGGTTCCAATCGTATTTGAAAAACTTTTTGTATATTGTTCTGAGTTTGCAACACTGGAATTCTCATTCATTGTCATTTCTGTTCTTGCAAAACCCGATAACTGTGAATATAACTGTTCTAAGCTATCTTGAACAATTGATTTTTCATTATTTGAAATAGGATCAGCTATCGTAATCAGTGAATATTTCTTATAATGCAACGAATCAATTAACTTTTCGATACCTTGAATATATTTGTCAATCTCATGCTTATCATCTCTTAACGATGCAACATTAGATACTGCCGAAACAACAGAATACCTACTTAAATCATTTAGATTCTTATTCACGAAATCATTATCAATAAGTCTAGTTTTAGTTCCCTGAAAATTTCCATCAATACTTCCTTTTAGAGTATCTGACATTATCCCGGTCATACCTGTATCATTTGACTTATTAACAGAACCAATCCAAAAACTTGTTTTTTGCCCATCACATTTAATCATAGTAACCAGTGAATAACCACAAATATGTGCCGCTCTGGCAACAGTTGTAAGCTTTTCAATGAAACTTTCTTCTTTATTGTATACCAACTTAGTTATATTAAAAAAGCGAACATATTCTGACATTTTCTTTTGTTCTATGTCTTTAGCCAATGGTTTCACATGGAATGAAGTTAAATCATTTAAATAATCTCTCTTTAGAATCGAAGCTGACTTTAAAAATGTCGACTCCAATTCATTGTAATCTCTAATTTCAACTTCAGAAAAAATATTTAGTTCTTCCATTTAACCATCCTTTCTTCCCTGTGAACGCATGAAATCTCTTTGCGCTGAATCAATCCTTTTTCGCTTATCTTGTCTGTGTATTTTTTCTATATCATTTTTATAATCAGAACTACTATCGCTGTAACTAATAACAATACGATTGTTATTTTTACTGGATTCTTCAGCGCATCTGCAAAAGGGGTTTCATCATTACCTTCCTTTTCCGTAACATCATCCAAACTGCTTTTTTGCTCAAAAACTTTTAATCCGATTTCAACAACTGCTTTGTACTTCTTCTCTGAAAAATTATTCATCATCAATTTTGCAATTTTTTTATATCCCGCTAGTGAATATTCCATATTTAATTCCTGTCCATCATCCACATCAAATAATTCATTAATCCGCCTTACTGCATATTCTGTAGAAGACTTAAACTCCAGAAACGATCCAGAATCTCCCACATATGCTAATCCTGTTAATGTAGCCTTTACTTTTTCAACATCATTTTTATCCACGTATTTTATTATCTGTGCATTAATATCTGACATAATTTATTTCTCCTTTATATCTGTTATACTCTTTATTTTTGTTAAATATTTTTCGAAATTTTCTTGACTCTCTTTATGCTGTTTCTGAATTATCTTTGCCATATTGTCATCAGAAGTTGCAATAGAAAGCTCATTGATAACACTATTAATCACCTTGTCAAAATCAATAAGCTGCTTTTCAAAAAATTTTTTAAAGCTTTCCATCAGTACATTTGCTTCCCGAATAATTTCTTCAACATTTTCAAGAGCATTTGTTCGAATGCTAATAATATCATCTCTTACAACAGACTTATCAACATATTCTATTGTCCCTACTTTTTCTTGACATGTTATCTCAACAGTCTTGGGTCTCCATGGAGTAAACCAATGTCTATTAGGGTTTGTAATATTCTTGGTTTTCTTTTGCATTATATCTTCAGTCGAAGTTACTCTTCTGGCAGCATCTTTTAGATTTTTAAAGTCAAATTTTTTTAGGTCCTTAATTTTTTCAAAATTAAAATCTTCTATTGATAATTCTTCCTTTAATTGTGCAATATAGTGTTTGTAATCATGTAAAATATCACTGCCTTTTTTATAAACTTCTTCATTTATCATACTCTTTATTTCATTATCCAATCTTTTTTCAATACTTTCAACTTCTATAGCCAATGAAGTTACAATGGCTATAGCTTTGTCTTTCTCTAGTTTAGAACTTGGCAACTTATCTAATGTACTATCAATTAAATCTGTAAATGCATTATTAACCTCCTGATGCGCTCTCTCCTTTATATTCTCTGGCAACGAATAACTATTTATTCTTTTTATGAAGTCTTCTTTTGTGTTTTCTCTTTCCGCTTTTTTTTCTCAATATCCTCTATTGTCTTTTGTGTTTTCTTTAGTTTCTTATCGTCTTCTGCAAGAATCTCCCGAAAATTGTTTCTCATTTCATTTTCATCTATTGTTTCAATGATATCTTTTACAGCATCTGACACCTTTATTGGGTAAGCATATTTCTCCATATACTCTTGTATTGAATATTCCAAGCCTCTGATTCCTGAATGAATCATCGCAGTTTCATAAATATTTTCATTATCCGCAGCTATTTTCAGTTCTTCATCTAACTTTCTCCTCACACTTGGTGATACAGAAGCATATAAATCAAATTTAACCCTTGAAGAATCCATATTAAACATTTTTAAGTTTACTTCAACAGTGGGCCAAATCAATTCATCAAATTTATACCCTGCCTTACATTTCTGAATATCGCAAGCAAGACTGGCTGTAACAGGAAATATTCTAGGATTAGTTATCCCAAATTGAGCTAAATATTCCTTTGTGTCTTTAATTAAACCTTCCAATGTTTGCTCTTTATTTTTTAACCTTAAATCAACTTTATTGATTACAAACAGAAATCTATCATTTGCCTGCTTGCCACCTTTTTTCATTTCACATGCAATATTATGTAACAGTTCCTTTTCGCTCTCAACTCTTAATTCAGTAGCATTCATTACATAAATTACTGTAGACATATTATCTGCGTCAAAAATAATTGATTCTGTAATTTTTTTATGCTGAATATCCTGAGAATTATTAGGTCCCGGTGTATCACGCAACATCATTAGAATTTTATTTGTATTACATGGTATTTTACAATATAATTTTACAGTTCTTACATTGTTATCAGCATTAATTTCCTTAAGCACAGCTAAATCAGCATTCGAACCTTTGCATATCATTTTTTCATCCTTATCAAAAGTTGAATATTCAACTGTCTCACTACTATTATCGTATATTTCCACAATATTAGCTGTAGTTGCATCATCTCCTGTCGGAAGTAATTCCTTATGTATCAGCGCATTAATAAGAGTTGACTTTCCTGCACTCATTGTTGCAATTACAGAAATAGGAAATGGTGTTTTCTTTATATCATCGATATACTTTTTTATAGTTGCAAGCTGTCCATTCTCAAACACACCATTTTCTTTAGCTTCTTCTACAAAATCAGATAACTTCGATAAAATATCCTCATCATTTGACAAAAATTTAGATTCTAAATGAAACCTTGTACCCTTTTCACTCTTATAAACCGTATCAAAATAATCTTTTAAATCAAAAAAATCAATTTTCCTTCCATAAAATTGGATATTACATTCTATTTCATTATTATCAACATCCAACGCTTTCCCAAAGCCTTCCCATGACTCATCAATGTCGAACCATGCTTGAAGTCTTTTATTATCGATTCCTTTGCATAATGAACAGTTCTTTTTTAATGTTGTTCCATTTTTTTCTATCTGCGTAGTATTTTGATACGGATTATAACTAATTATATACTTTGCCATATTTGTCCTCCTGTGCTTATAACATTTTTACCACTATTTCTTAACTTTTAAGCCAAAAACGTCACAGTCTCCTGCAACGTTTATACTTCTAATAACCTAACTCCACAATCGCAGTTCTCCTGTTTCATGCATTCAGTTGTTATTACCCTTATTTTATTAATCCCCTGTAGTAATTGTATATGTATTTTCTTGTGCGTGCAATATATTTTGCAAATATTCTGAAATTTTGTTTTATTTGTCATACATTGCATTTAAATTTTCTGCTCCCTCTTCAAAAAATTTATCTGCATTTCTTTGTATTCTTCACAATCGCATATACTATCCTTATTAATTTATTCTTTTCAGTCATCACCCTTTATTCATATTTAATTGTCAGATATATCATGTATACATTATATATTCTGTACATCAGTTATGCAAGTACAAGTTATTTAATATAATTAACATCGTGTCCACACTTGGCATGCTTCTAAAACATGCCGGATGTATAAAACACTTATATAGGAGAAATGAAACATGCTTCAACTACGCATTTTAGATATTCTGAAAGAACAAAACCACACCAAATATTGGCTTTACAAACAGATGGATTTGAGCTACCAGAACTTTAATCGTATCGTAAATAATGAAACCAGCAGCATTAAATTTGAGAATCTTGAAAAAATCAGTGCAGCTCTCAATGTTCCCATTGGTGAACTGTTCGAAACTATTGATAATACTGATGATACTGCCCAATAATGACACATTTTGTCACTATAAAATATTTATTATCGGATTTTATATATATATAACATTCTATTGATAAGATAAGTATACTGTATCACAATGACAAATTCTGTCATTGACGCAAAAATACCCCGGTGCATTTTAAATTGCGCCGAGGGTATTTTTATTTTTTCTCATACACTTCAATCAGATATTGATATTGTTTACTTTCTTTATCATAATTAATTCCAACTAACAGTATATTTCCTGTATAGTTTAACACAGATTCCGGATGCTGTTTATCCTTTATTTGCTACAAAGCAGTTTTGCAGTTCCTGCCTGATTTCTTTATTCGGAACATATGCAGTTCTGGCATTTCCCAAGTATGCAAGATATCCCAAATAAATCTGATAAGTGAGCACATCGTCTTTATTTACAATACTTTCTATTCCATTCTGAAATCCACATCAACTTCTACCGCAGAACCTGATAACATCTCGATAATAGCAGTCTTTAATCCGTCAAAATTCATATTATTCAGAGACACGATTCCATCATATGAAGCTGTTTCTGACCAGTTCCAAATGTTTTTTTAATTAGGGTACGTAGCAATTTTAAGGTCAGAGAACATTGAGTCTAAATCACGACCTCTGCTATAGTAAGACGTAAGCATATTCGCTGTAATTGATTTTCCAAACCTACGCAGATGACTATTACATACATATCCCTGTAAAGTGTTCATGACCTTATTGGTATATTCTAATAGTCCTGTTTTATCGTCATATATTTCAGAATTCAACGCCACTTGAAAAGCTGAGTTGTCAGGATTCACAAGCATCCCCATTCTTACGAACTCCTTTCCTCATCAATTTCCTACCCCACCAGATCAAACAAACTGATCTGATTAGACTCCGGTATGTCTCCCAGCAGCCCAAGGTCACCCATCATATCAATGACGGTCTTGGATACCTTGGTTCGGCTTCTGAAATCGTCTTTTGACAGGAACGGACCATCTTTAGCCGCTTCCATGATGGCATCTGCTGCCTTTTCACCCAGACCGTCAATGCTGCTTAGGGACGGCATGACTTTGCCATCTATAATCTGGAAATTACGGGAATGTGCGCGGAAGATATCGAGCTTCTCGAATTCAAATCCACGGGCATACATCTCCTGTACAATTCGCATATCCTTGAGTGCATCCTGTTCCTTGTTGGTCAGTGTGTCACTGCGTTTTCTGTAATCTGCCATTGTTTCTTCCAGATGCTTCTGCCCCTGGCACATGATTTCGTAGGAAAAGGCTGACGCACGGATACTGAAATATGCGCAGTAATACGCCAACGGATAGTTTACCTTACAATAGGCAATTCGCCACGCCATCATAACATAGGCTGCCGCATGTGCCTTAGGGAACATGTACTGAATCTTTTCGCAGGACCAGATATACCAGTCAGGCACATCATGTGCTTTCATATCTGCTTTCCATTCATCCCAATTCGCACATTTATGCTTAGCTACAGTTCCTTTACGGACTGCCTCCATGATCTTGAAGGATTCCTCAGAGTCCAATCCCATGCTGATCAGATAGATCATGATATCATCACGGGTACATATAGCCGTGGAAATCGTTGCCTGACCACTCTTGATCAATTCCTGTGCATTACCCAGCCATACGTCAGTACCATGGGAAAGTCCGGCGATTCTGACCAGATCTGAGAAGTATCTGGGCTGCGTATCAATTAACATCTGCATTGCGAAATCTGTACCAAACTCAGGAATCCCCAGTGCTCCAAGCTTACAGCCTCCAATCTGCTCCGGGGTGATTCCCAGTGCAGATGTATTCTGGAAAAGGGACATAACGTCCTTATCATCCAGAGGAATGGTAATAGGGTCAATACCTGTTAAATCCTGTAACATACGAATCATGGTCGGATCATCGTGTCCAAGAATATCAAGCTTCAACAGGTTGTGGTCGATGGAATGGTAATCAAAATGTGTTGTGACTGTGTCTGTAGTCATATCGTTTGCCGGGTGCTGTACCGGAGTAAAGGAGTTAATCTCCTCTCCTACAGGAAGTACAACGATACCGCCCGGATGCTGTCCAGTGGTACGTCTTACCCCAACGCAGCCTTCTACGATACGGTTGATCTCACTGGTACGCTTGTGTTTTCCACGTTCTTCATAATAATTTTTTACATAACCAAATGCTGTCTTATCAGCCAGTGTACCGATTGTACCGGCGCGGAAGGTCTGACCGTAACCGAAGATAACTTCTGTATACTTATGCGCCTTACTCTGGTACTCACCGGAGAAGTTAAGGTCAATATCAGGCTCCTTGTTTCCTTTGAATCCAAGGAATGTTTCAAAAGGAATATCGAATCCGTCTTTTACCAGCTTCTCACCACACACAGGGCAGTTCTTATCCGGCATGTCACATCCTGCCATTCCTGCAAAGGCTTTTACTTCATCAGAATAGAAATCCGTATAATGGCACTTCTTACAGTAATAATGGGGGCTAAGCGGATTAACCTCCGTGATTCCCGCCATTGTAGCCACGAAGGAAGATCCTACAGAACCTCGTGAACCTACCAGGTATCCGTCTTCTACAGACTTCCACACCAGCTTCTGTGCAATGATATACATAACGGCAAATCCATTGCTGATAATGGAATTCAGCTCTCGTTTCAATCTGGCTTCTACAATCTCCGGCAGTTCTTCTCCATACATTTCATGTGCCTTACGATAACAGATATCTGTCAGCTGCTGGTCACTGTTCTCAATGACAGGGGGACATTTATCCGGTCTGACAGGTGCGATTCTATCACACATATCAGCAATCATATTTGTATTGGTGATAACGATTTCCTCTGCCTTTTCACTGCCCAGATAGAAGGAAAATTCATCCAGCATCTCTTCTGTGGTACGCAAAAAAAGCGGTGCCTGATTGCCCGCATCCTTAAATCCCTTACCCGTCATAATAATACGGCGGTATATCTCATCCTCCGGATCAAGGAAATGCACATCACAGGTTGCCACTACAGGCTTATGGAATTCTTCACCGAGCTTTACGATTCTCTTATTCAATTCAATCAGATCTTCATCGGATTTGATATCAGGAAGCTTCTCTGACTCAATCATGAACCGGTTATTGCCAAGAGGCTGTATCTCCAGATAATCATAGAACCTCACGATTCTTGCAATCTGCTCTTCACTCTGTCCATCCAGCAATGCCCGAAACAGCTCTCCCGCTTCACAGGCACTTCCAATAATCAGCCCTTCTCTGTATTTCTGGATCAGGCTCTTAGGAATCAGTGGTCTCTTATGGAAATATGTCAGATGGGACTCTGATACCAGTCTGTACAGGTTGATTCGTCCCGTCTGGTTCTTTGCAAGAATAATAATATGGTAGGAATGCAGCTTTCTGATTGCTTCGACGCTGGATTTTCCCAGTTCATTTAAGGATGCCAAATCCAGAATATTGTCTTTCTTGAGCATTTCGATGAATTTTACGAAGATTTCTGCTGTACATTCTGCATCATCTACCGCTCTGTGGTGATTTTCCAGAGATATTCCCAGTGTCTTGGCTACAGCATCCAGCGTATATTTGGACTGTCCGGTCAATAACACCCTTGCAATACCGACCGTATCTACATAGGTGAAATCAACAGGGATTCCCTGTCTTTTGGCATTTTCCTTAATAAAGCTGACATCAAAATTAGCATTATGCGCCACTAGTATGGCATCTCCTACAAACTCCAAAAAATGTGGCAGCACCACTTCGATAGGGTCTGCGTCCATAACCATACTGTCATTAATACTGGTAAGCTTCTCAATATGAAAAGGAATCGGTACCTGTGGATTGACAAAGGTAGAGAATCTCTCTGTAATCTCTCCATTCTCTACCTTCACTGCCCCAATCTCTATAATACGGTTGGTAACAGGCGAAAATCCCGTTGTCTCGATATCGAATACAACGTATTTCTCATCCAGTGACTGCCCTTTGCCATCCGTTACGATTTCTTTCAGGTCATCTACCAGATAGCCTTCCACGCCATAGATGATCTTAAAAGTATCATCTTTATCCAGCGCATGATTTGCATCCGGGAAAGACTGTACACATCCATGGTCTGTGATGGCGATAGCCTTGTGTCCCCACTTCTTGGCACGTTTGATGATATCCTTTACATCTGTGACACCATCCATATCGCTCATCTTGGTATGACAGTGCAGCTCCACACGTTTCTTGACACTGTTATCCATTCGGATCGTAGTAAAATCAGGAATCTTCTTCAAGCCAATTACAGTAGCAATTGTTAATTCCCTGTCAAACGTATCATTGACTGTGACACCCTTGACCTTTACAAAGGCACCTGCCTTGAGCTCACCCAGAAGCTCCGGAAGCTGCTCATTGTGAACGAACATCTTGACCTTAATGGTATCTGTAAAATCTGTAATTTCGAAGCTGACAATCGTCTTCTCATTACGAATCTCTCTCTGTTCCAGTGTACGTACCTTGCCACGAATGACTACCTCGCCCATTTCGCCCCAGATTTCATCAATATTCATGGTTTCTTCATCGAAATCTCTGCCGTAAATGACATCAGGATTATCGGATTTCTTCTGGAAACGGCGCTGGAAGCCACCTTTTTCAAAGCGCTTCTCAGATTTATTAAAGGACGCCGGTTTCTCAGGTACCTTGGGCTTCTCTGCCGGTGCAGTTTTCTTCTCTATGGCAGGTTTCTTCTCTACAATCTGCGCTTCACCCTGACCGGAATCGTTAGAGGACACCGATACTCTGTCTGCAATATTGGCTACAATCTGTTGAATCTTCAGTTCATCTTCTTCACGGTATCTGCTCTCTGCTGCTTCCCGATAGTCCACATGGAATTTCACACTGAAACCACATCTTTCATTCAGAACCTTATCCAGAATACGAATCAGTTCATCTTCCTTGGATTTGGCTATTACACTGTCTTCCAGAATGAGTTTCACTGTCTGTTCATCCGGGTATTCCATATCTGCCTGCCGAAACATTGTATACAGCATATGTTCTGTATCTTTTAGTTCCATCAATACACTGTCCTTATATGTATCCATAAGTTTTTCAGGATTGTACTGACCGGACAGAATGAACTTCTCATAGATTTTAATGATAATGTTATCTTTTGGGAAAAACTGCTTCTTAATCTCCTGCTCCACGCCGTAGACATCTTCCTTCTCTATCAGCCGCTCACTTCTGATATAAATGCGTAAAATATCCTTACGTCTGGTCGCAGTAATCCTCTCCACTACCACCTGTTCAAACAGATCCTTACGTGCTCCTGTCAGTTTTAAATTGGGAAATGCTTCAAAAAAATTCTTTTCCATTTACTATAATCCCCAGTTATCCAGCTCATGCTTCAAAGTTGCCAGCAGCTCATTCTCCGGCACTTTACGTACAATTTCTCCTTTTTTGATTAACAGACCTTCGCCAACGCCTCCTGCGATACCGATATCTGCTTCTTTCGCTTCTCCAGGTCCATTTACTGCGCAGCCCATAACAGCTACTTTGATATCCAGATCATAATTCTGTACTAGGTTCTCAACCTGTGCAGCCAGTCCGATCAGATCAATATTGGTTCTGCCACAGGTCGGACAGGATACCACTTCTATGCCACCTTTACGCAGTCCAAGTGTTCTCAGGATGAGTTTGGCTGATTTGATTTCTTCTACGGGATCTCCTGTTAATGAGACACGAATTGTATCACCGATACCCTCATGCAGAATAATCCCCAGACCAATAGATGATTTAATATTACCGCTTGTAACAGTTCCTGACTCTGTAATACCTACATGGAGTGGGTATGGAGTCTTACCAGCCAGTAATTCATGGGCTTTTACGCTCATCAGAACGTCAGAGGATTTGATACTGATTACTAAATTGTCATAATCCATATCTTCTATCATTCTAACCTTATCCAGTGCGCTTTCCACGATTCCTTCCGCTGTCACACCATGATACTTCTCTACCAGTTCTTTCTCCAGCGAACCACTGTTTACACCCACACGGATGGGAATATTACGTTCCTTGGCAACACGTACCACCTCTGCGACACGTTCCTTGCTGCCGATATTTCCGGGATTGATACGGATCTTATCTGCACCGTTCTCCATAGCTGCGATTGCCATTCTATAATCAAAATGAATATCAGCTACCAGTGGAATGGATATCTCTTTCTTAATCTCTGCAATGGCTCTTGCTGCATCTATATTAGGTACTGTACAGCGTATAATGTCACAGCCTGCATCCTGTAATCTCAGAATCTGATTAACTGTAGCGGCAACATCCTCTGTCTTAGTGTTCGTCATAGACTGAATCATAATAGGATTCCCACCGCCAATTACCTTATTACCTATTTTTATTACTTTTGTCTTTTCCCTGTATAACATTCTAATACCATGCCTTTCATTTATCTGATCAGTCTTGCAATATCATGATACATCACGAATACCATAAATATCATCAATGCCACAAAACCCACAAAATGAACAACGCCTTCCTTCTCAGGAGGAATCGGTTTACCACGTACTACTTCGACCAGAAGGAATAACAGTCTGCCTCCATCCAGCGCCGGTATCGGCAACAGATTCATAACCCCAAGATTGACACTAAGCAGAATTGCAAAATTGATCATAGTCAATACCATCGTAGGAATACCATATGGTTTCGTTACTTCTATAGTCTCATCTATTGTAGCTGCAATGCCTACCGGTCCTGACAGATCATCTGTGGACAGCTTGCCCTGAATCAGCATCAAAAGGCTCTTGATGGTCGCCTTGAACCAGTATCTTACTTCATAGCAGCTGTACTGAATCAGTCCAAAGCCCTTGGCATCTACATGTTCTCCTATGGTGAAGCCCATATAATAACGCTGATCTTCCTCACTGTATTTTGGTGTCAGATCTGTCTCGTATTTCTGACCGTCTCTTTTATATTCCAGATGCAAAGTATCTCCCTGACTGAGAGAGGAAATCAATGTTACTTCTCCCTGCAAATGGATCTTTTCTCCGTCAATACGTGTAATAACATCTCCTACTTCCAGTCCTGCCTCGGCTGCGGGATAGCCTTCCATTAATGCATTTACGGTAGGTTTCGTAGAGCCGGCAAATCCGACTACGATCAAAGCCAGAAGGAATGCCAGGATCATATTGAAGAAAGGTCCTGCAAATACCGTTGCAATTCTCGCCCAGACATTTGCCTCATTAAATGCCCCTTCCTGTTTTACCGGCTCTGCTCCTTCTTCCTTCGCTTTCTCTGTATATATACCATCTTCGCCTTCAAACATGCAGGCTCCGCCCAAAGGCAGCAGACGCAGTACATATCTGGTCTCTCCTTTGGTGAATTTGCAGATTGCCGGTCCCATGCCGACTGCAAATTCCACTACTCTGATGCCGTTCAGCTTCGCTATCAGAAAATGTCCCAACTCATGAGCAATGACAACGACGCCAAATACAAGTATAAATACGATTAAAGTCAACAGCATCATTTACCTCCTTATATAACCTGTGCCTTACTAATATTGTATGAAATGCCGGATAAATCATGAATCCGGCACTGAATCTTACGCATATCTGGATGCGATTCTATCATAACTCTCTGCTTCTGCAGCCAGAATCTCATCTACAGAAGGATTCTCAACTACCTTATGAGCATCCATACACATCTCTATCAACTCTGGAATCTCCAGGAACCTGATCTTTCTATTCAGGAAAAGGCTGACTGCCTTCTCATTGGCTGCATTAAATACAGTAGGCAGACTGCCGCCTGTGGATGCTGCACGAAGAGCCAGCTTCAGACCGGTGAAAGTCTCCATATCCGGCTTCTCAAAGGTTATCGTCCCCAATTCATAGAAATCCACTCTCTTACCCTTCATAGGACGTCTGTCAGGATAGAAAAGGGCATATTGGATTGGAAGCTTCATATCAGGAGTGCCCAGCTGTGCAATGATTCCTCCGTCCACATACTCTACCATGGAATGAATAATGCTCTGAGGATGTACCACTACCTGTATTCTGTCCAGATCCACATCAAAAAGCCACTTTGCCTCCATGACTTCCAGACCTTTATTTACCAGTGTAGCAGAATCAATGGTAATCTTGTGCCCCATAGACCAGTTGGGGTGTTTCAATGCATCCTCTACACGGATGTCTGCCAGCTGTTCTCTGGTTCTTCCTCTGAAAGGACCACCGGATGCAGTAATCAACAGCTTGCTTACCTGCTCCTTCTTTTCTCCCTGCATAGACTGGAAGATTGCACTGTGTTCGCTGTCTACCGGCAATATGGATACTCCCATCTGTGCAGCCAGCGGCATGATAATATGTCCTGCTGTTACCAGAGTCTCCTTATTGGCAAGTGCAATATCCTTACCCTTCTTAATTGCAGCAATCGTAGGTCTGATACCGATCATTCCTACGATTGCCGTAACCAGAATATCAGATTCCTCCATCTCTGCGATCTGAATCAGTCCATCCATGCCCGGTACAATAGTAACCTGCATATCCTTTAATCTGTCTGCCAGATCCTTACATGCAGCTTCACTTTGAAGGGACACAAGTCTGGGTTTGAACTCTCTTACCTGCTTCTCCATTAATTCCACATTGCTGCCTGCTGCCAGGGCAACTACTTGCAAATCACTGTTATCTCTTACGATCTCCAGTGTCTGTGTTCCAATAGAACCGGTTGATCCTAATATTGCTATTTTTTTCACAATATATGTCCTTCTTTCTTTTTACTATAGAAATCTCCTGATTTTACAGGAATAAAATAATCAGAAAATAGATCATGGGCGCAGTGAAGATCACACTGTCAAAACGATCCATAATGCCGCCATGTCCGGGAATCAATTTACCATAGTCCTTGATATCGTGGTTACGCTTAATCGCAGAAGCCGCCAGATCACCAATCTGTGAGATAACAGAACCGATTCCACCGATTATGCACAACATTGTACCATACTGGTGTCCTCCCAGTGTCTTATCGATGAGGAAGAAACCAAACACTGCTCCTACAATAGCAGAGCCAAGAATACCTCCAACAGAACCCTCGATAGACTTCTTGGGACTTAACACAGGTGCAAGCTTATGCTTGCCGATCATTACACCTACCAAATATGCACAGGTATCAGAGATCCAGGAACTGATAAAGATCATCCACACCAGATATATTCCATAAGGAAGCTGTCTGGTCAGGAAGATAAAGGATAACATGACCGGTGCATAGATCAGGCAGAAGTATGTAGTCATGACCTGATTCGCTGTGAACTTTGGAAAAGTAAATACGTATACCGACATCAACACCATCAGCAGTAATATAACTGTAATCATGAAATAAGTAGGTGTCTGTGCAAAATAAATCAGAAGATAATAAGCCGCAATTGCCAGAAATCCTGTAATCTCCAGTGCATTGGGCTTCTCTCCTGTATGGATGCCGCAAGCCTTGGTCAACTCCAGAAATGCTATATTGGATATTATATAAAGGGTGATTGCCAGGATAGGTCCTCCCGGCAAAATAGTAGCCAGTGCAAGAATAACCAGAACAACACCGCTGATTGTCCTTTCTTTACTGATTTTGCCTGCCATAATGCTTACTCCTCCTTTACCAGTCCATATCTTCTGTCTCTCTTCTGGTATGCTTCTACTGCCTTCTCAAGCTCTTCCTTACCAAAGTCAGGCCATGGAACAGGCGTGAAATAGAATTCTGCATAAGCCAGCTGCCATAACAGATAATTGGAGATTCTCTGTTCTCCTGAAGTACGGATCATCAGATCAGGATCAGGAATTCCTGCGGTATCCAGCTGCCCTGCAATACTCTCTTCTGTGATCTGATCCGGTGTAAGCTCTCCATCTGCTACCTTCTGTGCCAGGAGACGTACTGCCCTTGTAATTTCATCACGGCTGCCATAATTCAGGGCAATCTGAAAATGCAGTCCTGTATAATCTTTGGTCGCCTCTTCCAGCGCGGCAATGCTTTCTTTGATATCATCTGCCAGTCTCGTCTTATCTCCGATAACCCTGACGCACATATTATTCCTGGCAGCTGTCTTCAGACAGGTCTTCATATAATTACGCAGAAGCTGCATAAGTGCTTCTACTTCATCCTGAGGTCTGTTCCAGTTCTCTGTGGAGAACGCATATACAGTCAGATACTGAATGCCCATATTGTAAGCCGCTTCACAGACCGTCTCTATATTCTTCGCACCCTGCACGTGACCTGCCTTGCGTGGCAATCCTTTGGCTTTTGCCCATCTGCCATTACCATCCAGAATGATTGCTACATGTTTCGGTATACTCATTTGAAGTTGCCTCCTCTATCTATACGCTATACGTTAAAAAGGGGGCATAACATCCCTCATGTATGCCCCTCTCTATAAAGTCATTGCAGACTGCTTATTATACAGTCATAATTTCTTTGGATTTGTCCTCAATTGCCTTATCTACATCCTTGATGTACTTATCTGTAATCTTCTGTACGGAATCTTCCAGATCCTTAATCTCGTCTTCTGAAATCTCAGTCTTTGCAAGCTTCTTGAAAGCATCATTTGCATCACGTCTGATGTTACGGATTGCAACCTTAGCTTCTTCACCCTTCTTCTTTACATCCTTAACAAGGTCTTTTCTTCTTTCCTCTGTTAATTCAGGGAATACCAGACGGATAACTGTACCATCATTGTTTGGTGTGATTCCAATATCAGAAGCCATAATTGCCTTCTCAATCTCACGGATCAGGCTCTTCTCCCATGGAGCAATCTGAATCATTCTTGCTTCCGGAACTGTAATGTTACCAACCTGCTGGATTGGTGTAGGTGTTCCGTAGTAATCTACCTTTAATTTATCCAAAACGTGAGGATTAGCACGACCTGCACGAATTGTCTGATAATCTGCCAAAAGGAAATCATATGCTTTCTGCATTTTCTCTTCGTATGTTTTTACTCTTGCGTCCATATTCTGGTTGCCTCCTACTATAATACTCTCTTATTTGTTTATACGGTAACCTTGGTTCCGTTAAATTTACCCTTTAATGTATTGACAATGCTGTTCTCTTCGTTCAGTCCGAATACCCACATAGGCATCTTGTTATCTCTTGCCAGGATAGATGCTGTCATATCCATAACCTGAAGATTCTTTGCTATTACTTCATCAATGGATACTTCATCATATTTTACAGCTGTTGGATTGACTCTTGGATCATCATTGTATACACCGTCAATTGCCTTTGCCAGCAGAATGACCTCAGCCTCTACCTCGATTGCTTTCAATACAACACCTGTATCTGTAGAGAAATATGGATGACCTGTACCGCCTGCAAAGAATACGACCTTGCCTGCTTCCAGTGCCTTCACAGCCTTATCCTTGGAGAACAATTCTGTAAAAGAGGAACATGCAAAAGGAGTAAATACTTCTGTCTCCATTCCTACAAAACGGAAGATTTCAGATACATAGATGCAGTTCATGACAGTTGCAAGCATACCTATCTGATCTGCTTTGGTTCTGTCAATAGTCTCACTTGTTCTGCCTCTCCAGAAGTTACCTCCACCAATTACGATACCTACCTGGATTCCACTGTCCGCAATCTCTTTTACCTGTTTTGCCACTGCGGTAACAGTTGCTTCATCAAAACCGGTCTTCTTCTCACCAGCTAATGCTTCTCCGCTTAATTTCAATACAATTCTCTGCATTTTATAACCATGCCTTTCCTTGGTTTATATTATTTTCTGTTTTTCTTCACATCACTGAAGAAGGATGTCGGGCTGACTTCTGCATAGCACTGTGAACACATACCTTCGATAACAGCACCATTATTGATCTGTACGGACTTGGACTTAATGTTGCCCATAACAATTGCAGAGGTATCCAGAATAACCGGTCCATGCACATCAATATCGCCCTTAACAGCACCTGCGATAACTGCGCTTGTTGCAAAGATATTACCGATTACAACAGAGCTCTGGCCAATCTTGACACTGCCCTTGCTCTTCACTTCACCATTGATCTGTGCAGATTCTGCGTATATCTCTGCTGCAGAAGAATTACCGTTGATATTGCCTGTTACATTTAATTTACCATTGATCTCTATATTACCATTGATGCTGCCGATCAGATCCATATTGCCACTGCTGATCACATCACCTGTAATGGTCATGCCTGCTGTAATAACCGCAGTATCTGATGATGTCTCTGTAGTATTATTATAAAAGCTCGGCTCTCTGGTACTTCTAAAGTCAGGCTCTGTTTTCTTCTCCATGGAAGAAGCCTGATCAGAAAGATTCAATTCCACTTCGTTTAAAAGTTCCTCTACTTCATCATTAGCCTGTTTTGCCTGTTCCGGCTCAACTTCAGGCTGCTGTACTGTCTCTTGTACAGGTTCCTGAACAGCTGCTGTATCAGCCCCTAAAGCTGCTGCTTCATTATCCAGCATTGCTTCAAGGTCTGCAAATTCTTCTCCGTCTGTCTGTCCAAAAAGATCTTCAGAAGAAGTAGCTTCTGCTCTGGCAGTAACGTCTCCCTGTTCTGTTTCTGCATCCTCAGGTACCATTTCATTCACTGCCTGAGATAAATCCTGTTTCAAATCCTGAAAAAAACCCATTTTCACTATCCTCCAATTTTATCCTAAGGTGCTTTCACCCTTATTGTGCCTGAACATGCTGAATTGGCACTGTATCCTCCGTAATCGGCAACAACACCATATTATCAGACTCCAGTATCTTCTCTAATATAATAGGAAGAGCTTCCACTGTTGTATTCTTGCCCGATGCATCATGCATCAGAACAATGGAAGTATGATGTTCACTCACATGATTCAATACATTATCTGCTATCTGCTGTGCACTGACATAACCGCTGGCTGCATCTCCACTGGATACATTCCAGTCATAATATGTCATGCCCTGTTGTCCCAGATAAGCAATGATATCCTGTATCTTATCCTTGCTGACCGTATTACTGCTGCCTCCCGGCAGTCTCACGATCCTGCTGTCTACACCTGTCAATTCATACAGATATGTATGCAGTTTCTCAAGATCCTGACCATACGCTTCTACAGACTCATAAATATCACGATACACGTGGCTGTAGGAATGCATGCCAAGGGTATGACCCTCCTCTACAATACGCCGGTACTGGTCATTATATCCTTCTTTACCAACTACAAAGAATGTAGCCTTCACTCCATACTCATCCAGAATATCCAGAATCTGATCTGTATTGGCACTTGGTCCATCATCAAATGTCAGATATACCTTATGAATACCGGAATCCGCCTGGGTCGTCCCTGAAGACTCACTCCACACGTTCTGATTCTCCAGTGTCTGTACATCCGCAGAGGCTTCTTCCTCTGTAAGTTCCTGTGAATCAGCCGCATCCACCTTCTGCTCCTCCAGCTGTATCTGCATGGAAGCAATCTCTGCCTGCAGCTCATTCACCTGTTTACCAAGTCCATGAAGCTGTACAGCCAGAACAATGCTGATCGTAACAGGTATGACAAACACCATGACCAGCATGATCACAATCAAACGTTTCAGGCGCTGTACACGCCTCTGTCTCTTGTTATTCATTTCAGCCATCAGACTCTTAACCATCTTTCTGTATGCTACGCCAATTATAACACAACCCTTATGCTTTAGAAAAGGGATTTTGTCAAAATTTTATGTTTACAATAATGCTTCATTATAGTGAGCTCTCTCGCCGCCTACGAATTTTGCCCTGGTTCTTGCACAGACAATATGTGCGCCGCCTATCGTTGGGTGTTCGATTCTGACAGGTACTGCTACAGCCCTAAGATGCATGCCAATCAGGGTATCTCCTATATCAATGCCGCCTTTTGCCTGAATATGCTCTACTGCCACAGGATCCTGCATATGCTTCCATGCAGCTGTGGAGAATGAACCGCCTGCCTTGGGCTGTGGTACCACATTGACTTCTTCATAGCCGAAGCGTTCTGCATCTTTTCTTTCTATAATTAATGCTCTGTTGAGATGCTCACAGCACTGTGTGGCAATGCTGATTTCCTCTTTGGCAAAAGCCCCCTGCATTGCAAGAAATACAGCTTCTCCAAGATCTGCATTGGAATAAGAACCGATTCTGTGAGATGCGATCTCACTGGTTGAGCACCCGATTACCACCAAATCACCTTTTTTTAATTTTGCCTGCCCTAAAAATTCTTCTACAACTCTGACTGCATCCTGCTGTTCCTGTTCAAACATAATATGACTCCTCTTTTCTGTACACCTTCTGATCTTAACTGGTTTGTGTCAAGTGCACGAAGATACAATTCCAGTTCTCTGCCAGCCGTTCCATGGAAAAGGCAGCATTCGCCGGGCTGGTAGACGGCAATGTTATAATATCTCTTCCTGTTATCTTCTCCTGATATTTATGATACAGCTTCGCAGCAGTCGCACCATTTGCATAGATCTGTCTGATGGGAGCCGTGGATAATACCCTGGAGAGATCTGTCGGCGTTACATTCGAGATACTGCTGTCACTGGAACCTATGATATCACATTCTGCAATCACATCCCAGACTGCAATGTGATGTTCCAGCAGGAAACTTTTCTTTTGTTCAATTGTCTCCGGTATCTGCACCTGTGTCAGATATGCAAGTAGCTTCCAGAACCGGTTCTGTGGATGCCCATAATAGAAGTGGTTCTCCCTGGACTTTACAGAAGGTAACGTACCCAGTATCAGAATCTGCGAATATTCATCATATATTGGTGCAAATTCATGTTGTACATGATTTTTTATCTGTTCCATATTTATCTATTTTTCGTCTTTCCGTAACCTGCAAACTTTGGGCCGCAGGCACAAATTTGCCGTGTAAAAAAACTACCATATATGGTTTTTTACACTATTTTCCGACTAATCTGCCAATTGCAGGAATTTGCCCTATAATCTCTGTAAAGCCTGTGGAAACCAAAAGCACTATCAGCATTTCTGCAAGATTTACTGCATAAGAAGGTTCTATTCCCTGCGTAAATTCTGCAATTCCCAGTATGATCACATACCCGGATACGATATAGATACCCATGCTGTTTCGTCCAAGACAGGAAAATACAGGGAATCCATACCCTTTGCGCTGCTGTAGAATATCTTTCCATAGCAGAATCACAAAACAACTGCCTGAAAGTCCTATGATGAAGCGGTAGCCATCTATTGCAAGCTGTCTGGTAATGTCTTTTCCCAATAATTTGTAACCGGTCAGATAAATAAATGCATCCTGATTGAAGAAAGCAGCAAACAGCAGAATCCATACAAGACCGGCCGCCAGAGTCAGAACGATGGGCGCCTGTTCATATACATTGCAGATTATCTCACACAGTCTGCTGATTGCATTCTCTTTATTATGCCGTTCAGCCATTCCTTCATGGAAATAAAAGGCAATGATGTAAAAAGGCAGCATATATTTATATGCGCCAAGTCCCAATCCATCTGGAATAAAGAACATCATCAGAAAGCCCACAATATAAAGCCATAACGTATCATGAAACCAGTAATGCATGCACCATACGATCAGGAAGCACCAAAACACTGCCCACAAAAACCACAGATTTTCCAGGGAATTAACTATATATTGAAGCAATCCCTGTCCCAGTCCTGCATGTGGATAGCCATAATAGGCATTCATAAGAAAATGTCTCGCTGAATCCAGCGCAGTCCATCCAAATATGGGAATCAGCAGGGATGCCGCCCTTCTGCCCAGAATCCGCAATTGTTCCCTTCTATCGTCCGTTGTCTTCATACTGTACCAACCAAGCCAGCCACTTATCAACATGAAAAGCGGCATATGAAAGCTGTAGATCAACTGATACAGCCGGTCATCAAAATATGCTTCCTGTAGTTTATATACCTCGCCACTGCCCTCCTGGATGCAGTGCCCCAGAACCACAAGACATATTGCAAAGCCCCGCAATACGTCCGGCAATAACTCTCTCTTCTTCCCATCAGCCATTTGTTTGTTCCTATCTTAATACCTTTCGTACACACCTATAACCATACCACACAAGAAAGCATAAAACAAGAAGCAGCACAAATGCGCTGCTCCCAGATAATTATATTTTATGTTGTCTTACAGTATTTGCAGGAATGCACAAACAGGAATAAGCCGACAGCAAACAGTATCACCAGGGAACCTACACCAAGATTGATACTGCCTGTCAGCTGACTGGCTACACTGACCAGCATAGTACCAATGAAAGAAGCTCCCTTTCCACAGATATCAAACAGCCCAAAGTACTCTCCTGCTTTCTCTGGCGGAATAATCTTCGCAAAATGTGAACGGGATAATGCCTGGATGCCGCCCTGGAACATTCCCACACATACTGCCAGTATCCAGAATTTGACCTGGGAATCCAGTTGAAATGCAAAGATGGCAATCAGGGTATATGCAATAATGCATACCGGAATCAGCACTTTGGAAGAATATCTTGAAGACAGTCTTCCAAATATCAAAGCTGATGGGAATGCAACAATCTGTGTTACCAGAAGTGCAAGCAGAAGCCCTGTCGTATCCAATCCTAATGCCGTCCCATAAGCGGTTGCCATATCAATGATCGTATAGACACCATCAATATAACAGAAGAAAGCAAGCAGGAAAAGAAACACGCCCTTCTCATTCTTCATATTGTGAAATGTCTCAAATAATCTATGAAAAGCATTGCAAAACATATGTGGTGTCCTCTCCACATAATGCAGTTGCTTATATCCACGGAGCAGCGGAACTGTAGCTCCTATCCACCAGAGAGAAGAGATCACAAATGTTATAGTCATCGCCTGCAGCTGACCGATACCAATCCTGTCTCCCCACAGTACAAGTCCCAGCCCCAGAATAAAAGGAACACAGCTCCCAATATATCCCCATGCAAACCCTCTGGAAGATACATCATCCATCCTCTCCGGCGTTGTCACATCTCCAAGCATGGCATCATAGAAGATCAGACTACTCGTATATCCGCATTTTGCAATGATATAGATAACAAGAAACACGATCCATGAATGGGTAAAGCCCAGCAGTGAACACCCTGCTGCCCCTATCAACATCGTTATCATAAATATAGGTTTCTTCATTTCCTTATTATCTGTCAATGTTCCCAATATAGGTCCTGACAGTGCTACTACTATAGTAACAATTGATGTAGCGTACCCCCAATAGGCAAGATAATCTACCGAAGAGAGATTTGCCATGCTGGCGATTTCATTAAAGTATATAGGGAAAAGTGTGGCTACCAGCAGTACAAAGGCTGAATTTCCCACATCATATAATACCCATGCCCTCTCCATTTTGGTTAATTTCATTTTTCCTGCCATATTCATCCATGTTCCTTTCCTTTATCATGTACCAGAAGCAGTCCGCCCATCAATGCAGTAAAGGGCGCAACTGCAACCAGCCCAAAGCTTCCCACAATCGTGTGTAGAATCTCTGACGCAACATCCTTATAATTCAAAATGTTGTAAATGGGTGTTCCCTGTGCCATAAATACCATAAGCAATGCCAGATAGCCACCTGAATAAGCCAGCAGTAATGTCGTAGACATGGTTCCCATGGCAGCTCTGCCTACATGGATTCCAGACATGGTTGCTTCCTTCCATCCGATATCCGGCTTCTTCTCCACCACTTCATAAATAGCCGATGTGATATCTACCGCAATATCCATAATCGCCCCACTGGCTCCAATGAAGATACTTGCCATAAAGATACTGGTAAGATTCAGATATTCATAACCTGAATACAGAAGACTTTCCGAATTTGACATAACAGCCCCATGTATCTTGAACAGCTTCGTAAACACAATACCGAGAACACAGGTGGTAATGACTCCCAGCATAACTCCAAGTGTCGCTGCTATAAACCTTCTGTCATACCCATAGACCAGAGAAATGATCACGACAGTAAGTACTGTAATAATAGCCAGTCCGATCAGAACAGGATTACCCCCATTCAGGCAGGACGGAACCAGTACTTTCCAGATCATCAGTACCGTGATGACAAAAGACAACAGGCTGCGCAGCCCTATGCCTTTTGCAAAAATGATCAGTACAACAGAAAAAATGGCAAGAAGAATAAATTCCTTATCCAGTCTGTAATGGTCTATCATATTCACAGATATGACTTCATTATCCTGGTAACTGATCACTACCTGGGCAATATCCCCTGTTTCATATATCTTATCGGTCTGCAGGGAGCCTGTCAAGAGATTATATGCCTGCACTTCCTGTCCTTTGAATCTGCCACCCAGAAGACGCACTCTGCAGTCCTGTTCCCCTGAACGGATCAGCCCGCTGCTGATGACTGTTGATTCGTCTGTATCCAGTACTTCTGCCCTGCACCGGTCCGTTCCCTGATAAATGACAGCATCCTCATAGCCTGTGGGCAAGGCTATGAGGATACCAAGTAAGAGCATACATATCAGGAACGGAAGATGAGGGACTATATATCGGTTATATATCTGTTTCATCTGCGTTCAATTCCTTTTTTGTAACATTTGTTATTTAAGCTGTGTTAATGTGGCGAGCTTATTGTAAATATCGGTATTATCATAATATCCTTCAAAGAGGCTTGATCCATTACCGATTGCAAATACAGGAACAGGCAGACCTGTATGGGAATAGGAGCTGAATGCAATACCTGACTTATTGTTCAGGATATGTGTAATGGTTACTGATAAAGGTTCATATGTACCATAGAGGTCATATTCTTCCTGTGTCATCTTGTCCTGTGAGGAAGCACCTACTTTCATGGTTCTCTCATAAGCCGCCTTTAACTTCTGTACTTCATAGTCTGTCAGTACCAGTGTAGGGTCTGCTGCCGCCGCTGCATCATCTGCTGTTACCAGACCGAAGTTGTTCTTGATGTCAACCAGTACCTGAGAGAACGGTGTATTGTTTTCCTTATAGGAAGCTACATAATCAGAATCAAATTTTGCATAGGAAAGTGTCTGATTCTCAAGGTTCTTTAAATAGGTATCATAGTTCGTTCCTGCATAACCGATTGTCAGACCACCTGTCTCATGATCACCGGTTACAAGGATCAGGGTATCTGCGGGATGCTGTTCATAGAACTTATAAGCTGCCTGAACTGCCTTATCAAGTGCAAGAGTATCATTGATAGATGCTGCTGCGTCGTTTGCATGGCATGCCCAGTCAATCTTACCGCCTTCTACCATCATGAAGAAGCCTTTATCATTATTGAGTACTTCAATGCCTTTTTCCACATAGTCCGCAAGATCCCACTTACCGTCTGCAAGATCCATATCATAGTTCATGGCATCACCATCAGCCAGATTTTCATCTATTGCAATGACTTTACCTGTATTCTTATTGACTGCTTCAATCTCGCTCTGCGTGGTGGTCACTGTATAGCCGTTCTCTTTTGCTACATCATAGAGGCTTGTCAGATCCTTATTCTTGCCTGTCGGGCTCAGGAGTCCGCCTCCTGCAAAATAATCAAAGTTACTTGCGATCATCTCCTGTCCAATCTCGTAGTAGTTCTTTCTGGAAGACTGATGCGCATAGAAGGCAGCCGGTGTTGCATGGTTCAGGTTTACAGTAGTTAATACACCGATCTTGTAACCCAGCTGTGCCTTTAACTGCTCGGAAATAGTCGTGTACTTGATTGTCTTGGTGGTATCCATATTGATAACGCCGCTGTATGTCTTATGTCCTGTCGAAATGGATGTTGCTGTGGAAGCTGAATCCGGGCAGAAGGATGTGCTGTCAAAGGTGCGCGCTGAACCGACTGTAGGAAAGTTCATAAAGGATAAATCTACGCCGCCTGTGACATCTCCTCCATCACTTGCTTTTGCCCCAAGATAATAGGATGCTGACTGGATTTGGGGATAGCTCATGCCATCACCAATGAATAAGAAGATATACTTGGGTATCTTCTGGGATACGGTTTCTACGCCATTGGTTATAGATGCCGCATATACCTCATTCTGCACTGCCACACTCGCAGATGTGCTATCTGCCGTCTGTCCACAACCTACTAATGTTGATGCCATCAGGATTGCAGACATCATTGCTGCTGTTACTTTGCGATTAAACTTTTTCACTACTCTTTTCTCCTCATTTTAAATAAATTTTCGTCTTTTGCAAGCCGAATAACAAAAGGTATGTCTGTATTGTATTCAGGTTATGTAAAAGCCACTACCACAATAATGTATAATTTATGTAAAATCTGCATAAGCATACATTTTCGATACCTTACGCCATCCGGTTGCGAATCCTCTCCCGATTGTGTTATGATATTCAGGTAGAAAATCAGCACCCGCATATCTATTATGCAGGTCATAAGAAAGGCATGGACATATTCATATGAAAAAAGAAAATCTCTGGCTTTCCTACCAGAACGAAGACAAAGAAAAGCTGCAGGCTATCTGCGAGCGCTATAAGAACTGCCTGGATGAGGGCAAAACAGAACGTGAATGTATTGATCTGACCATCCGCATGGCAAAGGAAGCAGGCTATCGCAATCTGGCTGACATCATTGCTGCCAAAGGCAAAGTCAGCAAAGGTGACAAGGTATATGCTGTACAAATGCATAAGAGCATTGCCCTTTTCCAGATTGGTGAAGAACCGATCTCCTCAGGTATGAATATTCTGGGTGCACATATCGACTCCCCAAGAATTGATGTGAAGCAGAACCCATTATATGAGAAAGAAGGATTTGCATATTTTGATACCCATTACTATGGCGGTATCAAGAAATATCAGTGGACAGCTATCCCTCTGTCTCTTCACGGAAGAGTTGCCAAGAAGGACGGTACAATGGTAGATATCTGCCTTGGTGAGAAGGAAGAAGATCCCATATTTGTTATCACGGATCTGTTAATCCACCTTGCCGGTGAGCAGATGGGTAAAAAGGCAACAGAAGTCGTAACCGGTGAGAATCTGGATCTGTTGATCGGTAATATTCCTCTTGAAAAAGACAGCGATACCAGCAAAGAAGAGAAAGAAACAATTAAGGCAAATGTTCTGAAGCTTCTGGCTGACCAGTATAGTATCGATGAAGAAGATTTCCAGTCTGCTGAATTAGAAATCGTTCCCGCAGGCAAGGCAAGAGACTGTGGATTTGACAGAAGCATGGTTCTTTCCTATGGACAGGATGACAGAATCTGTGCTTTCACTTCTCTCTTCGCAATGCTGGACGCAAAATGCGGTACCCGTACCCAGTGCTGTCTGCTGGTAGACAAGGAAGAAATCGGAAGTGTTGGTGCTACAGGTATGCAGTCCAGCTTCTTTGCCAATGCAGTTGCAGAATTACTGGCTATGACAGAAGGCGAATCCGAATTACTTGTACGTCGTGCCCTGGCTAACTCTGTTATGCTCTCATCTGATGTCAGCGCAGGCTTTGATCCTCTCTATGCGAATGTATTCGAGAAGAATAACGCTGCTTTCCTGGCCCATGGCGTTACATTCAACAAATATACCGGTTCCCGTGGTAAGAGCGGTTCTAATGATGCTAATGCTGAATATATTGCAGCACTGCGCAAAGTCATGGATGATGCCAATGTATCTTATCAGTTTGCAGAGCTTGGTAAGGTAGATGCAGGCGGTGGCGGAACTATTGCCTATATCATGGCAAAATACGGCATGAACGTTATCGACAGTGGCGTTGCCGTACTGAATATGCACGCTCCTTACGAAGTCAGCAGCAAGGCTGATATCTATGAAGCAGTGAAAGGTTATCTGGCATTTTTAAGCTGGAACGGTAAGTTCTGATACTCCGCTTCATAAAAAGGGGAATGCAGCGCTCGACCTGAGTGTTACATTCCCCTTTTAATTTATACATTATTATACATCAATAAAAGCACTTCTGAACTTCTGATAATTACAAGGCTTTCCAAAATAATATCCCTGACAGTAATTGGGGGAAACCTTCAACATCTTCTCCAGTTCTTTCTGGTTCTCAATACCTTCTACGCATACCTTGACATCCATGCCATGTACCATATCACTCATAAGCGAAAGCAGCTTGTATTCGTACTCATTTTCTACCGCCTTTACAGTAAAAGAACGGTCTATCTTGATAATCTCAGGATGCAGGTCATTGAGATAATGAAAGTTAGAATAACCGGTTCCAAAGTCATCTAACGCCAGCTGAATCCCCTTCTCCTTTAACCGGTTCCATAATTTGGCAATACGGCTGTCTGCCAGCAGAAGCCCACTCTCTGTCAACTCTATGATCACCTTGGAAGGATCTACCTGATGCTGTTCGATTACCTGCAATATATCGCTGATAATATTGCTCTTTAATACCTGAATATAGGAAATATTGACACTGATTCGAAAATCCGGTACTTTCGTCTGTATGTCATGACATAACTCCAGAGCATGATGCAGCATCCATTTTCCCGCCGGAATGATAAGACCTGTCTTTTCCAGTAATGGAATAAACTCCACCGGTGATATCATCCCATACTCCTGTGTATGATACCGCATCAGAGCTTCTGCACCGTAGAGTGTCTTGCTTTTGGCATCAAAAAGCGGCTGCAGGTATACTTCAAAGCCTTCAAATCCATGGTTGACAGAATTACGCAGCAGCTTGATCAACGATTTTTTGTATATAAACTTCTCATAATCCTGTTTTTCCAGAACATATGCCCTGTTCTTGCCTCTTCTTTTGGCTTCATTTAACGAAAACTCTGAATACCGCATAATATCAGAGAAATTAAACCCTGTAAATTCAGCTCCTCCAAGAATACCTGCTGACACAGTATAGACCGCCTCGTAATTATTATCTTTCACGAAAACATCTATTGCTTGTCTTATTTTCTGGTACTGCTCTTCTGCCTGTTGAATACTTCGTCCCATGACATCCATCACAAGGAATTCATCTGAGCCTGCCCGATATAATGTCTGTCCCGGTAAAATACAGGAATCAATACATTCTGCTGTCTTTCGAAGCACCATGTCTCCATAATCACTTCCAAGCTTCTCATTGATTTCCTTAAAATCATCCAGTCCCAGGCGCATAAGATATCCTTCGTTGATTTTCTTCGACGCATGTTCTTCCAGAAAAGAGCGAAGACTGGACATTCCAAGCAATCCGCTTACATTATCAGCCTTTTGTCTGGCACCGATCTCGTTAATACAGCCAAGCATATACTCAGGTGTACCATCTTCACTGCGGACAACATATCCTCTGCAATTGATCCAGATAGCCTCTCCTTTCTTCGACATCCATCTGTACTGAAGATTATGAAAGTCTTTCTTTCCATCAAGAATCTCCTGCAGATCCTTCTGTAGCATCTCGACATCCTGCGGATATACAAATTTGGCATGATTGGATATTACATCATGGAATTCCACTGCCGGAAGACTGAAATGCTTTATTGCCTCTGGTGAAATATAGTAATAATCATTCATAAGATCATATACGTACAAATAATCATCCATGCATGGATGAAGCATATTAATTACCTTGCATAGCTGCTCTACTGTAATGTCTTTTGTATCGAATTCTCCCACAGTATTGCCTCCTCGTATCACCAAAGTAAGGATATAAAAACACCTGTATTATATCCTTAACTGCCTTATCAACTGTTCTGAATGCATCATTATCACTTAGTAATTATATAAAATATTCAGAACTTAATCAATAGTTTTATAAATTTAAAGATATATTACAGGTATTACTGTTTTTATATGTCATTTCTCTATTGGTGTTGTATCAAGCTTCATAAACATGGTAAAGGCAAAGCCAAGCACGAATCCCACCACACAGGTTCCAAGAAATCCCCAGAAGCCATCCCCGAAATAAACCGGCAATGTAGGAAGCCCCGGGAAAGCAAATGCAATCGCATGTGCACCGGTAAATCCCGTAAGTGCCCCTCCTATAGCGCCCCCTGCGCAGACTGCAGCCATAGGTTTCTTCAGTGGAAGATTCACACCAAACATCGCAGGCTCTGTCACGCCAAATACGGCAGATATCACAGCGGACAGGATACGGCTTTTACATGCAGAGTCCTGTACCCGGAAGGCGACAGCCAATGCTGCCCCTCCCTGTGCCATGGCTGCCGCCCCAATGAAAGGAAGTATGGTATCTTCTCCATATAATGCAATATTCAACATAACGATTGGAACCAGACTCCAGTGGAAGCCAAATATTACCATGATCTGTATCAGTCCTCCAAGGAAGAAGCCTGATACATAAGGATTCCAGTCATAGACATAGGTATATCCAGATGCCAGAATGTCTCCAAACCAGGTGCCCATCGGACCAAATAAAGTCAGAGTCACTACACCGGTCACAATGATTGATAATAATGGAACAAGAAATCCACTGATTATCTCAGGTATAACCCGCTTCCAAAGCCTCTCTATAAAATGCAGGAAGCCTACTGCCATCAGTATAGGCAAAACACTGGATGGATATGTTGCCTTTGTCACAGGAATCCCTGCAAAGTTAATCTTCTGCGCTGCATCAAAAGCCTGTGTCAATTGCGGATACAGAAGAACCCCTGCAACAACCACCGCTGTAAATTTATCGCATTTGAACTGCTCTGCTGCCGTAAAGGCAATAAAAACAGGCAAAAAATAGAAAAATGTATCTGCGATGGCATTACAGATCAGATACGTGCCACTATCCTGGGCTATCCATCCAAGACTTACAAACAATGCCAAAAATCCTTTCGTAATCCCCGCTGCAGTCATGATATTGATAATCGGCATAAAAATGGCTGAAATCGCCGCAATAATCCGATTAAGCACTGAATTTCTCATACAGGCTCCTCTTATACGTATTTCGCAAGTGTAGCTTCTACAGCACCTTTACCAGCCAACATTTCCACAAAATACTGCTCTGTCAGTTCTCCAAGACCTGCCTCATACAGATTCACGCCAAATATCTTCTCATTTGACAGAATCGGTGCTACCTTCTCATGAACCTGTGTATCTCCAAATTTCAAGTCAGCTACATAAGGGCATACGGTGTCCAGCATAGGATCTGCACTCAGTGTAAAAGCCTCTCCCTTATCATCTATGCCACACAGATACCGCAGCCAGCCAGCAAAGACAAGTGGGATTCTCTTTAAGCTGCTTACAGACAGTTCCCCCGAACGCTGATATGCCTTAATCGTCTCACCAAAACGGATTCCCAGCTTCTGAGAAGTATCTGTAGCGATACGCTGTGGCGTATCAGGCATGAAAGGATTCGGGATTCTGATATTTACCACTTCATCAATGAACTTCTTCGGGTCAATTACTCCTGGATTTACTACTACAGGAAGTCCCTCTTCATAGCCTATTACCTCTACCAGCTTCTTCAATACCGGGTTATCCATTTCCTTGGATATCAAGGTATAGCCAAGCAGACAGCCAAATACAGCAAGCGCAGTATGTAACGGGTTCAGGCATGTGCAGACTTTCATCTTCTCGACACGGTCTACCGTTTCTCTTGCAGTGAAGATTACACCGCCTTCTTCCAGTGCAGGTCTTCCATTAGGGAAATTATCCTCAATAACCAGATACTGGCATTCCTCTGCATTGACAAAAGGCGCTACATAAGTATTCTTGCCGGTAATTACAGGCTCCAGATTTTCCACTCCTGCCATCCGAAGCATATCTTCTACAGAAGCGTCCGGTCTTGGAGTGATCTTATCAATCATGGACCAAGGGAAGCTGACCTTATGTGCATCCTCTACATAAGCCAGGAAGCCTTTCTCTACCAGTCCTCTCTGTTCCCAGCCCTGTGCAAAAGCATGGATTGCCTGATATAACTTGTCTCCATTGTGAGAACAGTTATCCATGCTCACCATTGCAATGGGCAATGCGCCTGCCTGATAACGGGCATATAGAAGTGCTGCTACTTTGCCAATATAGCTGACAGGTCTTTCTGTTCCCTGCTCCATATCCTGAGCAGCTGCCGGTAATATACTGCCCTTGCCATCCACCAGACTGTATCCCTTCTCAGTAATTGTAAAGCTTGCCATCTGTAGACTTGGATTGGTGAATATTTGTGACAGTCGTGTCATGTTCTGTGTATTATCACTGTCCAGTGTCAGCGCTTCCATAATACTTCCTACTACCGTCTTATCTACATTTCCATCAGCTTTTAAAGTAGCCAGGATTCCCAGATTATCATGAGGCTGATACATTTTATCAATGATCTCATAATCATATCCTTCTACTGCAATCAGTCCGGTCTTCATTTTTCCTGCATTCAGCAGCTCCTGTACTACATTTGCCTGAAAAGCACGGAAAATATTGCCGGCTCCAAAATGCACCCAGACAGGATGTTCTGCCGTCTCTTTACGTACCTGTTCCATTGAAAATGCAGGAAGGACAAAGCCTGCCTTCTCCCACTCCTGTCTATGTTCAAATACACCATCATAAGATAATTTCATATTGCTTTAACCCCGCTTTGCATTTTTATCAATTGCTTCCCATAAGCCGTTCAGATATGCCGCACCAAGTGCTCTGTCATACAGACCATATCCCGGCATAGCCACTTCACCCCAGATCATACGTCCGTGGTCTGGTCTGATTGGTCCATCAAAGCCGATTTCATAGAGTGCTTTCATGATCTCGTACATATCAAAGCTTCCATCACTGGATAAATGGGCGGACTCTTCAAAGTCTGTCGGAGAATTAAATTTCAGATTTCTCACATGAGCGAAATGAATTCTGCCCTTGAGGGAACGGATCATATCCGGCAGATTGTTCTCCAGATTGGTTCCATAGGAGCCTGAGCAGAAGGTCACACCATTGTGTGGGTTATCTACCATATGCATCATGCGTAGTATATTTTCTTTATTGATAATGATCCGCGGCAGGCCAAATACGCTCCATGCGGGATCATCCGGGTGAATTGCCATATTGATATCATATTTATCACAGGTCGGCATGATACGCTCCAGGAAATATTTCAGATTTGCAAAAAGCTTCTCATTGTCAACATCCTGATACATCTCAAAGAGTTCTTTCACTCTCGCCATACGCTCAGGCTCCCAGCCAGGCATAACGAAACCATTAGAATCAGAATCAATGGATGCAAACATCTCTTCCGGCTTCAATGCATCCACTGCTGCCTGATTGTATGCCAGCACGGTAGAACCATCCGGTCTTTTTCTTGCCAGTTCTGTTCTTGTCCAGTCAAATACAGGCATGAAGTTATAACATACCATATGAATATCTTCCTGTCCCAGTCGTTCCAGTGTTGTAATATAATTCTCTATGTACTGCTCTCTGTCGGGAGAACCAATCTTAATTGCATCATGAATATTAACACTTTCAATTCCTGCAATCGTGAGCCCTGCTGCCTCTACTTCTTTCTTCATGGCACGGATATCTTCCAAAGACCATGCCTCTCCTGGAACAGAATCATACAGTGTCGTAATCACACTCTTCACCCCAGGAATCTGACGAATCTGCTCCAGTGTAACAGAATCATGTTTACTGCCATACCATCTTAATGTCATCTGCATAGGAATAACCTCCATATTCTCATAAATAAAAAATACCTATCCAGGACGATTCTTGCCGTCTCCGGATAGGTATATTGTATCGGATTATTGCAGTTATTTCATTGTAATATTTGTTGTGTAGTTTGCAAAAATTGCTGTTCCTGATACATTATAAAATCATTAAAAAAATAAAGATCAGTACAAGAAGCAGAACAAATACATTAATGTCAATATCACATATCTGTGACTGTCCATTCTGCTTTCTTTTAATATTACAGGAAGCAATTCCCATCATAACAGATGCCGTCAGACAACATATAATCAGAAGAATTCTGTTGATCTGTATACCATGTGTAATAATATGCACAATCTCAGTCACAGTCATGATCACATACACCGCAGAAACAACAATCAATCCTTTCAAATACCGGTTCTGCATTTCCACAAGTGACTGTTTATCCGTATAGATCTCCGTCTCCTCATCACTCATGTTCTCATGATACGGCTTGCGGAAATAATGCCAGCCATTAAATGTAGAGTTAATAAATTCCCAACCCTGCTCTTCAAAGAAAGACAAATATCGGTCTTTATCCTCTATGTTAGGAGCATAATCCAATTGATAAATATATCTGACCTGTTCATCTTTTACATAGGTAGAACCGAAACATCCGCCCTTCTCTAACTGCCATCCCTGTGCTGACAGCCGATTCAGATCTTCTATCTCACGATCATATTCCCATGCGCCATATACCTTATGACTTGTTCTACGAGTCTTCATAATCTCCTCCAAGGACTTTATCCGCATAATCTACCAACAGGCGAAGCCGGCTAATCTCCTCGTTCAGGACCGTCCTGCCTTCCTGTGTCAACTGATAAAGTCTCTTCCTCTTATCTTCAGGATCATCACTTTCTATCTCGATGATCCATCCCTTCTTCAACATATTACTGACAGCGCCATACATCGTTCCTGAGCCGATCTTCACATTGCCATCTGATATCGCAGCCACCTTCTGCATGATTCCATAACCATGTCTGGGTCTGTCATACAGACATAATAATATATAAAAATAGCTCTCTGTTAACGGTTCCTGCTTCTTCATTCTGTTTCCCACACCTTTCAGTGGTTGATTTTACGCTGATACCTTACCTGCACGCATCCCCTTCGTGAGAGGATATAACACTGCTGCACTGATTACTATGATGATAATTGCTACCGGCACTGTCGGTACACTTTCCGGTAATACTGCCAGCAATGATGGCATAAAGTTATTGACCATATGCATCAGAATACATGGATATACGGATTTCGTTCTGTATGCTGTATACCCAAGTGCAAGTGCCAGAGGAAGTACATACAGTCCCTGCATGATATTCATATGATAGATTCCAAACAGAACCGCCTGAATGATAATCGCTGCCATAACCGGTAAATTCTTCTCAAGCAATCTGAAGATAATACCTCTGAAGATCAATTCCTCTCCAATCGGAGCGATGATCACTACTGTCAAGGCTGCTATCAAAGCACTGCCACTCAGAGAAAATCCCATTAATTCCTGATATGTTTCCATGGAACCCGGAACCAGCGCACCGATGATCTGAGACAGCAATAAAGCAATTCCGTAACATCCAATTGCTGTAACCACTACAACAGCAATATTCCTTCCATTGATAAGCTCCTTAAAATCCTGCTTCTGCTGCTGGGTATACTTCTTCACAATGCCAAAGCGATACCATAACAGTGCTACTGCTGCACAGATTATTGTCGTAATCATAAGCAGATCCGTCATAAAGCCGGACTCTGAAATCTGCTGCATATAAAGTTCCTGACTCATCTCAATATCTCCGCCAGTCTGCGCCATGCACTTCACCATATACACACCCGCACCAACACCACTGACCGTCACCTGAATCGCCAGAAAAGCCAATAATGTCAGAAGCGCCAAAACCACACCCTTGACCGGCTTCTTCTTAACCTGCACAGCCTGCTGTTCCTGCTGCACTGCTGCATTCATATTATTCGTATCCATACTACCACTCCTCATTTCCGCGTACTCACCTTGCGCATTGCAACCCGTGTCCAGTACGCACAAACACAGATTCCATGTGTGAAACTTCAACTCCTTCACACCATGCCTCTCTCTAATGTATCGTCACCTGATATGTCGTGCAACGATATATCAGATATTAGATATATCATAGCACGACATATGTCGAGTGTCAACATATTATTTTTAAATTCAGATAACTATTCCCAATCTATACGCAAAATCCCATCTTTGATGCCCTACTTTTACACACAGGGTTACTTCGCCATGCAAAATGTGCTACACTATTCTTAACTAAAAAAGCTTCTCCACTCAGTGTACTACTCTCGGAGTCTTCTAAATGAAGCATTCTGAGATAGATTTTTGATATACCATGACATTTTCGCAGTACGTACATAGTATGTACGACGCGAAAATAGAAGCAGTATCTTTCACGCAATTACAGATGCAGAATCGAACAGATTCAACAATGCAGAAGCAGGCACTCTGCAGCCGTCGGTACTTAGTGCGCACAGCCGCAGGCGCATGCACACTTACGTACCCGCTACGAGCTGCAGCGTAGCGAGAGCGTGCCTGTGTTGCATTGTTCAATCTGTCCGATTCGTCCCACTCCATAATCCCAGAAAGGACACCCCCATGCAGAAGAAAGACCTCCAGACCACCTTTAGTACAAGGCAATTCATGTATTCCGAGGACTTTGAAGTCTATTACTACAGTGACCTGCCCCTGAAAGCAGTCAGTCCACATACACATAATTATTATGAATTCTACTTCTTTCTGGAAGGAAATGTAGATATTCATGTCGAGGATAAAACATACCATATCAAAAATGGTGATTTCCTGCTGATTCCCCCACATGTGACCCACTACCCGGTATTTTGGGATCATACAACACCCTACCGCCGTTTCATTCTGTGGATCAGTACCGATTACTGCAACCGCCTCATGGAGTCTTCATTAGATTATGGTTATCTCTTACAAAATGTGACTACGACACATAATTATTCCTTTTCCAATGATGTCATCACCTTTAACCGCATCCAGTCCCAGATATTCGAACTGATCGAAGAGGTAAAAAGCAACCGCTTCGGCAGAGATGCCAAAATTGCCCTTCAGGTCAATTCTCTGCTTCTGTATCTGAACCGGCTGATCTACGAACGCAGCCACATGGCTGGAGCTTCTTCTGAGAAAGAATTACATCTGGCTATCTGTGATTTTATTAACAATCACCTGGAAGAAGACTTATCCCTGGAGCGTCTGGAAAAAGAGTTTTTTGTAAGTAAATATTATATTTCCCACACCTTCAAGGATAAGATTGGACTCTCTCTCCATCAATATATCAGCAAAAAAAGATTGCAGGCCTGTCGGTCTGCAATCGCAAGCGGAGCCTCTATCAGCTCCACGTATGAACTATATGGTTTCAGTGACTATTCTGCATTCTTCCGTGCTTTTAAAAAAGAATACGGACTGTCACCCAAGGAATACCGGGATATGGCTACTCTTCTGTCTTGATAATTCCTGTTACATCACTTATTGTATTATTGTCAATTCTATTGCGGATCTGCTGCATACGCTTATCCAGCTGGCAGATAAGGTCCGCACAGTATTTTAACTCTTCTGAAATGCTCTCTGCATTCTCAACGTCTTTCTTGTATTTCATCTTATGCTCAAGGCTTGCCCAGAAATCCATCGCAATCGTGCGGAACTGCACCTCTACACGCATATGCTTCTTCTCCCCGGTAAGGAATATGGGAATATCCAGTATCAGGTGCAGGCTTCTATATCCATTAGGCTTTGGATTCTTAATGTAATCCTTCATCTCAATCAATATGATATCATCCTGCTTTAGCAGGCATTCCACCAGCTTATAGATATCTTCCGGAAAAGAGCAGATTACGCGGATTCCTGCAATATCAGTCAGATTCTTTTCTATATTTTCTATGGAAAAAGGTATCCCCTTTCGCTGCATTTTGCCATAAATGCTCTCAGGACTTTTTAATCTGGCTTTGATGGATTCAAAGGGATTGCGGCTGTTCACCAGTGCAAGCTCCTTATTCAGTACCTCCAGCTTCGTCTGTACCTCCAGCATCGCACATTCATACTGCATCATAAGATGCATGAACGGCTCCAGATATTCTTCCTTTAATTCTTTGATTGCCCCTAATTCTGTCTTCGTATCCAATCTGCTTACCATGCCCTTCTGTCTTATTTACTTGTAATAATAACTATTTAGAACCCCATTCGCAAAATCGCTGTTACACATACCCGAATCCCAGTATGGTAAATTTCTTCTCTTCGTCTCCTGCTGCCATGCGGATTTCTACCGTATGCTCTTCTGCCTGTTCTTCACTGAATACCAGCAGCGGATTACAATGCGTCCATCCATTCTTATGCGGATCAGCAGTCAGCTTATATTTACCATCCACATACACATCTGCCTTTCCTACATCAATGGCAGCAGAATCCTTATTGATCAGGAATAATGCCCTGCAGGTTATTTTCATGACAAACGTGTCATTTTCTGTACTTTCTTTATACCAGTTATTTGGAAACTGTGCCACAGGCTCCAGTCTGTCATCCATCTCCACTCTCTGAAGATCTGTATCTATGCTGTCATATGCACCACAGCTTATGCTGACTCCCTGGGGAATCTGCTTCCTGTCAAGAAGCTTCACCTGTTCAAAGTCACTGCCCTTTCCCCATTGGTTCCGGATTGCAATACGACTGTCTAACAATTCATCTGTATGATCCGTTCCCGCATATGCTGCTGCCTTGTCCCACAGGTTCATGAGGCAGTCTGCCATGATACGATGTCCCATATTGCTGGGATGATATATATCATAAAAGAACTGATTCTTCGACAATACTCTGCCTTCTTCTCTGGTCAGGCGAAACTGCGGTGTAACCGCATTCTTAATGCTGACCATGGGCAATTCATAGGTCTCACCCACAATCGCAAGCCGATCCTGTAAATTCCAGTCATATGCAAATACTGCAAAAAGCAATACCACCGCCGGATGCCACGGCAATGTAAGAATCTTACGGACCAGACTTTCATAACATACGCCTTTTGTCTCATCGCCTTCATCATTCACAGCGAATTCTACCACTACAATATCCGGCTTAACAGTGCCATCTCTCAATACATCCCTGTCAAAACGCAGCATTCCAAGCTCTGAGGGTGTGCCACCGACCCCTGCTTTTACAAAATGTACATTCCTGCCTGTACCAAAATGTTCTGCAAAAGACTGATATGACCGATATGCATAGCTCTGGTGGTCAATGGGGATTGCACCTGCCCCCTGTGTAATAGAGCCTCCAATATAGGCAAGTGTCACATCCTCTCCCTGCTTCGCCTTATGGATTGCCGCCGCAAGCCTGGACATATTGCCGGTCTGCATCAGGGAACGTTCTATCATCTGGCTGTACGCAGGGCTGTCTGTGTCTACTGCTTCATCTTCCACAACCGGTGGCGCTGTATAGCCATCCTGCAGATAGAATCTGACACTGACTCTTGCCTGTAATCCACTCTGTGGAAATTCAAAACGGATCTGTCCTGGTTCTTTATCATCCTCTGACCATACTGCATCATCCAGTTCCAGGATGCGTTCTGCACCGTCTCCCCAAGTATCCAGATAAAGCGTTGTTCCCGATACATAAGGATCCGTCTTTCCATACATCTGAAATGCAAAACGTACCTCCTGTGTTTGTGACACTGGTGTCACAATATCAACTGTTACACCAATACTGTGCACCAGTTTACGAAATCCTTCAGTTGTCTTTAGAAGCTCCAGTATCTCTTCATCTGTCACATTTCCTGCTATCTGCGCACTGTTGATGAGCCTGTTATCATTCTCATAAATAAACTGAATGCCTCTGCCGTCTGTCTGTTTTGCACCGAATATCTCCTTCTCCTGCATAATATAAAAGAAGGGTCTCTTTCTAGTCGGATCCTTAGGTGCTGCCGGTCCCTGTATTGTCGTCATATCTATTGCCTCCTGTCGTTTCGTTCTAATCACTGCTGTAGCAGTCTGTTACTTATCTACAGCTTATCACGATTCTCTTCAGGCTGCTTCTTACATATTGCCATCTTCTTATCAAAATACGTAATTCTATCTCTTCACTGCCCAACGCATCTTCGTAGATCTGGCTCTGCCATTGTTACGGCATTCCTCTGCGCTTGGACGAATCACATCCTCTGCAATCTCACGAAAGATTCCTTCCTTATAATATTGCTTGAATGCTTTCTTTACCATCCTATCCTCTCCAGAGTGAAAAGTCAATATTGCAACTCTGCCATTGGTTGCCAGCACATCCGGGAGACTGTATAAGAATTGATCCAACACCTCAAATTCGCTGTTCACATCAATACGCAGCGCCTGAAAAACACGCTGGCAGCTCTTCTTTACAATATCCTTCTTTTCTTTATTCTCCGGTAAAAAAGCCAGTGCTGTCTCAATGGTTTCCCTAAGCTTCGTGGTTGTATCAATCGCATGCCCTTTCTTCATTTCTTTCATAATGGCAGATGCAATCTGTTTCGCATAGGGTTCATCCGAATTCTCAATGAACATACCAATCAGTTCATCTTCTGACACCTGTGTCAGTCTCTCGGCTGCACTTACACCTTTCTGGGGATTCAGTCTCAAGTCCAGTGGTCCATCCAGCTTATAGGAAAAGCCACGCTCCGGGTTATCAATCTGCATAGAAGAGACACCCAAATCTGCCAGCATAAAATCAAAAGGTCCATACTCCTGTGCCACTTTGGCAATATTGGCGAAATTCTCCTGTATAGAAGTGAAGATATCCTCTCCAAATCCTGCATCCCGCAGTCTCTGCGTGGTCTTCACGATCTCAATAGGGTCTACATCCAGCCCATATAGGTGTCCCTGTCCCTGCAGCTGTTCCAGCATCTTTCTGGTATGTCCGCCATATCCCAGGGTGGCATCCAGTCCCTTCTGCCCAGGCTGTATCTGCAGGAAATCAAGGATTTCCTGCACCATAATGGAGATGTGCATTCCTGCCGGTGTTGATCCCTTGCTGATTACCTTCGCCACTGTATCCGCATATTTCTCCGGGTTCAGTTCCTTATATTTCTCCTCGAACTTACGAGGGTGTGTTCCTTTATATCGTGGTCTTCTTTTATGTTCTTCCATATTAATAACCATGCCTTTCTGTAACCTGCATACTTTGGCCTGCAGACACAAAGTTGCCGTGTGCAAAAACTACCATATATGGTTTTTTCAAATTCACTACTGGAAATATACCATATGGCTCTCAATATTACAACCGGCACAATTGGTATCTGGTTGTAATCTGGTTGTAATTTTCAAAAAACAATTGCCCACTTCATGAAATAGTGTATAATTATATATATACTGTCTACTAATCAAGAAGAGGATTATATATGACTTACAAAAAAATATCCAAACATACTTTTATCATTCTGATTTTCGCCTTGTCTATGGTCATACTGGCTGTATTCCGGTGTTCTTTCCTTATCCGAGATACACTGACTCTGGAAGTACAAAAGAACCTCAAAGATGTAACTGCCCAGAATGCATTGGCCGTGACCCAGGAGCTGACAGATAAGTTCAATCTGCTAAACAGTCTCAGCAGTGGAATAACAGATGTCTCCAACGACAGCGAAGAATACATTCAATATTTAAAAACTTATACAGATACCTACCATTTCAAGCGTATCGGGATTATCGACAGACAGGGCATTACAACGACTACAGACGGATACAGGCAAGACTTGTCTTTCCGGGATTTCTATCAGGATGGCATGAAAGGAATATCCGGAATAACCAACAATATAACCGATGCTGTCGGAGATGTCCATGAATCCATTAATGTATTCAGTGTTCCTATCTATAATGATCAGAATGAGGTTGATGGCGTTCTCTATGCCACATACTGTACAGAGAACTTCAACAAGCTTGTAAGTATCCCTTCTTTTGATAATCTGGCAATAAGCTGTATCATCAATCAGAATGCAGACTTCATCGCCATCTCGGACACTGCACCCGATAACCTTCGCAATGCAGTTAATCTGATGGATTATCTGCGTCAGGACAACGAAGACCATGAAACAACAATTTCTGCTTTACGCAAACACATGGATAATGCTTCTGATCATGTTGGTTCTTATACCAATCAGGATCAGCTCTATTATTATTGCATGATTCCACTGCAAAACCTCCGTCCAGACAGGCAATGGTTTCTTTTAACGATTGTGCCGGAACAGGTTCTGTGGAATATGGCAAAGCCCATTAATTTCTATGTCACCAGACTCATGCTTATCATATTTGCCATTTCAGCCTGCAGCATCATCCTTTTCCTGTATTTCTACCGCAAACAGAAGAAGGAACTGCTGGAACTGGCTTATAGTGATTCCCTGACAGGTGGGGACAACTTTGCTGCATTCCAGGAGAAACTGGCTAGGAACAACTATGGCAGGATTTACTATGTAGCCCTTGATATGCAGAACTTCAAGATTATCAACACTACCTGTGGTGTTACCAAAGGTGATGAAGCTCTTCGTGAGATATGGAAGGTGCTTTGCAATAATCTGCATTCTAATGAGCTCTGTGCGAGAATCAATGCTGACCGCTTCTTCTTCCTGGTCTGTGAGCCTGATAAACCCAGTGTCGAGGTGAGACTCAAGAAGCTGAATTCCGATCTGGAAGCAATTTCTTCCAGGATAAATATCCCAAGACTTTTCCCATTGATGGGTGTATACGAAACCTCCGACCATAAGGAACCGGAGCAGATATACGGTAAAGCGATACAGGCAAAACACTTGATCAAAGGACTTCGTACCAGGCATTATGCATTTTATGATGAACTTGATATCGACCAAATCTCTGAAAACCACAAAATTGAGGATGATTTTGAAAGCGGCATCCAGAATAAAGAGTTTCAGGTCTGGTATCAGCCCAAAGTCGATCCATACACCGGAAATCTTCTGGGTGCAGAAGCATTGATCCGCTGGGTCAAACAGGACGGCAGCCTGCTTCCCCCCGGCAAATTCATTCCACTTTTTGAAAAAAACGGTAATATTGCTGCATTGGATGAATATGTATTCCGTGCCGTATGTGAACAGCAGCAGAAATGGCAGCATGATGGTATGCCGCTCTATCCTATTTCTGTAAATATTTCCCGCATCAGTCTCTATTTTGGAGATATTGTACAGAAATACAAGGATATCATTGACAGCTATCATCTGGATGCCAGGTATCTGCCCTTGGAGATTACAGAAAGTGCAACGGTCAACAATTCAGAAATATCCAGTCTGATCGATCAGTTCCACAATGCAGGCTTCACCCTGTTACTGGATGATTTCGGAAGTGGTTACTCTTCCCTGTCTTCTCTGAACGTCATGCATTTTGATACGATCAAGCTTGACAAGAGCCTGATTGATTATATCGGGGACTCCAACGGAGAGAAGCTGTTACATTCCATTACCCATCTGGCACAAAGTCTTGGTATGAGCATTACTGCAGAAGGTGTCGAGACAGCCAAACAGGTAGAATTCCTGAAAGTAGAACATTGTACAGACATTCAGGGCTATTATTTCTCCAAGCCACTACCGGTTGAACAATTTGTACAATTTATGAAAGAACATGGAGAGGCACATTAGGAATCCTAATGTGCCCCTTTCTATTCTGATTATCCAATCAGCTTTTGTTTCAATGCAGTGAACTCTTCCTGTGTAATAGCACCTGAATCCAGCAATGCCTTGTACTTGGCTATCTGTCCTGCAACATCAGGTACTGCGTCAGACTGTGCCTTTTCCTGCTTATCATATGTAACCTTCGCATCCGGGTTCGCAATTCTCATCAGATGTTCTGCCAGATCACGCATTTTATCCACGCTGGTCTCGTAATCAATCAAATAGGAATCCGTACTTGGATGCTCTTTGTCAAAGGATGGAGCCTTGACCTTCCACTTTTTAGAACCCCAGTAAGCGTGTTTTAACACAATCTCTACTTCAAAGTTCTGGAATGGTCCTGCTGTGTTAAATCTTGGCTCTGACATTCTTACAGTAGAGCCTGAATCAGAATTAAGCACCGGCGGCAGTGCCTGGTTAGGTCTGTTGGCGTTCTGCTGCCTCTCCATCTCTTCCCGTCTTTCTTCTCTCCACTCATAGTCGCGTCGCTCTCTCATGAACTGTTCGATCTGTGGTTCCATCTCTTTTACACGTTCGGGTACTTTGCTCGTATGGCATTTCAGTCCATTCGCATCTCCCTCAAACAGAGGCGCGTTATCTTCCAAAATCCTGAAATTCTTCAGATTATTGGATTCCATGACCAATGCTGTATCTATGCCGCTTAAACGAAACAGCCTGTGCGCAGTGTCCAGTACCAGTGCTCCGCTAAGGAATCCGAAATCATAACGGTAATCCTCCTTGAACACATCCCTCAATACCTGATTATCATCATAGTAATTCACATACTGTACAAAACTCTTGACATCCATCTTATCCACTAACCCTGAAGGCAGGTCAACCTTGGCTGCACATTCCTTGCAAATAGGCATGCCTTCTACTGTTGTCGCCAGAAGACGCGGGGTAGGCTTTCCACATACAGGACAAAGCTTCTTATTATTCGTAAATAAACCCATAATGCTTCTTCTCCTTTCCTTTTATCTGATATTTTCCAGATAACTGCACTGTTGGAATCCCATGATGCCCGCAATCAGTTTTGCAGGCATCATACAGACAGCTCTGTTGAATTTGGTAACAGAATCATTATAGATGAGAGTACTGGTCTGCAGCATCCGTCCATAGCTGTCTACAGCTTCCATGAATTTACTGTAGTCCTTATTCTCATTTATCTCGGGATGCTGTCTGACCATTTTCTCCAGCTCCTCCAGTACAGATTGAATCATCTTTTCCTGCTCCATGACTTCACCTGTTGTAGATACTGATGTAATGACGCATCTGTGAAAGTTCACCTTGGCAATCAGATTACATGCCGTACGGACATCATAGTCTTTTGCCTGATTCAAAGCAGCTGCCAACATATCATAGCGTGAAGAAAGCTGTACCCCAATCTGATTTATGGCACTTTCAACATTTTCATTCATTACTGTCAGTCTGCGCCGGGTTGAAACCACCCAAAAAGAAAACAATGCAATCAGCAGAATAACAATAATCAGAATTTCCATGCAGTGCTCCTTTCAATTACTGCTGTACGAAATAAACTCCATTATTCCCTGAATCATCAGAAAGAGCTATCATCGTCAATCCATCCATATCTGTGAAGAAGCAGGCATATATCAGGTCACTTCCATTATTATCGAAAACTACCGCTACAAGTCCGTCATCTCTGACCTCATAGGTTCCATTGAGAGAACCTCCGCCCTGTACCATCTGTGCATTTCCATTTCCATCAAATACAAAGGAAAGCTGTCCACCATAAGTTGATGACAATGCTGTATTAAACTCATCCTCTGTCATCTCTGTACCATTGATCATACCGCCTGCAAAATCCCATGTCGTATCTGCCAGATCAGGTATCTCCTCCATTGTCAGGTGGTACAGGATTCCATCACTGTCTGCTGCTTCACTGTCTGCTGTATCATTAACTGTTACTTCTTCTGTCGTTACTGCTTCTTGCACAGTATCTGACGTTGTGCTGACCTCTGTCTGTGTAGATACAGTTGCGCTGTCTGCTGCTGCATCATCGCCGCCACAAGCTGCTAATGACAATACCAGCATACCACTTAACATCAAACCAACTAATTTCTTCTTCATAATTTTACCTCTCCTTCCCCTTTTCGGGTTTCCTTTTATTTGTATGAGTGTATTGTAACGCACTTTGGCAGATAACTGTGGACTCTGTCATGAATCGACCGCAAAATGCATTGAATCGACAGGCAAATTATGTTTACTGCATAAAAAAAACAGGTTTTACCCAATGTCATTAAGTTAAGAATTTTGACATAATTATAAAACACATCATATTTGCAA
>ERZ1034946.131-NODE-131-length-61769-cov-30.501669_pt1 | contig 61769 bp, 50 predicted proteins | sample MGYA00520591_ERZ1034946 | MGnify/ENA primary metagenome ERZ1034946 (study PRJEB33766, sample SAMN09781753) | gut metagenome | biome: gut microbiome | host: Homo sapiens | place: Madagascar | study: EMG produced TPA metagenomics assembly of the PRJNA485056 data...
TAATAATATATATAAACTGTCTGCACGCAGTAGCTGTTTGAATATCCAGAATTGTCTGAATTTTAAAACATATTACGGAGTACACATTCTGGATGCTTTCATCCGGAACAGTGTGGTTGTCACAGAATTTCTAATATGTGAATATAAGGAAAGGAACATTTATTATGAAAAAACTTAATGAAATGCGAATTGAAAAGCGCCTTACTTCAAGCTTCCGTATCACGACTATGATTACCAGTGTAGCTGCAATTGCGGCAATCCTCGTATTGCTTATAATTTCAAACAGATATACGTATGCATTGCGGTACTTTGGTTTCGCCCAGGGGGATATCGGACAGGCGATAATCCTGTTCACGGATGCCCGTGGTGATACGAGGGCTATTGTTGGTTATGATGACCAGAGTGTAATCAGTAACCTGGTCAGTCAGTTTGATGAGGATAAGGAAGGGTTTACTTCCCAGTGGAAAGAAGTGGAAGCTGTACTGGTCACTGATGAAACAAAGAGTACATACCAGACCATCAATAACAAGCTTCAGGATTACTGGGCACTGAATGAAGAAATCATTGAGTTAGGCAAGACCGTGAGTGATAAAGCTGGCCGTCAGCAGGCACAGTCTAAGGCAATGAATGAGCTTGCCCCTGCTTATGAAGAGATAGAAAGCTTGATGTATGAGCTTTTCAATACGAAGACTAGCAGAGGTGAATCCCTGGACAACAATCTGAATATCGCCACTTATATACTGGTAGTTGCTGCTGTCATCGTACTGGTCATTTCATTCAACATATCTGTCAGATTTGGCAGGTTCATAGCCAGAGGAATCGCAGAACCTGTCACTGCACTGCAGAAGCGTCTTGTTGCTTTTGAACAAGGTGACCTGACTACAGAATTCCCGAAGGTAGATGCTGATGATGAGATCAGGGAAATGGCAGAAACAGCAGCTAGTATGTCGCATAGCATGAAGCTGATCATTGAGGATATTGATTACTGTCTGGCAAAAATGGCAGACGGCAATTATGCGATTACTTCTAAGCATCCGGATAAATACGTAGGTGAATATGCAGGTATTATCGCAGCTCTCAGACAGATGAACCATCAGATGAATGATACACTCAGGAAGATTAATGATGCTTCCGGACAGGTATCAGCAGGCTCCGGCAACCTAGCCGAGGCTGCCCAGTCATTGGCAGAGGGTGCTACTGACCAGTCAGCATCTGTACAGGAATTACAGGCAACGATTGCGAATATCGCAGAAGGTGTTGCCAAGACTTCACAAAATACAGAAGCTTCTTACCAGCAGGCAAGTAAGTATGCAGAGGAAGCCGACACCAGCCGTGGTGAAATGGAATCCATGATGAATGCAATGAATAGGATTAATGAAACCTCACAGAACATTGGTAACATTATTTCAGAGATTGAAGATATTGCAAGCCAGACCAATCTGTTATCATTAAATGCCTCCATTGAAGCAGCAAGGGCAGGAGATGCCGGCAGGGGATTTGCTGTTGTGGCAGACCAGATCCGTAAGCTGGCAGAGCAGAGTACGCAGTCAGCTGTAGATACACGCCAGCTGATTGAGGGCTCCCTTGCAGAAGTAGAAGAGGGCAACAGGGCGGCACAGCGCGCATCCCAATCAATAGAACTGATCATCAGCGGTATCAAAGAGATTGCCCAGTCTTCTCAGGAACTGAGTGAAATATCCAAAGAGCAGTCGTCCGCAATGCTGCAGGTAGAACAAGGAATCAACCAGATATCTGAGGTTGTACAGTCTAATTCCGCAACAGCAGAGGAGACATCGGCTACAAGCCAGGAATTATCGGCACAGGCTGCAACGATGAACGATCTGGTGTCACGCTTCACATTGAAATAAACATACATAATAAGCGCATCAATTTCTGTCTGGATGGAAGCAATCCGTCCGGACAGAAATTTTGTTGTATACATTCCTAAAAGGAGATTGGATTTGAAACCACATAAAATCATTGATAAGATATATTACATTATCGTTATTTCATGCGTATTATTCTTAGCAATTATTTTTTTTAGAGATATTTTAAGTGAAAACAGAAAAATCTCGGATGAGGGTGAGAGCATCATGCCAGATAAGCAGTATCAGATTGATGCAGATACCCGTAAATTCGAGTTCTCCATGCAGAAGATAGATAATAAAGAGAGATGTATCAAATTTTATACGGCACATATGGAGGTCAGGGTATATGCTGATAACTGCCTGATTTATACAATAGATAAGCCCAAGCCATTTTATGAAAAAACTCCGGGAGCAGTCTGGAATTTTGTTGAAATACCGTCAGATACAGAAAAAGTTACTGTAATACTACAGGCTGTTTATCCGGAAGTCAGACAGAAGGCTATAAATTTCTACATTGGGAATTTGGAGCAGATGTACAACAAGATCCTATATGGTTCAGGATTGGATATTGTTGTGAGCCTCATTGAGATGGCTATCGGAGTGATTCTGATCCTGTATTGGTCCATAGCGCATAGCAGATTAGAGATTGAACATACGATACTTTATTTTGGCATTTTTTCATTTATGATCGGGATATGGGCATTTAATGAGTCGGGTACATTGATGACTATAATTCCAATCAGGGCTGCGTGTGTCCTTATTTCAGCGGTATCGCTTATGCTGATGACGCCGGCATTTGTACGGTTTGTGAAGTGTTTCTGGAGAGTCCCGGACAGATGGATTTCAGATGTGATCTGTATACTGGCATTTATCAATATAGTTGTCCAGCTTATACTTCAGCTTACCGGAATAAGGGGATTCAGGCAGATGTTCACTCCTACACATATTTTATTGGGTATGGCTCTGATGTATATGGCAGGGGCAACAGTCTATGCAATGTGGAAGCGTGGGATAAATCAGCAGGTGATTGTAGGTATCCTGGGCATAATCGTGCTGTTAGGTGTACTGACGCTGGATTTGGTACATTTTTATTTAGGTTCATTCCAGATTACGTTTATTGGTAATTTCGGAGTCCTTATATATATCTGTATTCTGGTGCAGGAAGCGTTTAAACAGACAATCAGTCAGGCAGACAAAGCCCGTAAGCTGGAATTCTACAGACAGCTTGCAACAAAAGATATGCTGACGGATATGTATAACCGTAATTCCTATGATGAATGGGTAAAAGAGAATGTACAGATGCCAGGTACGTTGATCATTACCTTTGACCTGAATAATCTGAAGTATTGTAATGATACGCTGGGACATGCCATTGGAGATGATTATATCAAAAACGCCGCAGGAATCATAGCGGAGATCTTTGGTAATTTCGGAAACTGCTACCGCATAGGTGGTGATGAATTCTGCGTTGTCATTCCAAAACAGAATAAAATAGATCCGGAAGATAAGCTTACGCAGCTGGAACAGGAGCAGAAGAAGTACAACGCCGGACTGGAATATCCTTATATGCAGATTGCATATGGATATGCGGAATATGATGCACAGACAGATCTGGATATCGAAGATACCAGATCCCGTGCAGATAAAAAAATGTATGAAATGAAGAGAAGGATGAAGATGGAGAATACATTAAAAATGGATGTCGTAGACTCAAGGCTTCCTCAATAGTGCGATTTCTTCCTTATATGGTGGAATTGTCTTTTCTTTAGATCCTTCCGCACACAGCCACGGAGTCTCCAATATCTTGGGAACGGCAGCGAAGCGTTCATCATGGACAATTCTATGCAGGGTATCAAAACCAATTGTTCCCTGACCGATATTGGCGTGGCGGTCTTTGTGGGCACCACATGGATTCATGCTGTCATTGACATGAATGACTGCAATCTGGTCAAGTCCAAGAATATCATCAAACTGTTTTAGTACACCTTCATAGTCGGTGACAAGCGGATATCCTGCATCACTGACATGGCAGGTATCAAAGCATACACGCAGACGGTCTTTTTTGTGAACACCATCATAGATTCTCTTCAGCTCTTCGAAGGTGCGACCGACTTCGCTGCCTTTTCCAGCCATGGTTTCAAGAGCGATATACACATCATTATCATCAGCATCAAGCACCATATTCAAGCCCTTTACAATCTGTGCAATCCCGGCATCTACACCGGCATCTACATGGGAGCCGGGATGAAGCACCAGTATACGGCTCTTCATGGCAGCAGTCCTTACGATTTCTTTGCTTAAAAATTCCACAGCCAGCTCAAAGGTCTCCGGTTTTACAGTATTTGCCAGATTGATGATATAGGGAGCATGTACAACGATTTCTTTGATGCCGACTTTATCGGCATATTCCCATCCGGCATCAATATTCAGATCGGCAATCTCTTTCCTTCTGGTATTCTGTGGAGCTCCGGTGTAGAGCATCAGTACATTTGCTCCATAAGAGGCAGCTTCCTTTACAGAACCCAGAAACATATCCTTACCGGACATTCCTACATGGGAACCTAATTTTATTTCACTCACAATGATTTACCTGTCCTTTCGTTAATTGAGAATTTATACAGTTGTTTTTACGCCGTTGAGGTTGATTTCTTCATCCTCTTCCATGGGTATCATCAGGTATTTCTGTCCATCTATCGTCTGGGAAGTAATCTGCTCCGCTTTATCAGGATTCATGCGCAGGAATACGTCAGAGTATTCGGTAACATCGTCTTCATCGGGCATTTCCGGTGATGGTGCGGGGACAGATTCAGAACTTTTCGTTTGTAATTCCTTTTTCAGAGTAGCCACTTCTTCTAATAGTTTCTGCTCTTTTTTTGCCTGATTATTCTTTTCAATGGCTTTTTCATCCACAAGATTCTTGACAACAGGTGGTGCATCCTGAAATTCCTCAGCAAAATGATCCTGAATCTGCATGACGGTAGCATCAGGAATATCACTCTGAGTAAGGACTTCCTTAATGATCTCAGGAGTCAGAGTAAATTCTTCCGGTTCACCAATGACGAGATCTTCCATTTCTGCTTCTTTCTCGGCAACAAGAGTGTTCAGATTCTCCTGAATCTCAATCATAACATCGTCAGTCTGTTCCACGATAGGAGCAATTGCTGCCTTTACCATGGAATGGAAGGTCTGCTTCTCCTCTGTGGCAGTACGTTTGGAATCGCATCCAAGAACGGATTCTACGAAATCGGGGTGGGAATCCTTGGCATCATGTACATAGTAGGTCAGGGAATGTACATCAGTACTTCGGTCAATGAAAGACGGGTAGAGGAAACCAACATCAGGTACACCTACGACCCAGTCCTGAATGCGGACACCGATACGGTTCTCATCTGCACGATATCCGAGTCCCGGTTTGGAGAGGTTCACAGGGCAGATCGCACACAGAAGGTATGTATAGACTTCCTCGGATTCATCAATCTTGAGATCATCATTGGTCTTGGTGATGACATCATAGGCATCATGGAAGATCAGAATCAGATAGTTGCCTACGTAGTCATAATTCTCGATAATCATGTCATAGAGGTGTTCCAGAAGTTCAGGATTGCGCAGCCCGCTTTCACGCAGTCCAAGAAGATACTGCTGTTTGCCTCCCTGTTCTTCTTCCTCTTTGGTAAAGTGCAGCTCCAGCAGGTTGTTGCCAATCGTACCGGAGAGTGCCTTTTTGGCAATATCCAGATATTTATAGAATTCTTCATCCTCAAGATTCAGGAAAGTTTCATTTAATTCTACGACCTTGTTTTTGTTTGCATCTACATAACAGCCGCACATCTTGGTGATCGTGCAGGCTTCTTTCTTAAAACGTCTCTTTAATTCTAAGATGTCTTTATTTCGCAGCATAAGTGCCTCCAGTTCTTTACTATAGATAAAATGCGAAACAGTGCGTTTCGCGGTTGCTTATAAGTATACAATAAATGGGGGGAAAAGACAAATTGCAAGATGAAGGGAATTGTCAGAATATATTGATGCTTGAAAAATAAAAGCTGGCGATATATAGAGTAAATTTGATACATAAATCGCCAGAATAGTATTTTTTACATACTATCTGGCGATTTATGATGCAAAAGAAAGCGTTGGAGCATTTCTTTTTATTTTGTCACATCAGGTATCTTCTTATCAGTGTACAGGATATGATTGATCAGCCAGTTTAACAGAAATTCGAGAAGCTCATTCAGGTATTCCTGGGGATTGGCATCAATCTCATCCGGATCAACCTGCTCCAGACGGTCAATGAAAGCAGCATGGGCACGCTTCTGGGCTTCCAGCCCTTCATAATGGATGCTCTCCATATATTCTTCTTCTTCAGAAAAATGGAACTTCGTATAATCCTCTAATTCCCCCAGTATGCTCATGATATCGTCGTAGCTGTCGCTGACCAGTGCTTTTACCAGATTGTTGGCACGCTCGATAATACGGAACAGTTCCTGGTGTTCGTTGTCAATGAAATCAATTCCGGTACGGAATTCATCTGTAAATTCACATGGATTGTCGCGGAGCATCCAGTCATCGGCAGCGGGCAGCTTACCAATCATGATATCGCTGCTAAGGATATGGCCGTAGAGCCATTTGGCAAGGAAATTCATAAGCTCCGTAAGGGTCTGCGTCTGGTCGGGACCGGCAATCTGGGCAGAACGCTGTATTTCAGCTAATTTCTGACGGAAGAACTCATGCTGTGCACGTTGTTTGAGAAGCTCCGGGTCACGGATCTGCTCCATATATTCTTCTTCTTTGATGAAATGATGGTCCGCATAGGCGGTCAGTTTGTCAAGGATGGCATTTACCTGTGTCTGGCGTTCCGCAGTCGGTTCTTCTTTGAGAAGCTCCAGCACACGGTTAATCAGTTCAAACAGGTAACGATGGTCATCATCTAATGAATTAATGCCTATCAGGCAGTCATCTGTAAATTGAAACATATATAAGTACCCCTTTCATGTTTAATGTCGAATAAATAAACTTATAATTACAAATATTATACCATATAAACAGACAATTTTAAACTCCATTTTGTATTTTTATTGCAGTTTAAAATAGGCACTGTTAGAATGAAAGAAAAGTATGTCAGTCGGGGGTGGGCATCATGAGAATCGTCAGATTGGGAATCAGCCATTTTAAATCAATCAGGAAAGTCGTATTGGAGGATATCGAAAACGCATTGATTCTGGTGGGGCAGAATAATACGGGGAAAACGACAGTATTGGATGCAATCCGTGCTGTGGGAGGCGACTACCAGATACAGCAGGAGGATTTTGATGAGTCAGGCTCCAATATCGAAATCGAGGTAGAGATTGCCTATGAGGAAGATGATTTTACGCAGATGCAGAAAAACGGCAAGATCAGCAGATATCGCAGAATGGATGCGTGGATGGATGACTTTTGCAGGAAGCTGCCTTCTTATAAGGATGGCTCAATTTTCTTTACTTTTATAGCGAACAGGGATGGCAAGGTGCGTTATGATGATGGATTCCACAAGAATAATCGTTATATCAGGGAGATTTTCCCAAAGATATATTATGTGGATGCGGAGAGAAACCTTGGACAGTTCCAGAAGGATATGCTTCTCTTGCAGGAGGATGAGCAATTAAAGAAAATACGTGATAACTGCTGTCTGTTTAATCAGGCAAAGAAGTGCAACCACTGTTTCTCCTGTATTGGTCTGCTGAACCGGAAGATGCCGCAGGAATTGACGGCTTTTGAGACGATGCGATTGCTGGATTACAAGCTGTACCGCCTGAATCTGGATGAATTTGCCACTAAGGTGAACGAGCATTTCAGGAGGAACGGCGGGCAGGACCAGATACTCTATTCCATGAACCGCAACACGGATGGCATGCTGACGGTAACTACGGAGCTATACCAGCCGTCAGGGCAGATTACGCGGCCTGTTGAGCGGATGGGAAAGGGAATGCGGAGCATCTATATGTTATCCTTGTTAGAAACATATACAGAAGATGAGTCACGAAGTCCCAGCATCATCATGATCGAAGACCCTGAGATTTTCCTGCATCCGACGCTGCAAAAGACATCAGGAGATATCCTGTACCGGCTGTCCAAGAAACATCAGGTTATCTTCTCTACGCACTCTCCTAATCTATTGCCTAATTTTAACACCAGACAGATTCGCCAGATGGTACTGGATGAAAATGGATATCCGGAAGCAAGAAGCAAAACTGACATAAGTGTCATTTTAGATAATCTTGGATATACAGCAAATGACCTGATGAATGTGAATTTTGTATTTATCGTAGAAGGCAAGCAGGACAAGAGCAGGCTTCCTTTGTTGCTTCGTCGCTTCTATTCGGAAATGTATGATGAAAATGGCAGACTGTCGAGAGTGGCGATCATTACGACCAACAGCTGTACGAATATCAAGACCTATGCCAACCTGAAATATATGAATCAGATCTATATTAAGGATCAGTTCCTGATGATCCGTGATGGTGATGGAAAAGACCCTGACCAGCTAAAACGACAGCTGTGTCGTTATTATGAGGAACAGGGAGCAAGAGATGCAGACAGATTACCGAGAGTTACGTCAAAGAATGTATTGATTCTGCATTATTATTCTTTTGAGAATTATTTCCTGAATCCTGAAATTATGTATCAATTGGGAGTGATTCCAAGTGTGGAAGCTTTTTATGAAATATTCCTGGAGAAATGGAAGGAATATCTGTATAAGATCAAAAGTGGCAAACATTTACAGGCGGTGATAGGCAGGAATATTGAAACCGTTGAAGATGTGAAGGAGCATATGGAAGAAATCAGGATCTATATGCGGGGACACAACCTGTATGATATCTATTACGGAAGATATAGGGAACAGGAGAATGAATTACTCACACGATATGTTGAACTGGCACCAAGGGAAGAATTTGCAGATATACTGGATTCAATAGACCGATTCATTTATTTTGAAAGCAGGAAAAGGCATTAAACCTTTACCAAATGCAGATTAAGGCGTATAATAAAAAGGTGACAAAAAAGAAACTGCATAAAAAGAGAAATGAGAGGTAAACGAATGAATAGGAAACACGAATGGTTCATAAAAGTACAGGCGTTGTGTATGGCTGCATTGATCACACTGGCTGCATTATGCCAGCCGGTCAGGGTGCAGGCAGCGGAGGTTGTCCAGCCAAGTCTTGGCATTGATGTATCACGTTATCAGGGGCAGATTGACTGGGCACAGGTAGCGGCTTCCGGGGTACAGTTTGCCATGATCCGTGTGGGATACCGTACACAGAATACCGGTGTATTGAATGAAGATCCATATGCGAGATACAATTTACAGGAAGCGACTAAGGCAGGAATCAAGGTAGGTGCTTATTTCTTCTCTTCCGCTGTAAATGCACAGGAAGCAGTAGAAGAAGCAGAATTCACAGCCAATATTCTGGATAAATATCAGATTACTTATCCGGTGGCTTATGATTGTGAAGGCTTCCGCAACAGCACCAGCAGACAGTATGCGTTGGGTAAGGATGTCAGAACAGCGCTGGCTGTAGGATTTCTGGATGTGATTGCACAGAGAGGTTATACACCTATGTTCTATGCTTCCAAAAATGAGATGGAAGGAAGCAGGGACTGGAACATGGATGTGCTGGCAAGTAAGTATAAGGTATGGGTATCCTGGTATCCTGAGCTGCCTTTCCCACAGACTCCGGCATGTACCTATACAGGAATCCATTCCATGTGGCAGTACACAGCCAAGGCTGCGATTGCAGGTGTGAGCGGTCTGGTAGACATGAATATTGCATATTTTGCCTATACAGAAGTGGCAGCTGCAAAGGATGCCTCCGGTGCGGTCCAGGTGGATGCAAGTGCAGCAGCAAATGTGCAGTATACAGAAGTATATGAGGTAGTCACACCAAGCAGTGAGAATCTGAATCTGAGAACTGTACCAAGTACAGCAAGCAATGATACAATTGTTGTAACGATTCACAGTGGAGACATGATCTTTCGAACCGGCGTTGGAAATAATGGCTGGTCCAAGGTATTGCTCAATGGTGTAGAGCTGTATGCCTCATCTTCTTATCTGAAAAAAGTAATGTAAATATGAGAATTGTCCAGAGTCAGCTGATTGACTCTGGATTTTTTTATACAAAAGCACTTGACAACAATGGTCAGAAAGACTATTATACAGAAAAGCAACCAATGCAGAACATGTGATATATGTGATATAAATGAGAAAAGAGGACAAGTTATGAAGCAGTCAAGTAAACGAAATCTGACAATGGTAATGGATCTGTATGAGCTTACCATGGCAAATGGATATTTTAACGATGGAGATAAGACAGCCAGAGTGGCATTTGATGTCTTTTACAGAAAGAACCCGGACAGAGGCGGCTTTGCTATTTTTGCCGGTCTGGAACAGATTGTAGAATATATTGAAGACCTGCATTTTTCGGATGAGGACGTAGAGTATCTTCGTTCTTTAAATACATTTACAGAGGATTTCTTACAATACCTGAGAGATTTTAAGTTCAGCGGTGATGTATATGCTTTTCCAGAGGGAACGATTATGTATCCAAATGAGCCTATCCTGACCGTGGTAGCACCATTGATTGATGCGCAGATCGTAGAGACTGCTATTCTTGCAGAAGTAAATCATCAGTCATTAGTAGCAACCAAGACAGCCAGAATTGTAAAAGCAGCAGAGGGTAAAGCAGTGTCAGACTTCGGAGCCAGACGTGCCCATAACATGGATGCAGCAGTATATGGGGCCAGAGCTTCCTATATTGGTGGTGCAGCAGGCACAGCTACTGTTCTTGCCGGTCAGATGTTTGGCATTCCTGTCAGCGGAACCATGGCTCACAGCTGGGTTATGTATTACAAAGACGAATACGAGGCATTCAAGCATTATGCAGAGAATTATCCTGACAATACCGTATTACTGGTAGATACTTATGATACGATTAAGTCAGGTATACCAAATGCAATCCGTGTGGCAAGGGAAGTCCTGGAACCCATGGGCAAACGCCTCAAGGGTATCCGTATTGACAGCGGAGACCTTGCATATCAGTCTATCAAGGTCAGAAAGATGCTGGACGATGCAGGGCTGACAGATTGTAAGATTATTGTGTCCAACAGTCTGGATGAGCATACGATTTCTTCACTGAATATGCAAAAGGCAAGAATCGATGGTTATGGTGTAGGCGAGCGTCTGATCACAGGTGCTTCCAGTGATTATTCTGAGGATAGTATATCTCTGCTTGGTGCTGTGTATAAGATTGCAGCTGTGGAGGAAAATGGTGGATTTGCTCCCCGAATCAAGGTATCCGGTTCTGTTGAGAAGATTACCAATCCCGGTCTGAAGAAAGTATACCGTGTATACGATCAGAATGGTAAAGCCAAGGCGGATCTGATTGCCAAGGCAGATGAAACCATAGACATGTCACAGGAGTTCCGTTTCGTAGACCCGGATATGCCATGGAGAAATCTGAAATTCACACATTGTACAGTGAGACCTTTACAGGAAAAGATATTTGAAAATGGTAAATTAGTATATAAGCTCCCGACACTTAATGAAATCCGTGCTTATGTCAAGAAGCAGCTGGATGAGGAAATATGGGAAGAAGAGCAGCGTTTTGTCAATCCACATAAACATTATATGGACATGACACCTGATTACTATGATATGAAGATGAGCCTGCTTAATGATTCGAGAATGTAAGTAACTATTCAGAGCCATGCAAATTGAGGCAGAATATGCTTGTTTACAGGCATATTTGACTCGATTTATATGGCGAAGTAACCATATGAACAAAAGTAAAGCTGTGAAACAGCGATTTTGTGAATGTGGTTCTGAATAGTTACGATAAATTAACTATTTAGAGCCATACAATATGTGTGGCTCTAAGTAGATATGTAATGAAACAGAAAGGCAGGAAGAGAATGACACAGTGTAATCTGAAAGATATGGAATCCATGACGGAAGAAGAATATCTGGCGCAGTATAAGCCATCTGATTATGAGCGCCCTTCCGTCACTGTGGATATGCTGATTTTTACAATAACAAGGAATCAGCGTCTTGCTATGATCCTGATCAAGAGAGGCGGGCATCCGGAGCGGGGCAAATGGGCAATACCGGGTGGATTCGTAGAGATGGATGAGTCACTGGAGGATGCTGCAGCCAGGGAATTGAAAGAAGAGACCAGTCTGGATCATATATATCTGGAGCAATTGTATACATTTGGCGATGTACACCGGGATAAAAGAACACGGGTCATTTCCGTGGCATATATGGCACTGGTTCCGGCTGACACATTACAATACGCACCGGGGGATGATGCCCAGGATGCTTGTATGTTTGAGATAGAAAGGACTGTCCGGGGAGTGATTCTGCATGCGATAGGCAGGAATCTGACACTGACGGAGGCTGACCTTGCTTTTGACCATAAGGATATCATTGCAAAAGGTCTGGAACGCTTACAGAGTAAGGTGACTTATACGGATCTTGCCCTGGAATTACTGCGAAATAAGGAGAAGTTCTCCATTTATGAGCTGCAGATTATTCATGAGGTGGTAACAGGGACAGAGCTTGACGTGGCGAATTTCAGACGGTCTTTTAAAAAGAAATTCATTGATACAGGGCGTGTGGAGAAGCTGGAAGAGAAGTGCTACGATTATTCCAGAAAACCAAGCAGCTATTATAGATTAATCGGATAAAAGAGAAAGGTACGGTAGAGCTATGGAGACAGTTACATTAGGAAGCACAGGGCAAGATTCGTCATATCGGCATTACGAATCATCGTCTTACAGTAGCCAGAGAAGCAATAGAATCAGGGCTTTACGAGACTTTACAGTTCCCATTCTGCTATCTGGCAACGGATAAGGACATAGAACTGGTCGAGGCATGTAAGAAGGCAAATATGGGCTTTATTGCAATGAAAGCTTTGTCTGGCGGACTGATTACCAATTCTGCAGCTGCGTATGCTTTTGAAGCGCAGTATGACAACGTACTTCCTATCTGGGGTGTACAGAAAGAATCCGAACTGGATGAGTTCATCTCCTATATTGACAATCCACCTGTTATGAATGAAGAGTTACAGGCAGTCATTGACCATGACAGAGAGCAGCTAAGTGGTGACTTCTGCCGTGGCTGCGGTTACTGTATGCCATGTCCTGTAGGAATTGAAATCAATAACTGTGCCCGTATGTCACTGCTGCTTCGCCGTTCTCCATCGGAGCTGCAGCTTACAGAAGAAGTACAGGGGAAGATGAAGAAGATTGAGAATTGCCTGCATTGTAACCAGTGTAAGAGCAAATGTCCTTATGGACTGGATACGCCGGCATTACTTGCCAAGAACTATGAAGATTACAAGAAGGTACTGGCAGGAGAAGTAAAAGTAAATTAGAAAAACTGATAGAGACAAAGATATCGGATGACAAAGAGGGGGGGGATAAGCTATGATCATACGAAGAAACTACAGAGCCTGTCTGGATAAGGCTGGCTTAGAGAAAGACATGGAAGCAGCTATAAAGTCAGCAATTGCCTGGGATAAAGAGAGGGTAAGCGAGGCGGTTACAGAGCATCGCTGTCTGACTGTAGCCATGTATCAGCATGAAAATATGCTCTTTTTGTACATGGAGGCATTGGAGAAGGATTTGGAACCGGCTGCGCTTTTTCCAGAGTTATCAAAGCTGCTTTTGCCATGGCCTCAGAAGGATGGACCTGAATATTGGACCAGGATGTATGAGATTTTTTATCATGATATTCCAACAGATGAGGCATATTGGGCAAGGAAAGGGCATAAGACGAGAAGAGGCAGAATTGCTTATTTATTAGAGGATAAGCTTTTCTCCTATACCTATTATCATAAGGCACTGGTGGACGAGGGACTGTTAGAAGGTGACAGATATCAGTTCATTGCGCTTCATGAGAATATTTTATTTTCCTATTTTGAGGAACCAAAGGAATTTACACATATTAAGAAAGAATCCACAGAAGAGTCTAAAGTGATCAAGGATTGGCTGGCTGCAGATCCAGAGAGCCATTTTGACCATACTTTATCAGGAAAAGACAACTTTCTGCTTCTGCCGGAGGTTTTTTCCATGGGAGTGGAGGATAGTGATGAAACAGTATAATATATTGGATTATGGCGCAATAGCCGATGGGGTAACAAATAATGCTGCTGCGATTCAGCAGGCAATAGATGAGGCATCCGCAGAGGGTGGGCGTGTGGTGATTCCACAGGGTAAATATCTGAGTGGAACCCTTGTTTTAAAGAGCAACATAGACTTCCATCTGGAGAAGGGGGCAGTCCTGATCAGCAGTCTGAACCAGGAGGATATTATGGATTTTGCCAAGCTCTTTGAGGATGACAATGCATGTACCGGCTGGGATGGCGGCTGTTTCCTTTTTGCATGCCATGAGGAAAATATCACCATATCCGGTGAGGGCGTTATCTACGGACAGGGTGATAAGGTATTCATAGATGATGATGTGGATGGAGGCGCACATGAGTGTCCTCTTAGTGTGACAGCATTCAGACCAAGAACGACATTTCTGGAGGATGTCACCAATCTGACAGTCCGGGATATTACAATTCAGGATGCTGCATTCTGGACGCTGCATATGGCTGGCTGTCATCATGTGAGGGTGCAGGATATTAAGATACTCAATGACGTCAGAGGTGCAAATAATGATGGTATTGATCCTGACTGCTGTAAGGATGTTCTGATTACAGGATGTCTGGTAAAGACAGGGGATGATGCCATTGTAATCAAGACAACGAAGCCCATGACACAGAGGTATGGAGCAAGTGAAAATATTGTCATCAGCAACTGTATTCTGTATTCTCATGACTCTGCACTCAAGATCGGAACAGAGACACATGGAGATATCAGAAATGTAATCCTGAGTGACTGTGTGATAAAGGACTGTTCCAGAGGTGTAGGTATCTGGGTGAGAGATGGTGCGACTATAGAGGACGTTCACATTCATCATGTGACAGGCAATGTCCTGAAATATGCAGACGGTATCGGAGAGCATAGAACCAGAATGTGGTGGGGCAATGGAGAACCCATTTTCCTCAATGCGACCTATCGTAATGGAGAACATCATAATCCTGGTAAAATCCGTAATATTACATTTGACCATATTTATATGAAAGCAGAATCCAGTATCTTCGCCGCAGGAGAAAAAGATGCAGTAATAGAGAATGTGCAGCTGACCGACCTGAATATTACCATGTGCCATCAGGGTACACAGCCAAGCGGATATTTTGATGAGCAGCCTTCGGAAAAGAATGTGTATGAACATACAATACCTGCAGTGTATGGCAGATATGCAGAGGATATGGTTGTAACTGGGCGTGTACATTATGAAGAGCCATACAATGTGGAGAGCAATCCGATACAACAGTTGGACAATTGTAAAAATACTCAAATTTCCATGCAGGAAGTATAGAACTGAAATATTTTAGGGAATTTATATGATAAAGAAGTGGATAAAAATTCTTTTTTGTAGCAAATAATTATTTAAAAATAGCAGACAAAAGTGTATAATAGTAGAATAATACGTAGATTTTACAGACAATACAAACTGACAGTGTATTAAACAGGAGGTAATATCATGCCCAAGAAACCGGTCATTGATAAGGAGTTATTTAAAAGAAGTGTATCATATAATGTAAAGACCCTATACAGAAAGACATTAGAGGAAGCCACAGACCAGCAGATATTCCAGGCAGTATCTTATGCTGTGAAGGATATGATCGTGGATAATTGGATCAAGACTCAGGAAAATTATGAGAAGAAAGATCCAAAGATTGTATATTATATGTCCATGGAGTTCCTGATGGGACGTGCGCTTGGCAACAATATGATCAATCTTATGGTATATAAGGAATTTTCAGAAGCTCTTGAAGAGCTGGGACTGGATATCAATGTAATTGAAGATCAGGAGCCGGATGCAGCGCTTGGCAATGGTGGTCTTGGCAGACTGGCAGCCTGCTTCCTTGACTCTCTGGCAACACTTGGCTATGCAGCATATGGCTGTGGTATCCGTTATCATTATGGTATGTTCAAGCAGGAGATTCGTGACGGTTATCAGATCGAAGCACCGGATGACTGGCTTCGTGATGGCAACCCATTTGAACTGAGAAGACCTGAATACACCAAGATCATCAAGTTTGGCGGACATGTATGCACAAGGGAAGAGAATGGCAGACTTTATTTCTATCAGGAAGACTATCAGTCAGTTAAGGCTGTTCCTTATGACCTGCCTATCGTAGGTTATGGCAATGATGTAGTGAATACTCTTAGAATCTGGGATGCACAGCCTATGGACTGCTTCAGTCTGGATTCCTTTGATAAAGGTGATTACCAGAAGGCAGTAGAGCAGAACAACCTGGCTAAGAATATTGTAGAAGTCCTTTACCCGAATGACAATCATTATGCAGGTAAGGAGCTTCGTCTGAAACAGCAGTATTTCTTTATCTCTGCATCTGTACAGACAGCAGTAGAGAAATATATATCCAAACATGATGATATCCATAAGTTCTACGAGAAGGTTACATTCCAGTTAAACGATACACATCCTACTGTTGCAGTAGCAGAATTGATGCGTATTCTGTTGGATGATTACCACCTTGAATGGGATGAAGCATGGGAGATCACAACAAAGACCTGTGCTTATACCAATCATACCATTATGGCAGAAGCTCTTGAAAAATGGCCAATTGACCTGTTCTCTAAGCTTTTACCACGTATATATCAGATCATTGAAGAAATCAACAGAAGATTTGTCATCGAAGTGGCAAACAAGTATCCTTCTGATGTAAATAAGATTGCCAAGATGGCAATTATTGCAGACGGTCAGGTTAAGATGGCGCATCTGGCAATCGTTGCAGGTTATTCTGTCAATGGTGTAGCCAAGCTGCATACAGAGATTCTGAAGAATCAGGAGCTGAAGGATTTCTATGAAATGTATCCATGGAAATTCAACAATAAGACAAATGGTATTACACAAAGAAGATTCCTTCTCCATGCAAATCCATTATTGTCAGATTGGGTAACTTCCAAGGTAGGAGATGGATGGATCACAGACCTTCCACAGATCGCAGGCATTGCAAAATATGCAGATGATCCTAAGGCTCTCAAGGAGTTCATGAATATCAAATACCAGAACAAGGTTCGTCTGGCTAAGTACATCAAGTTACACAACGGTATTGATGTAGATCCGAATTCCATCTTTGACGTACAGGTTAAGAGACTGCATGAATATAAGCGTCAGTTACTGAATATTCTGCATGTTATGTATTTATACAACCAGTTAAAGGCGAATCCAAACATGGATTTCTATCCAAGAACATTTATTTTTGGCGCCAAGGCAGCAGCTGGCTATATGAATGCCAAGCTGACAATCAAGCTGATTAATTCCGTGGCGGATGTGATCAACAATGATGCTTCCATTAAGGGGAAGATTAAGGTTGTATTTATCGAGAACTATCGTGTATCCAACGCAGAGATCATCTTTGCGGCAGCAGATGTATCAGAACAGATCTCTACAGCCAGCAAGGAAGCCAGCGGTACAGGTAACATGAAGTTCATGTTAAATGGTGCACTGACACTTGGTACAATGGATGGTGCAAACGTAGAAATCGTAGAAGAAGTAGGAGCAGAGAATGCATTTATCTTCGGTCTTAGCTCTGATGAAGTCATTCGTTATGAGAACAATGGTGGCTATAATCCTATGGATATCTACAATTCTGATCAGGATATCCGCAAGGTAGTAGACCAGTTGGTAGATGGCACCTACTCCAAGGGGGACAGAGAGTTATTCAGAACATTGTACAACTCACTGCTGAATACCCAGAGTACAGATAAGGCAGACCGCTATTTCATTCTGAAGGATTTCCGCTCTTATGCAGAAGCACAGAAGAAGGTGGAAAAGGCTTACCGTAATACACAGGGCTGGGCAAAGAGCGCACTGCTCAATACAGCACATGTTGGTAAGTTCACATCCGACAGAACCATTCAGGAATATGTAGATGATATCTGGCATCTCGACCATGTAGATATTGAGTAATAATTGAGACTGGAAAGGTCCTACCTGTCTAATGAAAATTAGCCGGGTAAGACCTTTTTTATTGAGTATGTTTATGCGCTGATAAATTCGCGTGTAAATTTATTGCGAAAAGGAAACGATATGAGTATAATATCTTAAAAGAGGTGATTATTATGCCAAATATCAAACCCATATCTGATTTGAGAAATTATACGGATGTTTTGAAAGAAGTAGATGCTGCAAGCAGAGTTTATCTTACAAGAAATGGTCATGGAGAGTATGGAATACTTACTATGGCTGAGATTGACGAACTTGATCGTTATAGGGCAGCCTATACGTTGGTTTCCAAATTACAGAAAGCGGAAGAAAGAGCCGCAAAAGAAGGCTGGATTGATGCAGATGATCTTGAGGAAGAGCTGGGGGAAAATGAAGAGTGAAGTATAAACTAAAATATTCTCCAGATGCCAGTGATAAGTTAAAAGAAGTTAAAAAACAGATTTCAGCATCCTATGGAAAGGATGTATCAAAAAAGATAGTATCAAAAATACTGGAAGAAATCAGAGGACTTCAGGATAATCCTGAAAAGGGAGTGTCTGTTGAGGCAATACTTAACATTCCAACATCATATCGAGTTCTTCATGTTGAAAAAAACTATGCATTTTATAGAATTGAGAAGGATACAGTGTATATTACCGATATTTATAATGAATGTGAAGATTTCATGTGGAGAATGTTCAGGATAAATCTCAGAACACAGGATAGTATTGAGTTCTGGGGTGAATAACAGTGTGATAATAAGTTGTACAGTAGATGTGCATGGAAATGAGGAGAGTTATGAAAAAGATAAGAAAATGTGCAATTATGATGGCAGTTATGCTGGGTGTATTACAAATGAATATGGTAGCCTGGGCAGCTGAGGACGAGATTCCTGTTGTAGAGCAGCAGGATGTGGAGCTGGCAGACGGTAATTATACAATCAGTGTAGACCTGGAAGGTGGAAGCGGCAGGGCTTCTATCACGACTCCGGCAGAGATGAATGTGGTATCTAAAAAGGCAACGGCTACAATTATATGGAGCAGTCCTAATTATGACTATATGATCGTAAATGGTGAGAAATATCTTCCTGTCAATGGGGCAGAGGGTGCGGGTAATTCAACCTTTCTGATCCCTGTATTGTGCATGGACGAGCCGATGACTGTGATTGCGGATACTACGGCAATGTCCACACCTCATGAAGTGACTTATACGCTGACTTTCCATTCAGAGACAGCAGTTGCAGAGAAGACCGGTTCGAGTGGGTTTGACCCTATATTTATGATGCTGATTGGAATTGTGGTACTGACCGCAGCAGTGTTTAGTTTATCGGCTACGAAGAAGAAATAAGTTTGGGAAAAGGGACGAATTGTGCTGCGTTATCATATGCAACACAGGAACGCTTTCGCTACGTGAAAAACGCAGCGGATACGTAGGTGTGCATGTGTCTGACGACCATGCGCACCAAGTACCGGCGTTTTTCAAGTGCCTGTTAATGCATATGATAACGCAGCGCAATTCTGTATCTTGGAGAAAGAACTTTTACATATGCAAAAGTTGTATAATTCGTCCCATTGGTGATAATGATTATATGAGGTGGAGAGAGTGAAGAAGAGAATTTCTATAGTATTAGTTGCAGTTATGATGTTAGAGTTGGTTGGGTGTGCGAAGAGTTCAGGAGGGGATTCTGCGGAGGCGAAGCAGATTCAGGTGGATGAGGAAATCAGTGCCGGACTGGCTTATGAAGGCAGGATGGATTTGGAGTATGCTACGGAGTATGCGGTAGATTATTATAGTGACGGCTATGATTTGATTACGATATCAGATGGCAGCCGTTTTTTGATTGTGCCGGAGGATAAAGAGATACCGGAAGATCTGGATGGGGATATCAAGGCGGTGCAGCAGCCGATAGATAATATCTATCTGGTAGCATCGGCGGCGATGGATATGTTCCGCTCAATTGATGCACTGGACAGGATTGGGTTCACGGGAACAGAACAGGATGGATGGTATCTGCCGGAGATTCCACAGCTGATGGAACAGGGAGATATTATATATGCAGGGAAGTATAATGCACCTGATTATGAACGGATTCTTTCCGGTGGATGTGATTTTGCCATTGAGAATATGATGATTATGCATACCCCTGAAGTTAAGGAGAAGCTGGAGAATTTTGGTATTCCTGTTATGGTAGACAGGGCAAGCTATGAAGAACATCCTCTGGGACGATGTGAATGGGTAAAATTATACGGTGTACTGACCGGACAGGAGGAACAGGCAAATGCTGCTTTCAAGGAACAGGCAACAGAGCTGGAGCAGGTTTTAGCAGACAAGGAGCAGAATGGCGAGGGACAGACGGCGCCTACAGTTGCTTTCTTTTATCTGACTTCCAATGGTGCAGTGAATGTCCGTAAGACGAATGATTATGTACCTAAGATGATCGAGCTTGCAGGAGGCAAGTATATCTTTGACAAGCTGGGAGACACACAGAGTAAGAGTTCATCGGTGACTATGCAGATGGAAGAATTCTATGCATCGGCAAAAGATGTGGACTGTCTGATCTATAACAGTACCATTGATGGGCAGATTACTTCTATTGATGAGCTGGTGGCTAAGAATCAGCTTCTGGCAGATTTTAAGGCGGTACAAAGTGGCAATGTGTGGTGTACGACACAGAATATGTATCAGGAATCCATGGCAATTGGTTCCATGATCGCAGACATGCACACTGCATTTGTGACAGATGTGTCACAAAATGCGGATACCAGATATCTCTTTAAACTAAACGAATGATTTTGAACGGTCCGCAGGTTATTACAAATATATTTATTGGTCGTTTCCGAATCGATACGTAATTATTTAGAAAGGTGAAAAGATGAAGGCAGGCAGGAAGATTCGATATAGTATGGCATTTCTTGGTTTGATTATACTGACGGCTGTGCTGCTGGCATGGAATATCTGTGCCGGCAGTGTGAATATTTCTGTAAAGGAAGTAATCGAAGTTCTGTTTGGAGAGAAGACCACACAGACAGCATCACGTATTGTATGGGAGATACGTCTTCCAAGGGCGCTGGCAGCAGCAATCCTTGGTGGGGCATTGGCGCTGGCAGGGTATCTGCTTCAGACATTTTTCCATAATCCGATAGCAGGACCTTTTGTGCTTGGTATTTCATCAGGTGCCAAGCTGGTGGTAGCGCTGGTCATGGTCTTCTGTCTTGGACATGCTTTTGCTGTCAGCTCGGTGACACTGATTCTGGCGGCATTTATAGGGGCGTGTCTGTCCATGGGCTTTGTGCTGCTGATTTCTAACCGCATTGGTAATATGTCATCACTTATCATCGGTGGTGTAATGATAGGTTATATCTGTACGGCAGTTACGGATTTTGTTGTGACTTTTGCAGATGATGCCGATATTGTGAATCTGCATAACTGGTCAAAAGGCAGCTTCTCCGGCATGACATGGAATAATGTGACAGTCATGTCAGTTCTGGTATTTGTAATCACTGTAATTATTTTCTGCCTGGCGAAGCCTATCGGTGCTTATCAGCTGGGAGAATCCTATGCACAGAGTATGGGGGTCAACATCAGACGGTTCCGGGTAATCCTGGTCATGTTTTCCAGCCTGCTTGCAGCCTGTATCACCGCATATGCGGGACCGGTATCTTTTGTAGGAATCGCAGTACCACATCTGGTCAAAAATCTGTTTGGAACAGCCAAGCCTATTATTATGATCCCGGCGTGTTTTTTGGGAGGCAGTGTCTTTTGTCTGTTCTGTGATTTGCTGGCAAGGACGCTGTTTGCCCCTACGGAGCTTAGCATCAGTACAGTGACTGCAGTTTTTGGCGCCCCTGTGGTGATTCTTATCATGTTGAAAAGGCATAAGGGGGAGCAGGCGTAATGGAGAAGCAGTATTATTTTCAGACGAAGCATATGACAGTAGGATATGGTGGTGTACCTCTGATACGAAATGTGGAAATCGCACTAAAGCAGGGCGAGATTCTGACATTGATAGGACCTAATGGTGCGGGTAAGTCTACGATACTGAAAAGTATCGCAGGACAGCTGATTCCTGTTGAGGGGGAGGCAAGTCTGGAAGGTGTCTCTTTGCAGAAGATGGATGGACATACCAGATCGCAGAAGATGGCAGTCGTGTTCACAGACCGTTTAAAGACAGAGCTCATGACGTGTAAGGATGTGGTGGCAGCAGGACGTTACCCTTATACGGGCAGACTGGGGATTCTGTCAAAAGAGGACTGGAAAGCAGTAGAGGATGCCATGGAGCTTGTGCAGGTCACAGAGCTTGCAGAACAGGATTTTACCCGGATCAGTGATGGACAGAGACAGCGCATCTTGCTGGCAAGGGCAATTTGCCAGGAGCCGCGGATTCTGTTATTGGACGAACCGACTTCTTATCTGGATGTGAAGTACAAGCTGGAATTTCTGACTACTTTGCAGAAACTGACCAGAACCAGGAAGCTTACTGTAATTATGTCATTACATGAACTGGATCTTGCGCAGCGCATTTCTGATAAGGTGATGTGCATAAAAGGGGATTGTGTACAACGATATGGTACTCCTGATGAAGTATTTACCAATGGCTATATCAGTGAATTGTTCGATATACAGAAGGGGTCCTATGAAGAAGGAACGGGAATGGTGGAGCTGGAAGCTCCAAGTGGACAGCCGCAGACGTTTGTAATTGGCGGTGGAGGTAATACAAGGAATCTGTATCATGCCCTGCAACGCAAAGGAATGCCTTTTATAACGGGAATCCTATATGATAATGACATGGATTATCCAACAGCCAGGACGCTTGCCGCAGAGGTATTGACCTCGCCGGCCTTTTATCCGGTATCAGAAGAACTGATGGCACAGGCAAAAGCTGCCATAGACCGTTGCCGGATGGTTGTCAGCCCAAGGAAGCAATTCGGAGTCTATGACAGTGCCAATAAGCAGCTCTATGAGTATGCCATAAGTCAGGGCAAGCTGGAAGAGTTTATTCTTCGTTGACGAATAGCGTACAGCCCTGTGCAATGAAATCTTTTATCTTCATATGAATCATTTCTTCGGGAATATCCAGCTTCACAGCCAGACAGGGAATGCAAAGATAGCTGGTACTTCCGCGGTTGACAAATTTTTTGTAAGCACCTATCTCGTTAAAAGACAGGTGCTTACCGCATTTCATACAGGTTCCGTTCATTATGCTTTCACGACCTTTGCTCTGTATACAGCACAGTCATAGGCGTCTAATTCCTGAATCCAGGTGCCGTTGGTCACTGTAGAGGTTTTCTTTGTCCATACTTCTGTCATTTCCAGCGTATGACCGGTGCTTTGGGGAAGTCCGAGTTCGTCCAGATTGAATCTGGCAGCGCTTTTATTTTCGCTGAGATTAAACAGTCCAATAGCAATATCTCCATTGCTGAGATTTCTGGAATACATTACCATATCTTCGCCTGCCCAGATACCATTGAGCTTGACAGCCTGGCGGCACATGGCATCCTGGTTGATGGCAATCAGGTCACGATTCATCAGGATATTTCTGGTGGCATCATTCATATTTCGGATATCACAGCCGATCATCAGTGGTGAACCGAGCAAAGCCCAGATGGAGTAATGGGTTTTATACTGGATGTCATTGCAGCCTTTTAATCCTACATTTCCCTGTCCATACATACCAACAATCAGCATGTCCATGTCATTGAAACAGCCGGTAGCATTGTAGGGCAGAAGCTTTTCCTGCTGATGAACCAGATCCTTGACGGATTCCCAGGTGTCGAAGATGTCTCCTGTGGAGCGCCACATGCCGGCACTGCTTTCCTTCATCCATTCGTGTGTCTCATCAGCCCCCCAGGAGCATGCGCTGAAAAGGATATCTCTGCCGCAGTTCTCCAATGCCAGCCCCATTCTGCGGTACAGATATTTGCCGGCAACGATAGGGCTGTGATAGCAGTAGTCGTATTTGAGAAAGTCAACGCCCCAGGAGGCGAAGGTCTCTGCATCTGTAAATTCATGCTCGTAGCTTCCGGGATATCCGGCACAGGTGAGATTGCCTGCACAGGAATACATGCCAAATTTTAAACCTTTACTGTGTACGTAGTCAGCTACTGCTTTCATGCCGTTAGGGAACTTGGCAGGGTCTGCAACCAGTCTGCCCTGTTCATCACGTTCCTTGAGTGACCAGCAGTCATCAATGACCAGATAGTCATAACCTGCATCTTTCAGACCACTTGCTGCCATGCAGTCTGCCGTTTCTTTGATGAGTGATTCATTGATCTTTTCTCCGAAAGTATTCCAGGAGTTCCATCCCATAGGGGGTGTCAGTTTTACCATTTTCTTTTCTTCCTTTCTGTTGGGGGTGGGGAGAGGGACGAATTGTCCTGCTTATGCATTAGGCAAGCAGGGCAATTCTGTAACTCACCCAAGTTAATATAAACAGAAAATGATATAACTTTTTTGTTCATTTTCTGTTGCAACCTAATACTCTATGAATTATATTAAGTATAGTAATTAAAGGAAAATTATGGTATGCAGTATTGTTTCAAATATATGGACAAAACGTTCATAATTCGTCACTTTCTATACAGTAGGGGGAGATACCATCATGGGAGTAACAGGCTTACAACTTTTGTGGGCAGGCAGACAGGATTGCAGTGATATGCACAGCTTCGGCCCTGGAATGAGAAACTGCTATATCATTCATTATATTATCCGGGGAAAAGGTACCTATGTTGTGAATGGGAACAACTACCCTGTAGATACAGGACAGAGCTTTCTCATCATCCCATACACCACGGTACATTATTACCCGGACGAGAAGGAGCCATGGGAGTACTGCTGGATTGAATTCAGCGGCGAGAGTGTCAGTGAGATGCTAAGGGAAGTGGGGCTTGGCATGAAAATGCCGGTTTTTCCTGCGATTGAGGAACAGGAGATTGTTCCATATTTTAGCAAAGCATATGAACTGATCCATAAAAGGCAGGAGAAAGAAGCAATAGGCAGTATCTTGTCTATTACAGGTTGTATTGGCGATCATATCAACCGGGAGAGAGAGCTTCTTACAGAAAAAGAAAAAAGACTGAGTAATGCCATCAGCTATATCGAGGCAGAATATCACAGGGAGGAATTTGATATTGCGTATCTGTGCCGACTTATGAACATAAGCAGATCGACTCTATATCGTTTGTTTGAAGAGGAAGTTGGCTGTTCACCAAGTGAATATTTGATCCGTTACCGGGTGACACAGGCAAGAAAGATGCTGTCAAAAGGCGCCAGTGTCAAGAGTGCTGCCCTTTCTTGCGGCTTTGATGATCCGTTGTATTTTTCCAGACTGTTCTATAAAGTGACAGGAGTCAGACCTTCCCGGTTATGAATATAATTTTATTACGCTAAAGCATTGCAAATGACCGTGAAAGTATAGTATAGTAAAAGAAATGTGTATATTTATACAGTACCAAGGATCATACAGCTGTGTGATGGACTGCGTACAACAGAAAGGATAGTGTGATATGATAGAGTTATATGACGGTGGCGTATACCTGTTGAACGGAACCGAGCTCGTAGCAGATAATGGTGAAGCGGCAGCTGCCATTGAGGCTAAGACTGGTAAGAAAGTGGACAAGAAAGAAGCAGCAAAGGAGACAATTGCATACGGAATCCTTGCTGATCACAATACATCCGGTAATATGGAGAAGCTGAAGATTAAGTTTGATAAACTGACTTCTCATGATATTACTTTTGTTGGAATCATTCAGACCGCACGTGCATCAGGACTGACTAAGTTCCCTGTACCTTATGTATTGACGAACTGCCACAACTCTCTGTGTGCAGTAGGCGGAACCATCAACGAAGACGATCATATGTTTGGACTTACCTGCGCCAAGAGATACGGCGGTATGTATGTACCACCTCATCAGGCAGTTATTCACCAGTTCGCCAGAGAAATGCTGGCAGGCGGCGGCAGAATGATTCTTGGCTCTGATTCCCATACCCGTTATGGTGCGCTTGGAACTATGGCAATGGGTGAAGGTGGTCCTGAACTTGTAAAGCAGCTTCTGAACCAGACCTATGATATCAATATGCCGGGTGTTGTAGCTGTTTATCTGGAAGGTTCTCCTGTAAAAGGCGTAGGTCCCCAGGACGTTGCACTTGCTATTATTGGTGCTGTATTTAAGAATGGTTATGTGAAGAATAAAGTAATGGAATTTGTAGGTCCCGGTGTTGAGAACCTTTCTGCTGATTTCCGTATCGGCATTGATGTTATGACGACAGAGACTACATGTCTGTCCTCTATCTGGAAGACAGATTCTGCGATTAAGGATTTCTATGATATCCATGGCAGAAGTGAAGATTATAAGGAACTCAATCCTGGCGAAACAGCATACTATGATGGATGCATTAAGATTGATCTTAGTACCATCAGACCTATGATCGCGATGCCTTTCCATCCAAGCAATACCTATACCATTGAAGAGTTGAATGCTAATCTGATGGATATTCTGGATGATTGTGAGAAAAAGGCATTAGTAAGCCTGGATGGCGCAGTTGATTTCAAATTAAAGGATAAGGTCATTGACGGTAAGCTCTATGTAGAACAGGGTATTATCGCAGGCTGTGCAGGCGGTGGCTTTGAAAATATCTGTGCAGCAGCTGATATCCTGACGAATGCAAGCATTGGACCGGATGAATTTACATTAAGTGTATATCCTGCTTCCATGCCAATCTATATGGAATTGATCAAAAATGGCTGTGCAGCCAAACTGATGGAGACAGGTGCTGTCCTCAAGACTGCATTCTGTGGACCTTGCTTCGGTGCTGGTGATACACCGGCAAACAATGCCCTTTCCATTCGTCATTCAACAAGAAACTTCCCGAACAGAGAAGGTTCCAAGCTTCAGAGCGGTCAGATCGCATCTGTGGCACTGATGGATGCACGTTCTATCGCAGCAACAGCAGCGAATAAAGGCTTCCTGACTCCGGCAACAGAGTTCGATGGTGACTTTACCAAGTATAAATATTTCTTTGATAAGAAGATCTATGAGAACCGTGTATTTGATTCTCATGGCGTGGCAGATGAGAGCGTTGAGATCAAGTTTGGTCCTAACATCAAGGACTGGCCTGCAATGGTAGCCTTGACAGATAATCTTCTTCTTAAAGTTGTATCTGAGATTCATGACCCTGTTACAACAACAGATGAATTGATTCCTTCCGGTGAGACCTCTTCCTACCGTTCCAATCCTCTGGGACTGGCAGAGTTCACACTTTCCAGAAAAGATCCTCACTACGTAGGACTTGCCAAGGAAGTACAGAAGGCGGAAAAAGCCAGAGAAGCAGACAGCTGTCCATTAGAAGCATTCCCTGAACTGGAGAATGCATGGAAGGCAATGAAAGAGATCACACCTGATGCAGACAGCAGGAATACAGGTATCGGCAGCACCATCTTTGCTGTAAAGCCTGGTGATGGTTCTGCAAGAGAGCAGGCTGCAAGCTGCCAAAAGGTACTTGGCGGCTGGGCTAACATTGCCAATGAGTATGCAACCAAGAGATATCGTTCCAACCTGATCAACTGGGGTATGCTTCCATTTATTATCAAGGAAGGAGAGCTTCCATTCCAGAATCTGGATTACCTCTTCATTCCTGGCATCAGAAAGGCTGTAGAGGAGAAAGCCCCTGTAATCAAGGCTTATGTTGTAGGTAAGGGAGAGAAGAAGGAATTTGACCTGACTCTTGGAGAACTTACAGACGAAGAAAGACAGATTATCCTGAAAGGATGTCTCATCAACTACAATAGAGTATAAGAGAACATTTCTGCCAGCGGGGTGAAGCCTGCTGGCAGTTATTGCTTTTGGGGAATATCAAGATTCATGTGAAAGGGACGAATCGTGCAGTTTGACAATGCAGCACAGGCCCGCTCCCGCTACGTGAAAAACGTAGTGGTCACGTAAGGCGCTATTGCAAGCATAGCTTGCATACCGCCTAAGTGCCAACGTTTTTCAAGTACCTGTTTATGCATTGTGAAAACTGCACGATTCTGTGGCTTGGATAGGAAAGGATATGGCACATGAGTGAGAATGCAATTTATGATAGAAGGAGTATCCGTAAATATCAGGATAGAGAGGTTCCAACGGAGTACATAGAGCAGCTTATAGATGCTGCGAGAATGGCGCCTTCGGCGAAGAACAGGCAGCCGTGGAAATATATTGTGTATACAGGGGATGGGAAGCAGAAGCTGACAGATGCAATGGCGAAGGGAATTGAACGGGAAGAGTCAGGAGAAGCGAAGTTCCCGGATTTTCGCTATGGAATAGCAGATGCTAAGAATACGGTCAGGGTTATGAGGGAAGCACCGGTTGTTATTGTAGTGTTAAATACCAATGGTAAATCGCCTTTTATTCCTGTGAAGGAGGATGGACGTATTGTGGAACAGTGTGATGCACTGTCTATTGGGGCATCCATTCAGAATATGCTGCTCAGGGCGCAGGAGCTGGGGCTTGGCACTTTATGGATTGCCAATACCTGCTTTGCCTATCCGGAACTGGAAACGTATATTAATACAACAGATCAGATTATCAGTGCCGTTGCGGTGGGGTATCCAGATGAAGCGCCAGGGCAGAGACCTCGCAAAAAGATGGAAGAAATAATGGTCAAAACGCCTTTTTCATGTTAAGATGGAATGATATGGCAGAACAAAAAACGAGAATTTGAATATTAATATAATAATAATGTACTTTCAAGCCGCAAAGCAGCGACTTGAGGTGGAGGTTGACATGGAAGTATATTTAGACAATTCTGCTACCACCAGATGTCTGCCGGAGGTAGCGGCTCTTATGACCAAGATCATGTGTGAGGATTATGGTAATCCATCCAGCATGCATTTTAAGGGTGTAGAGAGTGAAAAGTATCTTCGCTATGCGCGTGAAACGATAGCAAGATGTCTCAAGGTACAGGAAAAAGAAATCCTGTTTACCTCAGGCGGAACGGAATCAGATAATATTGCACTGATAGGCACGGCTTATGCCAATTGCCGTGCGGGCAGACATATTATTACAACGCAGATCGAGCATCCGGCAATTTTGCAGACATGTGCATATCTGCAGGAGCAGGGATTTGAGGTGACTTATCTGCCGGTAGATCATAATGGTGTGATCCGCCTGCATGATCTGGAGTGTGCGATGAGAAGAGATACCATACTGGTGTCCATTATGCATACAAATAATGAGATAGGTTCCCTACAGCCTGTTGCAGAAGCCGGGGCATTGATCAAGCGAATGAACCCCAATACAGTGTTCCATGTAGATGCTGTACAGGGCTTTGGTAAGTTCAGAATCCTTCCTAAGAAAATGAACATTGACCTGCTTTCTGTCAGTGCTCATAAGATTCACGGACCCAAAGGTGTGGGTTTCCTGTATATGAATGAAAAAGTCAAGGTCAGACCGATTATTTTTGGCGGAGGACAGCAAAAAGGCATGCGCTCAGGTACGGAAAATGTACCGGGAATCGCGGGAATGGCACTGGCAGTTGAGAAGATATATCAGAACCTTGAGGTGGAAAACGATAGGCTGTATGCATTAAAAGACAGATTTATACAGGGCGTAACGAGGATAGAAGATGTCAGAATCAATGGACTTATGGGAAGGGACAGCGCCCCCCATGTAGTCAGCGTATCAATCGGTGGAATCAGAAGTGAAGTATTGCTGCATTCCTTAGAGGACAGAGGTATCTGCGTATCAGCAGGAAGTGCCTGTTCAGCGCATAAGGCAACGACCTCTTCCACCTTGCAGGCAATCGGTGTAGAGAAGAAATATCTGGATTCTACATTGCGTTTCAGCTTCAGTGTATTTACAACTCAGGAGGAAATTGACTATACATTGCAGCAAATGTATGATATGATACCTATGCTTCGTCGTTACACTAGGCATTAGTATGAAAGGACTATAATATGTATAAATCATTTTTGATAAAGTACGCTGAGATCGGCGTGAAGGGCAAGAACCGATATATCTTTGAAGACAGACTCTGCGACCAGATCAGATATGCACTGACTCGTTGCGAGGGTGAATTTGAAGTAACCAAAACACAGGGCAGAATCTATGTCAATGCTTTGACAGATTTTGATTTTGATGAGACAGTTGATAATCTCAAGACTGTATTTGGTATCTCTGCCATTTGTCCCGTTGTTCATGTAGAGGATGAAGGCTTTGAGAAGCTGTGTGAAGATGTAGTTGCCTATATGGATTCTGTATATCCTGATAAGAATATTACTTTCAAGGTAGAGGCAAGACGTGCAAGAAAGAACTATCCCAAGTGCTCCATGGACATCAACTGTGATCTGGGTGAAGCGATTCTGAAAGCTTTCCCGGAGATTCGTGTAGATGTACACAAGCCGGATGTCATGCTGCATGTAGAGGTTCGTGAGAAGATCTATATTTATTCTGTAGTGATTCCAGGACCGGGCGGTATGCCAATCGGTACGAATGGTAAGGGTATGCTTCTTCTGTCAGGAGGTATTGACTCCCCTGTTGCAGGTTATATGATATCCAAGCGCGGCGTGAAGATAGATGCAGTTTATTTCCATGCACCGCCATATACCAGCGAGCGTGCAAAGCAGAAGGTCGTAGACCTTGCAAAGCTGGTATCCAGATACAGTGGACCTATCAATCTGCACGTTATTAATTTTACAGATATTCAGTTATATATCTATGAGAAGTGTCCTCATGATGAGCTGACAATTATCATGAGAAGATATATGATGCGTATAGCAGAGCATATCGCCCAGGAAAACGGCTGTCTTGGATTGATCACGGGTGAAAGTATCGGTCAGGTGGCATCCCAGACAATGCAGTCACTGATGGCTACCAATGATGTGTGTACCATACCTGTATACAGACCGTTGATTGGATTTGACAAGCAGGAAATCGTAGAAGTATCTGAGAAGATCAACACATACGAGACTTCTATTCTGCCATTTGAAGACTGCTGTACGATCTTTGTTGCAAAGCATCCGGTAACGAAACCGAACCTGAAAGTAATCAGGGCACATGAGAAGAACCTGGAAGAGGGAATTGATGCATTAGTGCAGACTGCACTGGATACAGATGAAGTGATCACAGTTAGTTGGAATGAGTAGAGAGGTATATGAAACCATGAAAACACTCTTGTGCGAGCACATCGTGTTTTTATGGTTTATACCCCTGGTATCATATATATACAAAAACACCATGTATATATCATACATGGTGAATTTCTTGTTTGTGCATATTCTAAGTATGTTGATTAGATTAAGTATGGCTTTAAAACTTCCATAACTTCATCAGCATTGCCTTCTGCATGGATATTCAAATCGATTGGTTTGGATAAGTCTAAGCTAAAGATACCCATAATGGATTTTGCATCAATGACATATCTGCCTGATACGAGGTCGAAATCATAATCGAATTTTGTAATATCATTAACGAAGGACTTAACCTTGTCAATAGAGTTTAAAGAAATTTGAACAGTCTTCATTCTGACTACCTCCTTATTATTTGGGCAACGATACCAATGTACCGCACCACATACCTTCTTACTTAATAATAAAGGGAAATACAGGAAAAGTCAACCAAAGAAGCTAATCAGTTGTCATAAAAAATGACGAAAATATCTAATAAAACTGTACAGATTGCTATTAATTACAGTGAATGAGAGAATTAACACAGAATTAACCGCCCCGAAGAGAAAACGGGAGATACGATAAGAACCGGAGGAAACAACATGAGCAGGAAAGCTGCATTCCATAATCTTGGCTGTAAAGTGAATTCATATGAAATGGATGTAATGTTACAGGAATTAAAGAACAAAGGCTATGAAATTGTGCCTTTTGAAGAGAAAGCAGATATTTATATTGTAAATACCTGTACTGTTACAAACATTGCAGACCGCAAGAGCAGACAGATGCTTCATAAAGCCAAGAAGACCAATCCGGAAGGAATCGTAGTGGCGGTGGGCTGCTATGTACAGTCTGATACACAGGGCGCCAGGGAAGATGATGCGGTAGATCTCATCATTGGCAACAATAAGAAGAAAGACCTGGTTTCTATCCTTGAGAATTACATGAACGGCGTAGAGGAAGAGGCAGTTATAGATATCAATCATACTGATGAGTATGAGGAGATGAAGCTGACAGGGACACAGGAGCACACCAGGGCATACATCAAGATTCAGGATGGATGCAATCAGTTCTGTTCGTATTGTCTGATTCCCTATGCCAGGGGAAGGGTCAGAAGCAGAAAGAGCGAAGATATCGTTGAGGAGATTACAGGGCTGGCACAGGCCGGTTATCAGGAATTTGTCTTAACCGGTATTCATATCAGCTCTTATGGAATTGATTTTGAGGAAAAAGGCAGAGCTGTCTATGGAGCTGAAACCAACTGGCATCTTTTAAAATTATTGCAGGAAGTAGATAAAATACCAGGAGTGACCAGACTTCGCCTGGGTTCTCTGGAACCACGTCTGATTACGGAAGAGTTTGCACATGGAATCGGGCAGTTAAAGACAATATGTCCTCATTTCCATCTTTCTCTCCAAAGTGGCAGCGAGGCTACATTGAAGCGAATGAACCGTCATTATACCCCAGAAGAATTTAAGCAGGGAGTGGCACTGCTGCGAAAGACATTTGAACACCCGGCTATCACAACGGATGTCATTGTGGGATTCCCACAGGAGAGCGAAGAAGAATTTGAAGAGACCAGGAAGTTCCTGGATGAGATTAGCTTTTATGAAATGCATATTTTCAAGTTCTCCAAGCGGAAAGGAACAAGAGCCGCAGTCATGGAAGGTCAGATTCTGGAAAAAGACAAGACGAAACGCAGCAATATTTTGCTGGACATGGAGAAAGAACAATCCAGGGAATTCAGATTCTGTTATATTGGCAAAGAAGAAGAGGTACTGCTGGAGGAGAAGAAGGAAATTCTGGGACGGGAATACTGGATTGGCCACACAAGAGAATATGTCAAAGTCGCTTATCCATCAGATGAAGACTGCCGCAATAAACTGGTGTCTGGCAGGATTGAAAGCGCATTAAATGATGAAATTCTTTTATTAAGTACAAAAGGGACAACTTTTCATTGAATTTTCAAACAAATTAGAGTATGATAAAGGATAAAGACATGAAAATACCTCTCGAAAATATGCAGCTGTCAGCGTATTCAGATAGCAGACAGTAATGGAAAGGAGCATGGACAGATGGAGGATTTAACACGTACACAATTTATTCAGATTCTTCCGGAAGAGTTAGAAGAAGCTTCAACAGTGAAAGATGTGCTGTCTTCTGTATATGCTGCTTTAACAGAGAAGGGTTATAATCCGGTCAACCAGATCGTTGGTTATATTATGTCAGGGGATCCTACTTATATTACCAGCCATAAGAATGCGAGAGCCTTGATTATGAAGGTAGAGCGTGATGAACTTGTAGAAGAAATGCTCAAGGCATACATCAGAAATTCCGGTTGGAATAATTAAGAAAGTGGACAAGCGGTTAACAGGAGAAAATTGCATGAGGATAATGGGATTGGATTTTGGGTCAAAGACTGTTGGTGTAGCCATCAGCGACCCGTTGCTCATTACCGCTCAGGGAATAGAGATTGTACGTAGAAAGTCGGAGAATAAACTGCGTCAGACATTGGCAAGAATTGAAGAACTGATAGTAGAGTATGGAGTAGAAGAAATCGTACTTGGCTATCCTAAGAATATGAATGATTCACTGGGCGAGCGTGTAGAGAAAACGCTGGCTTTTAAAGAAATGCTCGAACGCAGGAGCGGACTGACTGTACATCTCTGGGATGAGCGGTTGACAACAGTAGCAGCAGATAAAGCAATGATGGAAGCCGGTATCAGACGTGAGAACCGTAAGGAATACGTCGATCAAATAGCGGCAGTTTTTATTTTGCAGGGATTTCTTGACCTGCGCAAGAATAAGGAGAACGCATAATGGAGAAAATTACCTTTGTGCCGGATGGCGGTGAAGCTGTTGATTTCTATGTGTTGGAACAGACTACGATCGGTGGTGTAAATTATATACTTGTAACAGATGCAGAAGAAGATGAAGAGGGAGAAGCCTATATTTTAAAGGATATGTCAAATGCTGAAGCAGAGGAACGTGTCTACAGCATGGTAGAGGATGATACAGAGTTCGATGCAGTATCAGCAGTATTTGAGAACATACTGGAAGATATTGACTTGATATAAGCGATAAAACAGCAGGGTGCTGTTATATATAGAAAATTTTAGATGGAGGTTTACTTTGAAACAAAATAAAAAAGAAAATACATCAAAGCTTAAGATTATTCCTTTAGGAGGTCTTGAGCTGATTGGTATGAACATTACTGCCTTTGAGTATGAAGACAGTATTGTTGTAGTTGACTGCGGTCTGAGTTTCCCGGAAGATGATATGCTGGGCGTAGATCTGGTTATTCCTGATATTACGTATCTGAAGAATAACGCAGATAAGGTAAAGGGCTTTGTGATCACACATGGTCATGAAGACCATATTGGTGCACTTCCTTATGTATTGAAGGAACTCAATGTCCCTGTTTATGCAACGAAGCTGACAATGGGAATTATAGAGAACAAGCTTACAGAGCACAATCTGATCCATAATGTCAGAAGAAAAGTTGTAAAATTTGGTCAGAGCATTAATCTTGGATGCTTTAGAATTGAGTTTATTAAAACAAACCACAGTATCGTAGATGCGGCTGCACTGGCCATTTATTCTCCAGCCGGTATTGTAGTGCATACAGGAGACTTTAAGGTAGATTATACGCCGGTATATGGCGATACAATCGATCTGCAGCGTTTTGCAGAGCTGGGTAAGAAGGGCGTGCTGGCACTGCTTTGCGACAGTACGAATGCAGAGAGACCCGGATTTACACCATCAGAGAGAACGCTTGGCAGTGTGTTTGATACGCTGTTTGAAGAACATAAAAAGACAAGAATCATTATTGCAACCTTTGCATCCAATGTTGACCGTGTACAGCAGATCATTAACACCGCATATAAGTTTGGCAGGAAAGTAGTCGTGGAAGGAAGAAGTATGGTGAATATCATAGAGACTGCTTCCAACCTGAACCGTATTAATATTCCTGAGAACACACTGATTGATATTGAGAAGCTGAAGAATTATCCGAGAGATAAGACAGTTATCATCACAACCGGAAGCCAGGGTGAGAGTATGGCTGCACTCAGCCGTATGGCAAGTGGCATGCATAAGAAGATTTCTATCAGTCAGGGAGATACGGTTATCTTCTCCTCTAATCCTATTCCGGGAAATGAGAAGGCAGTAACCAAGGTAATCAATGAGCTTTGCAAGAAGGGCGCAGATGTTATTTTCCAGGATACCCATGTATCAGGACATGCGTGTCAGGAAGAGATTAAGCTGATCTATACATTGACCAAGCCTAAGTATGCAATTCCTGTCCATGGAGAATACAAGCACCTCAAGGCACAGGCAAGAATTGCTTCAGAACTGGGCTATGATAAAGAGAACATCTTTATTTTAAGCTCCGGTGATGTATTGGAGCTGGATAATAATGGTGCAGCTGTAAATGGTAAAGTACCGGTGGGCACAGTCCTTGTAGATGGTCTTGGTGTTGGTGATGTAGGAAATGTAGTACTGCGTGACAGACAGCATCTGGCAGAAGATGGTATTCTGATTGTGGTCATGTCACTGGATGGTGCAACAGGAGAATTACTGGCAGGACCGGATATCGTATCCAGGGGATTCGTCTATGTGAAAGAGTCGGATGCATTGATGGATGAGGCACACAAGGTAATTGAAAAGGCAGTAACTACCTGTCTGAAGAAGAATGTAACAGACTGGGGTAAGATCAAGGGCAACATTAAGGATACTCTGGGTGAATTCGTATGGAAGAAGACAAAGAGAAGGCCTATGATCCTGCCGATCATTATGGAGATAGAGTAAGCAGTATCAGCATGGAGGAGACAGTATGGATGTAAAGCAGCTTTTAGGTGCGATTACCGCAATGATCGCTAAGATTGCCATTGCAGCAGCCGTCATTGTTGTTGTATTTAAGCTGGCCGTAGGTGCTTATGATTTTGGGTTCCAGGTATTTGCAGACATTCCGAAAGATGAAGGAGACGGAAGAACCGTCAATGTGACTGTATCAGAAGGTCAGGACAGCAAGGATGTAGGCAAATTACTGGAGAACAAAGGACTGATTGATAATGCGACGGTATTTTATGTGCAGGAAGCATTGTCAGAATATAAAGACGAGATCAAGCCCGGTACGTATGAATTGAATACAGCCATGTCTGTAGAGGAAATGTTAGAGACTATGTGCGCAGCAGATGAGGCAGAAACGGAGGAGGGCAATTGATCGCAGATGAAAGAATGATGACTTTTATCCATTCCTTTGATTCCGGGAATCCGCCTTATCTGTATGAGCTTGAGAAATATGCAAGAGAAACCAATGTACCGATCGTCAGACCGCAGATGCAGAGTCTGTTAAAGTTTCTGCTGACCTGGGGCAGACCCATGAAAATTCTGGAGGTAGGAACGGCCATTGGTTTTTCTGCGTTATTGATGAGTGAGTATGCACCGCAGGGGTGTCATATTACAACGATAGAGAAGTACGAGAAGAGGATTCCTCTGGCAAAGGAGAACTTTAAAAAGGCAGGAAAGGAAGATAGGATCACGCTGTTAGAGGGTGATGCGGTAGAAATCCTGGCTGATATGCAGGAGACCTTTGATTTTATATTTATGGATGCTGCAAAGGGACAGTATATTCACTTCCTGCCGGATATTTTAAGACTGCTGGAACCCGGTGGTCTTCTGGTATCTGATAATATTTTACAGGATGGAGATATCGTAGAGTCCAAATATGCAGTAACGAGACGTAACCGCACAATCCATAACAGAATGCGGGAATATCTGTATGCACTGACGCATCATGAGGAACTGGAGACAGTAATCCTGCCGGTGGCAGATGGGGTGACTCTATCCACAAAGAAAATGTGACTTTGACTGGAAATATACAGGTCACTGAAAGGGCATGGTTATAAAAATGAGAAGAGAAAAACCGGAATTGCTGGTTCCTGCCAGCAGCCTGGAGGTATTAAAAACAGCTGTTATTTTTGGCGCCGATGCAGTATATATTGGTGGAGAAGCATTTGGGCTTCGTGCAAAAGCCAAGAATTTCTCCATGGAAGATATGGCAGCAGGCATTGCTTTTGCGCATGAGCATGGTGTGAAGGTGTACGTGACTGCGAATATTCTGGCGCATAATGATGATCTGGAGGGCGCAAGAGCATATTTTAACGAGTTAAAAGAGATGAAACCGGATGCATTGATCATTTCTGATCCGGGTATGTTCATGATCGCGAAGGAAGTCTGTCCTGAGATTGAGATTCATATTTCGACGCAGGCTAACAATACGAACTATCAGACATATCTGTTCTGGTGGCAGCAGGGAGCCAGGAGAGTAGTATCTGCAAGAGAACTTTCTCTGAAAGAAATCGCCGAAATCAGGAAGCATATCCCGGATGAAATGGAGATTGAGAGCTTCATTCATGGTGCAATGTGTATCTCCTATTCAGGCAGATGCCTTTTATCCAATTATTTCACGGGAAGAGATGCAAACCAGGGTGCGTGTACGCATCCATGCCGCTGGAAATATGCAGTCGTGGAAGAGAAACGCCCCGGAGAATATCTGCCGGTCTATGAGAATGAGAGAGGTACCTATATCTTCAACTCCAAGGATCTGTGCATGATCGAGCATATCCCTGAAATCATAGAAGCGGGAATTGACAGTCTCAAGATCGAAGGCAGAATGAAGACCGCCTTGTATGTGGCATGTGTGGCAAGGACTTATCGTAAGGCTATTGATGATTATCTGGAATCGCCGGAGAAATATCAGGCGAATATGGACTGGTATCGTGCGGAAATTGCAAAGTGTACCTACAGACAGTTCACGACGGGCTTCTATTTTGGCAAGCCAAGTGAAGAGACGCAGATTTATGACAATAACACATATGTGAATGAATATATTTATCTTGGAATCGTAGAATCCATAGATGAGAGAGGTTTTGCCAGGTTCGAGCAGCGCAATAAATTCTGCGTAGGTGATACAATCGAGATCATGAAGCCGGACGGAAGCAATGTAGAAGCAAAAGTACTTGGTATGTATAACGAAGGGGGAGAAGCAGTAGAGAGCTGTCCTCACTCCAAGCAGGTATTGTATGTACAGCTGGATGTCACTCCGCAGCAATATGACCTCATGCGTGTTAAGGCAAATTAGATAAAAGAAGCAGTGCATTTTAAACAAAATTGAAATGTGCTGTTTTTTTATTGTGCAAAATGTTTATAGGAATATGCTACAAAAATAAACATTGTGTAGTATTTACTGCTGTGCAATATAGCGGTTAATATGATATGATAAAACAGATAAAATATTTCACAATTTCTTGATACCGAAAGTGAGGAAGAAGATAATGAGCGAACTGCTTAATGTTGAAGAATTATTCGCATCCAATGTATTTACAGTAGCCAAGATGAGAGAAAGGCTGCCTAAGAAAGTATTTCAGGAAGTAATCCGTGTTATGGAGCACGGAGGAGAGCTTTCCATGGCGACGGCAGATGTAGTGGCAAAGGCAATGAAGGACTGGGCTGTTGAGCATGGTGCAACCCATTATACACACTGGTTCCAGCCGCTGACAGGCATTACAGCTGAGAAACATGATGCATTTGTAACACATCCTGACGAAGAAGGAAAAATGCTTATGGATTTTTCCGGAAAAGAACTCATCAAAGGCGAATCTGACGCTTCTTCTTTCCCATCCGGTGGACTTCGTGCGACTTTTGAAGCAAGAGGTTATACAGCATGGGATATCACATCTCCGGCATTTTTGAAGGAATCTGCATGTGGCGTGATCCTGTGTATCCCCACTGCTTTCTGTTCTTACACAGGTGAAGCCCTGGATAAGAAAACCCCATTATTAAGATCCATGGAAGCATTGAATGAACAGGCACTTCGTATCGTGCGTTTATTTGGCAATACAGAAGCTGCCAAGGTTACTGCCAGCGTAGGTGCAGAGCAGGAATATTTCCTGGTGGATAAAGATCTGTTCCTGCAAAGAAAAGACTTGATGTTTGCAGGCCGTACTTTGTTTGGTGCTCCCGCTCCTAAGGGACAGGAGATGGAAGATCACTATTTTGGTGTTATCAGAGAGCGTGTCGGCGCCTACATGAAGGATTTGAATGAGGAATTGTGGAAATTAGGTGTTACGGCAAAAACGCAGCACAATGAGGTAGCACCCGCACAGCATGAGCTGGCGCCTATTTATGAGACTGCCAATATTGCGGTAGACCATAATCAGCTGGTTATGGAAGCTATGAAGAGAGTTGCGGTAAAACATAACATGAGATGTCTGCTTCATGAGAAGCCATATGAAGGTGTGAGCGGTTCCGGCAAGCATGATAACTGGTCCATTACTACAGACAATGGAATCAATATGTTAGATCCAGGTGACACACCGAATGAAAATATTCAGTTCCTGCTGGTTCTTGCTTGTATCATGAAAGCAGTCGATACACACGCTGACCTGCTTCGCCAGTCCGCAGCTGATGTAGGAAATGACAGAAGATTGGGTGCAAGTGAAGCACCTCCAGTTATTATCTCCATTTTCCTTGGTGAACAGCTGGAGGATGTGGTAAAGCAGCTGGTTGAGACAGGTGTAGCATCCAGTGCCAAGAAGGGAGAGAAGCTGGCAACAGGTGTATCCACGCTTCCTGATTTTGTAAAAGATGCAACAGACAGAAACAGAACGTCACCTTTTGCTTTTACAGGAAATAAATTTGAATTCAGAACAGTAGGTTCTTCTGACTCTATTGCTTCTCCAAATACAACGATTAATGCTATTGTTGCAGAGGCTTTCTGCGAAGCAGCTGACCGTCTGGAAAAGGCAGAGGACTTCGATATGGCAGTACATGATCTGATCAAGGAATATATGACCAAGCATCAGAGAATCCTGTTCAGTGGAAATGGTTATTCTAAAGAATGGTATGAGGAAGCCATGAGAAGAGGACTTCCTAATATCCAGTCCACAATAGAAGCAGCACCTACCCTGACAACAGATAAAGCAGTGAAGCTGTTTGAAAAGTTCGGTATTTTCACCAGGGTAGAGCTGGAATCCAGAGAAGAGATCATTTATGAAACCTACGCAAAGACTATCAATATCGAAGCGCTGACAATGATCGATATGGCAGGAAAGGACATCATTCCTGCAGTTGCAGCATATACCGGAGAGCTGGCAAATACTGTAGTAACTGTAAAAGAAGCCGGCGCACCTGCCACAGCCCAGACAGAGCTGTTGGTGGAGGTAGACAGTCTCCTTGCCGAGGCTAAGAAAGCCCTGAAACATCTGGAAGAGTGCACAGTTCATGCAAATAAGATTGAGAATGCCAAGGAAAGAGCCTTCTACTACAAGGATGTTGTAGATGCTGCCATGACCGCATTAAGAAAACCCGTCGATAAACTTGAAATGCTCGTAGACAGCGACATCTGGCCCATGCCTACCTATGGGGAGCTGATGTTCGAGATCTGATGAAGCAATGCAATCATGTAAGGAATTCCCTGTTCATGCTCGCATGAGACAGGGAAGTTCCTTACATGATTATAGTGCGAAGCACGCGACCGAGAAGAAGCACGAAGTGCGTATTCGAGGTTGGCATTGCGTGGATTGTCGCGAAGCACGCGACCGAGAAGAAGCACGAAGTGCGTATTCGAGGTCGGCATTGTGCAGTAAAATATAAAAAATTAAAATTCCCTATTGATTTTTTAAAAACAATCGGTTATGATATGCCTATCAAGTGAATAAATAAGTCAAAGAACAAAGGTGTTCCAAAAAGTATTTTTTGGGACACCTTTTTGCATATTCAAATATTTTATGAGTATGCAGCACAAGTGAAGAAAGAATGTATTAGGAAAGCGAGGAAATAAAATGAGCGAATTATTAAACGTGGAAGACATTTTTGCATCCAAAGTATTTACTGTTGCAAAGATGAGAGAAAGACTTCCTAGAAAAGTATTCCAGGAAGTAACCAGAGTCATGGAACATGGCGGTGAGCTGTCAATGGCAGCAGCAGATGTCGTTGCAAAGGCAATGAAGGACTGGGCTGTTGAGAATGGTGCAACACACTACACACACTGGTTCCAGCCTCTGACAGGCATTACTGCTGAGAAGCATGATTCCTTTATTACACATCCTGACAGTGAAGGCAGAATGTTAATGGAGTTCTCTGGTAAAGAGCTGATCAAGGGTGAACCTGACGCATCTTCTTTCCCTTCAGGCGGACTTCGTGCTACATTTGAAGCAAGAGGATATACAGCATGGGATATTACTTCTCCTGCATTCTTAAAAGAATCCGGATGCGGCACAATCCTTTGTATTCCTACAGCATTCTGTTCTTATACAGGTGAAGCACTTGATAAGAAGACTCCGCTTCTTCGTTCCATGGAAGCATTAAGTGAGCAGGCACTCCGTATCGTAAGATTATTTGGCAATACAGAGGCGAATAAGGTTACAGCGTCTGTAGGACCTGAGCAGGAATATTTCCTGGTAGATAAAGATCTGTATATGCAGAGAAAAGACCTTATGTTTGCGGGACGTACACTGTTTGGTGCTCCGGCTCCTAAGGGACAGGAAATGGAAGACCATTACTTTGGTGTCATCAAAGAGCGTGTTGGTGAATATATGAAGGACTTAAACCTGGAGCTGTGGAAGCTTGGTGTTACAGCTAAGACACAGCATAACGAGGTTGCTCCTGCACAGCACGAATTGGCACCTATCTATGAGACAGCTAATATCGCAGTAGACCACAACCAGTTAGTTATGGAGGCTATGAAGAGAGTTGCTTATAAGCATGATTTAAGATGTCTGCTTCATGAGAAACCATATGCCGGTGTAAATGGTTCCGGTAAACATGACAACTGGTCTATCACAACAGATAATGGTGTGAACTTACTTGATCCGGGTGATACACCAAATAAGAATATCCAGTTCCTGTTAGTACTTGCCTGCATCTTAAAGGCAGTAGATGTTCACGCAGACCTGCTTCGTCAGAGTGCATCTGATGTTGGTAACGATCACAGACTTGGCGCTAATGAAGCACCTCCAGCAATCATTTCTGTATTCCTTGGCGAGCAGCTTGAGGATGTTGTAAAGCAGTTGATCGAGACTGGTGATGCAGCTAAGGTTAAGGAAGGCGGTAAGCTTTTAACAGGGGTATCTACACTTCCTGATCTGCAGAAGGATGCTACAGACAGAAACAGAACTTCACCTTTTGCTTTCACGGGTAATAAGTTCGAGTTCCGTATGGTTGGTAGTGCAGACTCTATCGCAAGCCCTAATACCACATTGAATGCGATTGTTGCAGAAGCTTTCTGTGAAGCAGCAGACATTCTGGAAAAGGCAGACGATTTCGACATGGCTGTACATGATCTGATCAAGGAATACCTGACCAAACATCAGAGAATCATCTTTAACGGAAACGGCTATTCAGATGAGTGGGTAGCAGAGGCAGAGAGAAGAGGACTTCCTAACATCAAGTCCATGATTGAGGCAGCTCCTACTCTGACAACTGGTAAGGCAGTGAAGTTATTCGAGAAGTTCCATATCTTTACAAAGGTAGAACTGGAATCCCGTGAAGAGATCATTTACGAGACATATGCTAAGACAATCAATATCGAAGCATTGACTATGATCGACATGGCTGGTAAGGACATCATCCCGGCAGTATCTGCTTATACTGGAGATCTTGCTAATACAGTACTGGCAGTGAAGGAAGCAGGTGCTACGGCTTCTACACAGGTAGAATTACTGAAGAAGGTAGATGGCTTACTGACAGAGGCACAGGCTGCACTTGAGACTTTACAGGCTGAGACAGCTAAGGCGTCTGCAATCGAAGATGTGAAAGCACAGGCATTCTACTACAAGGATACTGTTAAGGCTGCTATGGATGCATTACGTGCACCTGTAGATAAGCTGGAAATGGTAGTTGACAGCGATATCTGGCCTATGCCTACATACGGCGAATTAATGTTTGAAGTATAAAAATAAAGGTAACTATTCAGAACCCCATTCGCAAAATCGCTGTTTCACAGCTTTTCTTTTGCTCATGTGGTTACTTCGCCATATAAATTGAGTCAAATATGCTTGTAAACAAGCATATTCTGCCTTAATTTGCATGGCTCTGAATAGTTACAAATAAAGTAATATTATAAAAAGGCGTTTTACAGTGAGAACTGTAGAACGCCTTTTCTTGTCTGCAGTGTTTTGAGAAAAGAACAAGAAGAAAGCTTGAAAAAGCATTTTTCATGAGCCATAATAGCAACTGATATTTTATAATGAAGTAAAATTAAAGAGGAAGATTATGAAAAAGAAAAAAGAGCGGCTTATGGCTGTGGATAATATGAAGGCATTTCTGATAGGGTGCGTTGTATTGGGGCATTTGTGCGAAGTAATCAAGTTCCCATACAGTTCATACCTCTATCTGTTGATTTATTCCTTCCATATGCCGGCATTTGTGTTTTTATCGGGATTTTGCAGCAGCAGGGAAGTACACTATGATAAGATTGCAAGAAACTATGTGTATCCGTATGTGGTATTTCAGATTCTGTATGTATTATTTGACCGCATTGTATTAAAGAATGACAGCGATATGCAGTTCGTGAAACCATACTGGTTATTATGGTATCTGCTGGCGCTGGTAATATGGAATTTACTGATTCCTTTTGTTGTGACTGATTCACGAAAGAAAAGAGCTGTGATCATGACAGCGGCTGTAGCCATGGCACTGCTGGCTGGATTTGATGAGAATATTGGATATTACATGAGCTTATCCAGAATTATTGTCTTTTTCCCATTCTTTCTGGCGGGCTTATACAGTCAGGAATATGGCAGATTCGTGTTTCCACAGTGCTTTGGAGAAAGCGCCAGCCATAAACAGCTGTTGAGAATTACGGCAGCAACGGCAGCTATAGGCATTGCGGTGCTCTTATTTGAATACCGCAAGGGAATTAGGGTGTCCTGGCTGTATCAGGCGGCTGCCTATGAGAAATGGCATTATAACGTGGTAATCAGGCTGGGAGCGATTATCTGTGCAGCTCTGCTCATTCATTTTCTGTGTGTATGTATGCCAAACCGCACAATCCCCTTTGTAACGAAGCTGGGGCAGAATACCATGCCGGTATTTCTGCTGCATGGGTTTGTAATCAGGTTATTGAAGTATTATCCGGTTCCTGCAATGAAGCAGTATCCGATTCTGTGCAGTGTACTACTTATTGTCGTACTATTGACTGTATTATCCAGCAAAACAGTAAAGAAATTATGTAAACTAATATTATCCTATCCGTTCTGATGTAGTCTGGGATTTACGAAGATTTTACCTAAACTATGCAGCAGCAGGAAGGAATGAATAAGACCCACATGCTAGAATGAACTTAAATGGAGGTTATTAAGATGAATCATTCTGTGCATGTGGGTTTTGGCTTTCATGTGAACTGTTATCATTCGTATCGGGGAGATACCAATGATGAGCTGGGATTTGGCGGAGACATACGAATTATAAGGAATACGATTGCGGTATTGAACCATTGGAACCAGAAGGGAATAGCAGTAAAAGGAACATGGGATTTTGAAAATGCATACTCTCTGGAAGAGATATTGCCGCATTATGCACCGGATATTATAGAAGGTGTAAAGGACAGAATGAGGCAGTATGGGGATGAGAATATTCTTATGGGATATAACAATGGTGCAATGAGTGCCATGACAGAGGATGAGTTCATGGCAAGCGTGCAGTGGGCAGTGAGCAATCAAAAAGGAAGCGGACTCCGGGATATGTTCGGGAACTGTCAGCCGGTTATCAGACCGCAGGAAGTCATGTTTACGCCAGCTCAGGCGGCATTGTATCAAAAGGTGGGAGTAGAGGGAATCTGTCTGTACTACAGTTGCATTCCCTTTGATGCTTTCCGAACTCTGATTCCTGAATTGACTAAGAAAGAAGCGCTGAACCCATTGAGGTATCAGTATGGAGAAGAGCAGAATAAGATAACAGTTATCCCTATGTATTCCCAGGCAGATATTCTGGATATGGGCAGTCTGAGCAGGTGGGTAATACAGCTTCATAAGAAGCAGGAGAAGGGTGAAATAGATGGAGATGTATTTCTTTTTATCAATATGGATGCGGACAGCTTTCTATGGGAGCCTTTTCCGATTCCACGCTTATTCCATAAGATATCCTGTTTTGGCGGGTTAAATGGACTGATTGGAGAGGTTGCCAATCTGCCATTTGTAGTATTTGATACACCATATCATTATATGAAAACACATGAAACAGTGGGCAATATTTCCTTCGGAGAAGATGTGGCAGATGGGAATTTTTCGGGGTTCTCAAGCTGGGCAGAGAAGCCGTTTAACAGACAGATATGGACCAGACTGGAACGGACCAGAATGTATGCCAGATTATATGCGGACGGGGAAGCACCTTCTTTTGAAGAACGGGTCAGATTGTTGAGTACCACACATTTTGGACTGGCATCACCTGTGCTGAATGTTACAAGGGAAAGAACTGCACTGGAGCTGTCAGAGAAAATGAGAGAGAAAGAAGAGACTGCCTTGTGCAGACGGTGGGAGCAGAAGAAGCACAAAGTAAGGGAACATGAAATCTGGCTTAAAAATGTGAATGCTTCTTCTCTGATACAGCTGCAAATTTGCCTGGACAGAGGATTTTGTCAGGATATTGCCTGCTTGAAAGTAAAAGGAAAACATCTGCTGCATTATATTGCGGTGCCTTTTGACCAGTGGGAAGATGGCAGTGTGCGCGGAGTATGGCTGTTGTGTCGATTTGAGCTGGTAAGAAGAAAATATAAGTTGCATTTTAAGAACAGAAAGCACCCGCAGGAAAGACAGGAAAAAACAGAATTGGCTGATATACAGGGATTTGGCGTGAGAGTGGATGCGAAGACAGGACTCCCGGTTCTATATGCAAAGGATAACAGCGTGATTGCCACCTGGAGCAGCAGATTGTGTTATGGGGAGGATAAGATTGCTTTTGCAGAGCCGGTATGGGAAGACTGTACTTGTGCAGGAGGGGGAAATGGCATCTGCGCCAGGGGGGCGATTCATATTCCAGGGGAAGCAGAGTCTGGCTCTTATGAATTCTGCTTTTATACAATGGAGAGCGAAAAGGGTATTTTCCTGACAAGCCGGGTCAGATATCCTTATACAGCGGAAACGAATCAGGCGGTATCCAGCGCTTTTAATCTGGGACGGTATTTTGATAGCAGCTGGAAAGAAACAATGCCTATGGAGATGACGCTGGAACTGGGGGATGATGCAAGAGTAGGCAAAAGGGATTTTATGGGAAATCAGAGCGAATATCCTTTAGCTGATTTCTGGAAGACTTATGCGCAAAACACTAATATGGATTCTTTTAATCATCATATGACAGGAGGAGTTCTGCAGGTATATGACGGGCAAAAAGGATTGTTACTGGCGCATGCAAGACAGGTACTTGGAAGTATGGCGCATTGTCCTATGCGTCTTAGAACAGCAAAGGATGGTATACACAGACTCAGTCTGAATCCTTTCGGCACTTATGATGGACAACAGCGCTTCTATCCGACAGCTGGAAATGGCTGTGTGATGGAATTGTATCAGGCAGTAATGCCACAGGCTAAAAGTCTGGCACCTGCCTACAATGGGGTTGAGGAATTTAGTATTCAGATGTTATATGGCTACACAACGAAAGAGGAACAGAATACAAAGGAGCTGTATCAGGATATGGTGGCTTTTGCAGATGGATGTGTAGTATATGCTACAAATGGTGCTGTCAGCAGATGGACAGAAGACAATCTTGTGCTTCATGCACATGAAGAAATACAGACAGAGGCTGGCAAATTGTCTCTTTTAGGTGTACTGGGAAATGGAAAAACATCACTGACAAAGGCAGCAGTGCATTTCATAGAGCATAAGGCGAAGACGAGATGAGAATTTACGTAAGCTTTACTCATATTTTGTAATTTCAGGATAGTAAGATTTACATGTCATTGTTATCGTAAAACTATACAGTAAATTGATTATTATGGGAAAGGCGGGGATAGTGTGAATAAAGCAGGACATATTTTGGTGACAGACCGTTGTCTGGGCAGAGGGTATCAGGGGTATAGGAGATGGCTATTATTTGGAAGCATTCTTCCGGATTTATTGTTCCATACATATCTGGTCGGGCATACATGGGATGCCACATTTCGCAGAACCATACGGGGAATGGAGAAGCTGGAGCGTTTTGGAGAGATGGGGGCATTATCCTGCATGTGTCTTGGGTATTATCTGCATTTCATAGAAGATTATTTTACATATCCTCATAACAAAAATTTCAGAGGGGGATTTGCCGCTCATGTATTATATGAGAAACGTTTCACACATTATCTGATGCAGTCACAGCAGAGTAATGACGAAGAGAATCAGGTAATCAGTCTGTCACAGTTAGAAAATGAACTGATGAGACTTCATGAGGAATATATGGCACAGCACATGCCTTCCTTTGCTTATGATAAGAAATATATATACGCAGCAGCATATTGCGTACTCTCTTATTTTGTAACAGTATTGCAGCGTAACAGAACAGTTCTGGATGCAGCCAGAATGGAAGCTTTCTGTATTGCGCAGGATGGATTGATCGGCAGTAAATATTAAAGACGAGGGAGAATGCATATGAGAATTGTATATTTTACAGATACATATTATCCGGAAGTAAATGGGGTAGCCAATACTTTAAGCAGATTGCATCAGTATCTGGACAGGAATGGAATTGAGCATCTCTTTTTTGCACCGGAGTATGCAGATGAGGCAGCAGAGAAGGAAATCTATCGTTTCAGAGGATTTCAGATTCCTTTCTCACCCAATAGTCGTCTGGCGGTCATGATGCCTTTTCATGCAGTAATTAAGAAAAAGGTGTTGGACTATAAACCTGATCTGATTCATATTGTGACAGAATTCACAATGGGGCAGGAAGGATTACGTATTGCCAAAGAGACTGGAATCCCGGTCGTTATGTCATATCATACAAATATTGAACAGTATCTGGAGTTCTTTCATGCTAAATTCCTGGAGAAACCAATTCGCAATTATTTCAAACATTTTCATGATTATGCAAAACTGAATCTGTGCCCTTCCATGCAGACCTTTAGACAGCTTGCCGCGCAGGGGTATTCAAATCTTGATATCTGGAGCAGAGGTGTAGATACTTCTTTGTATTCGCCGGATAAGAGAAGCAGCATGTGGAGAAAGCATTTCGGAAAAGGCCAGTTTATCTGTCTGTATGTAGGTCGCTTGTCTTTTGAAAAAGGTCTGGATTATTATGTGGAAGCAATCAGACAGCTTAACCAGGCAGGAATCGGACAACAGATGGAATTCGTATTTGCAGGTGATGGTCCATATAGAGAGACATTGGAACAATATGGAATCAGCAACATACATCTTACAGGCTTTGTCACAGGTGAAATGCTGGCAAGACTCTATGCGGATGCAGATGCCTTCATATTCCCATCAGGGACGGAGACATTTGGTAATGTACTGTTAGAGGCTATGGCAAGCGGCTTACCTTGTGTTTGTGTAGATGAGGGCGGCGTTACGGATTTTGCAAAAAACAGGGAAAATGCGCTGGTTGTACCTTATCGAAATACAGAAGCATTGAAAGAAGCTATTGTGAATTTATTCCAAAACAGGATTCTGAGCCGAAGGTTATCTCTTGGTGCGTTGAATACAGCATCCGAGAGAAGCTGGGATGGTGTGATGGAGAAGCTTGTGAAGTCCTATGAAACTCTGTTAAATACAATAAAAGTACAAAATTACAGGTTAGATGCCTGATTTTACACAGAATTTACATGGATGTGATTACATATTTTACATAAATATATGAGAATAGAATTGTAGGAAAAATATGTAGAGGCAGAGGGTGCTGCCTTTTTTTCGTATCAGGGGCATAATATTGCAAATCCGGAAAGGTATGGTCTTTTACAATGATTGAGAAAAGTGTATACAGAAACAGAGAATTGTCGTGGTTAAAATTTAATGAGAGAGTATTGGAAGAGGCAGAAAGAGAAGAAAATCCTCTGTGTGAGAGACTTTCCTTTGCGGCGATATACCAGAGTAATCTGGATGAATTCTTCATGGTACGTGTAGGTTCTCTGATTGATCAGATGCTGTTGGCACAGAATATCAGAGAAAACAAGACAAATATGACACCAAGAGAACAGCTGGTGGCAATTCTTGAAGAAGTCAGATCATTGAACCGTAGGAAGGATACGGTATATGATAAGCTGATGTATTGTCTGGAGAAGCAGGGAATACGGCTTGTGGATTTCAGAAAGATCGGAAGAAGAGAAAGTGAATATCTGGAGCATTATTTTGACAGTGAAATCGCACCATTGATATCTCCTACTGTAGTCGGTAAGCGACAGCCGTTTCCTTTTATGAAAAACAAGGAAATCTATGCAGTTGTAGTATTGGAGAATAAGAATGGCAAGCAGAAGCTGGGAATTATTCCATGCAGCTCTAACGTGTTCCCAAGACTCATCGCAGTGCCTTCAGAGCTTGGCAGCTATATGCTTTCGGAAGAGTTGATCCTGCATTTTATTCCCAAGGTATTTAAGGGGTACTTTGTAAAGGCCAAGTCCCTCATCCGCATTACCAGAAATGCAGATATTGATGCGGACGCCCTCTATGATGAAGATTTGGACTATCGCGAGTTCATGGTGGATATTATCAAGCAGAGAAAGAGACTGGCACCTGTCAGACTGGAATTATCCAGGGAGCTGGATGGAGATATTGTAGATATTCTATGTGATTACCTGGAGGTTGGCAGGGATTATGTGTTTCGTAATACAACACCGCTGGATCTGTCTTTTGTATATCAGATTCAGGATATTCTGCGTATGAGACAGGAGCTGTTTTATAAGAAGAGAGTGCCTGCCAAGTCTGCGCAGTTTGACATGAATAAATCGCTTCTGGAGCAGATTGAGGAGAAGGATAAGCTGCTGTGCTATCCTTATGAGAGTATGAAGCCTTTTCTTGAAATGCTGCATGAGGCAGCCAATAGAGAAGATGTCGTATCTATCAAAATGACACTTTACCGTGTTGCCAAACAGAGTAAGATTGTGGAGTATCTGATTGAGGCAGCAGAGAATGGCAAGGATGTGCTGGTACTGGTAGAGTTGAAGGCAAGATTTGATGAAGAGAACAATATTGAATGGTCGAGAAGACTGGAAGATGCCGGATGCAGAGTTATTTATGGACTTGATGGACGTAAGGTGCATTCCAAATTATGCCTGATCACAAAGAGGACAGAGGGACAGACAGAATACATAACACAGGTAGGTACCGGAAATTATAATGAAAAGACAGCGAGAATCTATACAGATCTGTCTTTGATGACGGCAAATCAGGAGATTGGGCAGGATGCAGCAGCAGTCTTTGCAGCATTATCCATGGGAGATGCTGTAGAAGAGGTACAACAGCTGTTAGTTGCACCAAACTGTCTGCAGAATCGTATTCTGGATATGATTGATGAAGAAATCAGGCATGCGAACAACCATGAAGAGGCTTATATAGGAATTAAGATTAATTCACTGACCGATAAGAAGATCATGGAGCGTTTGATTGAGGCTTCCAAGGCTGGTGTAAGGATTGAAATGGTAGTAAGAGGCATCTGCTGTCTTGTGCCGGGAATTAAGGGTGTGACAGAGAACATCCGCATCATCAGTATTGTTGGGCGTTTTCTGGAGCATTCCAGAATCTATATATTCGGCAGAGGAGAGAGAGCGAGAATTTATATCGCCTCAGCAGACTTTATGACAAGAAATACTTTAAAGCGTGTGGAAGTGGCAGCGCCGATTCTTGATACTGACCTGCGGCTGCAGATCAGTGAAATGTTCATTACCATGCTGGCGGATAATACCAATGCCAGAGAAATGCAGAGTGATGGCAGCTATGTACGGCTCACACCGGATGATAATACGCCCCTTAATTCGCAGGAATATTTCTATGATACTGTAGGGAAAAATAAATAAGCAGTATGAAAGTGGAATCTTTAATGGTTCCACTTTTTTTACAAACAATTTACAACACCTTGGTTATGGATTTTACGATGGACCTATAGAATAAGCAATATAAAAGATGTCTGACATCTTTTGAAAGGTGGAAATATGATGCAGTACCGTTATGAGCAGATTGCTGAAATACTGGAAAAGAAGATTCAGAATGGCGAGTGGCAGATTGACCAGAAGATTCCCGGAGAATTGGAACTTGCCAAAGAATATCATGTGGGACGCTCTACGATAAGAGAGACATTAAATATTCTACAGCAGAAAGGAATCATAGATAAAAGACATGGTTCAGGAACTTATGTAAAGGAAAATAAGAGAAAAATGGAGAATCCTCTTCTGACATTGAGTTCTATTGGGCAAATGATAGAAAATGCAGGCTATGAGGCAGGAAGCGTATTTTATGGTATTTCTCATGAGACACCGGATCTTGTGATGGCGGAGAAACTGGGATTGGATTCCAAAGAGAAAATCGTGGTTATGAACAGGGAACGTACGGCGAATGGTGTGCCAGTGGTATTTTCCTATAATGTATTTCCAGAGAAGCTGGTAGGCAATATGTTCGACAATGGGCTAAAAGGCAGTATCATCAAGTGCCTGGAAGAGGGATGTCATGTGAAGATATCCTATTCAGATACGATCATAAAAGGTGTCAATTCCAATAATGTATGGGATGAGCAGGCTTTGGTATATCTTGGAGAACCGGTGGTGCTTCTGGAACAGTTACATATGGATGAACAGGGAAGAGCAGTGTTGTTTTCCTTTGATTATATCAGAACAGATATTATGAATCTGAGACTCAGAAGAGAAATGTAGAAAGGATGGACAGACAATGGAAGTCACAGGAATGTTGATACCGGAACAGAACCATAACAATAGTATTACACAGAGAAGAGAGCGAATCCGCAGGAAGCGTCTTGCAAGAAAAAGAATGCAATTTGTATTGAAAGGAATGTGTCTTGCAGTGTTACTGCTGATTGCACTGTTTCCAATCTACTGGCTGGTGCTTATGGCAGTGAGACCTACGGCAGAGACCAGTGCGGGCGCCGGATTGATACCGCATCAGCTTACAATGGAACATTTTGCAGAACTGTTTACACAAAAAGGCTTTGGAACAGCATTATATAACAGTCTGATCAATGCAGGCAGTGCATTGGTACTGTCACTGCTTCTGGGACTGACTACAGCATATATCCTGTCGAGAAAAAGATTTCGCTTTGGAATGAAAAGACCGCTTACCTACTGGGTATTACTGGTAAGAGTACTTCCTCCGGTGGCTTTTGTGATTCCCCTGTATACAATGTTTACCAAGTGGAATGTGATGGGAACCAGACTTCCCATTATTCTATCCTGTATGCTGGTGAACATACCTCTGGTCATATGGTTTATGGTAAGCTTCTTTGAAGAATTGCCGGAAGAAGTAGAAGAGAGCGGTAAGATGGATGGCGCTACAGAATGGCAGCTTTTTACCAGACTGGTATTGCCACTGGTGCTTCCCGGAATCGCAGCAATTGCCATGTTGTCTTTTATGTATGCATGGAATGAATATACATATAGCGTAATATTAACTAGATCACCTTCTAATTATACAGTTCCGTTGGCTCTGGCAGTATTGAATACAGAGGACAATGTGACGAATTTCGGTCTTGTGGCAGCAGGGGGCGTCAGCTCTTTCCTGCCGGTAGCTTTCTTTGTGGTCTTTGCACAGAATTATTTGATCAGTGGGTTATCAAGTGGTGCTGTGAAAGAATAAATAACGATGGTAGAAACAACAAAAAGAGGAGAAAAAGAATGAAAATGAGAAAATTTATTGCGGCAGCAACAAGTATGGCTATGGCAGCTTCTATGACAGCATGCGGTAGCAATCAGAGTACTGCAACAACAGGTGACAGTGCAGCAACTCAGGAGAGCAGTGCAGCAGAGAGTACTCAGCAGACACAGAATACACAGACAGATAATTCTGGTGAAACAACAGCTATGACAATTATTTTACGAGGCGGTTCTTATGCGGATGTTATTAAGGCTGCATTACCCAAATTTGAAGAAGACAATAAGTGTAAGATAGAAGTACTGGAGATGTCTTTTGATGATCTGCATACAGGTATCGCACTGGATGCAGCAAACGCTGCAGGCACATATGACCTGTGCATGGTAGATGGCAGCTGGATGGCTGAATTTACAGAGAACAAAGTATTGGCAAACCTCTCTGAGATGGGATACAGCTTTGATGATGATATTATTCCCAATACGACAAAGATTTGTATGGTAGGGGATGACATTTATCTAGCACCGTATTTTGGTAATGTTACAGTCATGCTTTATAACAAGGCAAATGTAGAGGCAGCAGGATATAAACCAGAGGACATTACTACATTGGAGGATATGTTAAATGTGGCTAAGAGCTCTAAGGAAGCAGGTGTAAATGGATTTGCATATAGAGGAGATACAGGAGACAATATCGTATCTGATTTCCTGCCTGTTCTTTTGGCAAATGGTGGCTGGGTAGTAGACGATAACAATCAGCCGACCGTCAATACACCAGAGTTTACACAGGCTATGAATTATTATCTGGAGTTGATCGGTACAGGCGCTGCCATGTCAAAAGACGATGTAACAGCTTCTGTAGATAATGGTACTGCAACACTTGCAATTGGCTGGCCGGGCTGGTATGTACCAAGTGCTGACAGTGCAGCGAATTATATGGTAAGTCCTTCTACTGCTAAAGAGGGAGCGGCATCTTTCAATACATCTGAATACGGTACATGGACTATTGGTATTCCTGCAAACAGTCCTCATCCTGATCTTGCTCTTGCTCTGCTGGAGTACATTATGGATCCGCAGGTACAGCTGGAGAGCATTGCAAATGGCGGAGTTCCCTGTAGATACAGCTGTCTGACAAATGAAGAGGTATTAAAGGAATATCCACATCTGGAAACAGTATGTAAGGCACTGGAAAATGGTGTATATAGACCTGCTATTGCGCAGTGGACAGAGTTTACCAATATTCTTGGTGCAGAGATGGGCAATATCATGGCCGGAACCAAAACTGTAGAGCAGGGATTAAACGATGCACAGACACAGTTAGAAGCCCTGATGCAGTAACTATATTATATTTAAGAAAGGCTTGGGAAATACATAAAATGAGCAGACTTAGAACAGGAAGTAAGAAGAAAGGAATATTTGCATATCAGATGACAGCTCCGACTCTGATTTTTCTTCTGGTGATGACGATATATCCAATCATATTTACAATCTATTACAGTTTTACAGATTATAATTATCTGAAGGGAACACATCCGTTTACGGGAACTGCTAATTATATGGCTCTGTTTCAAAATATGTATTTCCGCCAGGCTGTATGGAATACTGTGAAATTTACGGTATTGGCAGTAATTCTGGAAGTGGGGCTTGGACTTTTGATCGCCCTTTTCGTAAAAAGTCTTAAAAAGGGGCAAAAGGTAGTTAGAACTTTGCTTCTTCTGCCCTATCTGCTTCCGGCTGTTACTGTGGCATTGATCTGGAGAATGATGCTTTCTCCGAATTATGGAATTGTAACACAACTGTTCACTACACTTGGATTACCTGTGTACAACTGGTTCTATGATACGAAAACAGCATTTGGCATGCTGCTGTTAATAGATGTATGGCAGAATGTCCCTTTTGCATTTCTGCTGATCTATGCTTATCTGCAGGGAGTGCCGGAGACCCAGTATCAGGCAGCCAGTATCGATGGAGCAGATGCAATGCAGCGGTTCTGGCATATTACATTACCTAATATTGCAAGTGGAATTGCTTTGTGTGCAATGCTTCGAACCATTGATACATTCAGATTGTTTGAAAAGGTAAATATTCTGACTGGCGGAGGCCCGGCGAATACAACAACGACAATTACACAGTTCATGTATACATATGGAATCAAAACGCTCAAATTTGGTTTTGCCAGTGCATGTGCGATTGTAATGACTGTATTTGTATTGATATTGAGCAGTATCTATATTAAGAAAGCGATGAAATAGTATGGCAGATTGGATTGGACAGGTGACGTTTGTCAATGTAGGAAATGGGGATGCCATTCTGGTGGAAGTACCGGATAAAGGCTGTAGAGATGGCAGGTTTATCATGCTTATTGATGGAGGAAGCAATGAAGTGTCAGAATATGCGGACTCTTCCACGGGCAGAATCAGAGTGGTTGATTATATGAAACAGAAGGGAATTGAGCATATTGATGTCATGGTATGTACACATATCCATGAAGACCATACCTGCGGTTTGCTGGCTGTTGCAATGCAATGGACACCTGGGGTATTATGGCAGCCTTTTCCCAAAGATGTTATAACCATGATGAAGCCGTTTAAAATAAAAGGACAGACGGAGTCAGAGAATAAATTTCTCGCTGCATTAAATGATTTCGGGCAGTTATGCAAAATGATAACAATGCAGGGAGGCAGGGTAATACAAATGACACCGGATAAGACGCAGCATAGAAGTATGTGTCTGGCAGATGGTGTTTATGTGAAAGTGCTTGGTCCTTCTAAACAGGCACTGGACAGAGAGATTCGCTGGTTCAAGGCACTATATCAGGAGAGTAATCCCAAAGTCCTGCCCCAGATGGATAAATACATGAACAGTGCCAGTCTTCTTTTGCATGTAACCTGTGCGGGGAAGTCCTTTCTGCTGACTGGAGATACAGAAAAAACCGGGTATGGCGAATGCATGGAAGATATTCGGGCAGATGTGTTCAAGCTTGGGCATCACGGACAGGAGAACAGCATAAATCAGGAGATACTGGAAGCAGTATTGCCTCATTATGCCGTACTTTGTGTATCCAGTGACAGGAGATATAACAGTGGAAATCCCAAAATTCTACAGATGCTTGCAGAGGCTGGAATTTCGGCTTATTATAGTGACTGTCTGCAGGTATTGCCTTATACAGATGGAATAGGACCACATCAGGCAGTTCTTTTTCAGATTATGAGAGAAGGCGCCCTGAAAGTATCCTATGAGAGTATTGCAGACAGAGAGGAAGCATACAAAATGCAGGAAATGGCTAATATTGACGTAAAAGAGATAGAAGGTATTCTTTATCAGGCAGGAGAATTATTTCAGGACAGGGCTGCAGCAGAGCATACCAGAACCAAGGGTGTGGCTGATTATGTAACAGAGGTGGATTATACCGTACAACAGTTTATACGTACGCAGCTGGAGAAGAAATATCCACAGATTCAGTTCCTGAGTGAGGAAAAGACGAATGATGAGATCGACAGAAGTGGAATGGTATGGGTTCTTGACCCGGTAGATGGGACAACCAATCTCATACATGATTATCATGCAAGTGTAATTTCACTTGCCCTGATGCATAATGGCATTGTTATCATGGGAATGATATATGATCCTTATATGGATGAGATGTTTTATGCCCGGAAAGGGCAGGGGAGCTACTGCAATGGACGCAGAATCAGCGTAAGCCAGGCGGCCTCTATGGAAGAATCCATGATAGCGATAGGAACTTCTCCTTATTATAAAGAAATGGCTGAGATGAATTTTGGTATCTTTCAAGCCGTATTTCAGGATTGCCAGGACATCAGAAGAAGCGGTTCTGCAGCACGGGATCTGGCATATGTTGCCTGTGGCAGACTGGATGGATATTTTGAAAGAAACCTCAAGATATGGGATTATGCAGCAGGTATGCTTCTGGTAAGAGAAGCCGGTGGAGTTGTGCGTGATTATGCAGGGCAGGATGCGGACACCAATATGGTAGGAGATATTCTGGCAGCAAATAATAAAATGGCTTCAATTTTGACAGAAAAATACCTGAATTGACATGAAATATGAAAATAATACTGTAATTGGGGAATTATTCCAACTGATTTTACATAGATTTTACATGAAAAAGGTAATTTTTTTTACACAAAAATGATATTATATCGTATAATTAGGTTGAATTGGATAAAGCATGTAAAATAATTATCGAAGGAGACCTATTATGAGTTTATTTGGTTTGTTGTCTATGATAGGCGGCTTGGCACTGTTCCTTTATGGAATGCACATTATGAGTGAGGGTCTTGAGAAGGTATCAGGCGGTAGGCTTGAGAAAGTTCTGGAGAATCTTACCAGCAGCAAATGGAAGGCAGTGCTTCTTGGCGCAGGAGTGACAGCTGTCATTCAGTCCTCATCAGCGACAACAGTAATGGTAGTTGGTTTTGTAAATTCAGGCATTATGAAGCTCTCTCAGGCAATCGGTATTATCATGGGTGCCAATGTGGGTACTACGATCACTTCATGGTTACTGAGTCTGACAGGTATTCAGGGAGATAATATCCTGTTACAGTTACTGAAACCCAGTTCTTTTTCTCCTGTTCTTGCGCTGATTGGTATTATCCTTGTAATGTTCATTAAGGATAGCAAGAAAAAGGATATTGGTACGATTTTTATCGGTTTTGCGATTCTGATGTATGGTATGGAAGCCATGTCAGATGCAGTGGCACCGTTGAAGGATGTTCCTCAGTTCACTCAGATATTTACGATGTTCACGAACCCTATACTTGGTCTGATCGTTGGTGCAGTACTTACGGCAGTGATTCAGTCTTCTTCTGCATCTGTAGGTATTTTACAGGCGTTGTGTGATACGGGGGGAGTCAGCTATGCGGCAGCGATTCCTATTATTATGGGACAGAATATTGGTACATGTATCACAGCAATCATGTCTTCTGTAGGAGCCAGCAAAAATGCAAAACGTGCAGCAGTAGTACACCTTTTGTTCAATATTATCGGAACTACCATATTTATGGTTGTCTTTTACAGTGTCAATAGTGTTGTACATTTTGAATTCCTTGGTGAAGCAGCAAACAAGGCTGGCATTGCAGTAGTGCATACAGTCTTTAATGTGGCAGCAACTATTGTGTTATTACCATTTTCCAAATTGCTGGAGAAGTTATCCTATATGGTAATCCAGGTGGACGAAGAAGAACGCAGACAGGCAAAGCAGCAGGAAGATTTTGTCAGGATGGACGAGCGTTTCCTCAATACTCCTTCCTTTGCTCTGGAACAGGCATATTCTTATGTTGTGAAGATGGCAGAGATTACCAAGGCTTCCCTTCAGGAAGCAATGGGACTGTTCATTACATTTGATAAGGAAATTGCAGCAGATGTGGAATTCAAGGAGAATCTGGTAGATCAGTATGACGATGAGATCAGTGGTTATCTTGTGAAGCTTTCCAGTCGTAACCTGAGTGAGAAGGATTCCAAGAAAATGACAATGCTGATGCACAGTATCGGTGATTTCGAGAGAATCTCAGATCATGCCATTAATCTGGTAGATGCGGCAAGAGAGATGCAGAAGAAGGAACAGACATTTTCTTCAAAGGCATTGGAAGAGCTGGAGACATTCTCCAGAGCTGTCAGCGACATTGTTGATATGTCCGTCAATATCTTTGAAAAGGAAGATGTAGAAGAAGCGAAGCATGTAGAGCCTTTTGAAGAAGCAATTGATGTGATCCAGAAAGAGATGAAGAAACGTCATTCAAAGCGTCTGCGTAAGGGCAAGTGTACAGTGGAGCTTGGTTTTGTATTATCTGATATTACAAACAACTATGAGAGAATTGCAGACCATTGTTCCAATATCGCAATCAGCGTCATGCAGCTGAAGGAAGATGAGACACATGCACATGAGTATGTAGATACACTTCCAAAGGGTGAAGGCAGCGAATTTGATATTAGACTTCAAAGCTATCTTAGAAAATATGAATTGCCTTAAGATAGGTTGCGTAAGTAATAAGGGACAGCGGTCATGCCGCTGTCTTTTTTATGACTGGCGGTAGAGCAGTAGAATAAAAAGGAAGCAGCAGTGCTGCAGAAAGGTACGGTTATCAACATGGCACTTATTTATATAGTAGAAGATGATAATGACATTCTGGAAGTAGAGACATTTGCCCTTAAAAACAGTAATTATGAGGTAAAAGGCTTTACCAATGCGAAGGATTTCTATGCAGCAGTAGAAGAAAAGGTTCCTTCTCTTGCAGTTCTGGATGTTATGCTTCCGGATGAAGATGGACTGCAGATCGTGCAGAATATAAGACATAATCCAAAGGCGGCGCATGTGCCTGTTATTATGGTAACAGCCAGAACCACGGAAATTGATAAGGTTAAGGGGTTGGATATGGGAGCGGATGATTATCTGACCAAGCCTTTTGGTGTTATGGAACTGATAGCCAGAGTGCGGGCATTGCTGCGCAGAATCGGTGATGGCAAGGATGAGAAGAAGGTTCTGAGCCTGGATGAACTGTCCATGGATGATGAGAAGCACGCAGTGTATGTGAATGACAAGCCCTGCGAACTTACTTTTAAAGAATATGAACTGTTGAAAATGTTCCTGGATAATGTGGGAATCGTACTTACCAGAGAGAGTATTATGAACCGTATCTGGGGAACTGATTACAGTGGGGAGACCAGAACCGTGGATATGCATATCAAGACGCTGAGACAGAAGCTGGGTGAGGCTGGCAATCGTATCAAGACCATTCGTAATGTAGGATATATGCTGGAATAATGTGAAAATTTGTGCCTGCACAAGGTACTAAAATATACCTGAAAGTATGCAGATTATGGAAGGACAGGGTTACTTACATGAAAAGGAAGATATATATACATTGTATGGCTCTGGCGGTCATTGCCATATTAGAAACGTTACTGCTTACTCTGGGAGTGTCATATGACATGCTCAAGAAGCAGATCATGGAAGAAATACGATCTTATGCGTATCTGATATCAGATCTGTCGCAGCAGGAGGAGATTCCATGGGAGAGATTCGATTCCAGTCAGGAAGAGCTCAGAGTTACAATAGTAGAGAATGACGGAATTGTAATATATGATAATTACGCAGATTCCTCAAAGATGGAGAATCATGCGCAAAGAGAAGAAATACAGGAAGCCCTGCAGTCCGGGGAGGGTGAAAGCATAAGAAATTCTGATACATTGTCACAGAATCTGTTTTATTATGCTGTTAAGAATCCGGATGGATATATTATTCGTGTATCCAAGCAGGCAAGCAATATATGGGGAATTTTATTCAGAATGCTGCCTCTGATAGGATGTATCGTGGCTCTTTTACTGGTAATCTGTGCAGCACTGGCTCGTTTCATTACCTATAAGATGATAAAACCGATAGAAAATGTAGCACAGCATATGGATGATCTGGATTCTGTAGAGGTCTATGATGAGTTGAAGCCTTTTGTGGCAACGATCAGTAAACAGCATGAAGACATTATGAAGAGTGCAACGATGCGTCAGGAATTTACGGCGAATGTCTCTCATGAACTCAAGACTCCGCTGACCTCCATATCAGGATATGCAGAGCTGATGGAAAATAACCTGGTAGATGGAGAGAATGTTGTAAATTTTGCCAGTGCGATTCATAAGAATGCAGACAGGCTATTGACGCTGATCAATGATATCATCCGTCTGTCTGAACTGGATGGGGTACAGGCTGCACCTGAATTTGAGGAGCTGGATCTGTATGCCATTGTGCAGAACTGTGTACAGACGTTACAGGTCAATGCACGTAATCATAATGTCAGCATCAGTGCCAAGGGAACAGGGCAGTTGATCAAAGCCAACAGACAGATGATAGAAGAGCTTGTATACAATCTGTGTGACAATGCAATACGTTATAATAAAGAAGGTGGCAAGGTGGAAGCCGGTGTTGCCCGTACCAGGGAAGGTGTACAGCTGATTGTGCAGGATAATGGAATTGGAATTCCAAAGGAACATCAGGAAAGGATATTTGAACGTTTCTACCGTGTGGACAAATCCAGATCCAAGGAGACCGGAGGAACCGGACTTGGACTTGCTATCGTAAAACATATTGCGCAGGTACATAATGCTTCGCTGGAGGTAATCAGTGAGGAAGGTCAGGGTACCAAGATTCTCGTTACTTTCCATGCATAATAAGTGTATTGCATATTTATTCATTCGAGACACAAGATAACGCACACAAAAAAACAGTAAAACGTACAATTATTTGTGAAATAATTACAATGAAATTCAGCAAAATATACCAAATTATACGTTACAGTAGATTTCTGATTGTGCATGAAAAAAAATTCGATTATAATATGTTTTGAGAAAAATTTAGCACGGTAAAGTGATGTTGTATCCGGCAGTGCCAGAGGGATTTCTCATAATTCTATGTATACTAAACTAAGGAGGTTTTATTACAATGTCTTATGTAGATGAAGTACTTGAGTCAGTAAAGAAAAAGAATGCAAGTGAACCTGAATTTTTACAGGCCGTAACAGAGGTTCTTGATTCATTGAGACCTGTTATTGATGCTAATGAGGATTTATACAGAAAGAATGCAATTTTGGAGAGAATTACAGAACCGGATCGTCAGATTATGTTCCGTGTACCTTGGGTAGATGATAAGGGACAGGTTCAGGTCAACAGAGGTTTCCGTGTACAGTTCAACAATGCAATTGGACCTTACAAGGGAGGTTTAAGACTTCATCCTTCTGTAAACCTTGGTATTATTAAGTTCTTAGGTTTCGAGCAGGTATTCAAGAATTCACTTACAACACTTCCTATCGGTGGTGGTAAAGGTGGTTCCGACTTCGATCCTAAGGGTAAGTCAGACAGAGAAATCATGGCATTCTGCCAGAGCTT
>ERZ1034946.137-NODE-137-length-59502-cov-28.521305_pt1 | contig 59502 bp, 47 predicted proteins | sample MGYA00520591_ERZ1034946 | MGnify/ENA primary metagenome ERZ1034946 (study PRJEB33766, sample SAMN09781753) | gut metagenome | biome: gut microbiome | host: Homo sapiens | place: Madagascar | study: EMG produced TPA metagenomics assembly of the PRJNA485056 data...
TGAGGTTCTTTTTTATTCAATTGACATTATTTCTGAATTACAGGAATGCTCCTTAAATTTATTGATATATTAACTGCTCAGATAATGCTGAAAAACGCTTGCGTTTTTCCTGTATGAAACTTAGAACTTCTTCACGAAAGAGCCTTTGCTCTGAGTGAATAGAAGTTCTTTTCATACTATTCCCCGGTAATACCAGTTCTGTCTACGCTTTCTACGAACTGCTTCTGCAATACGAGATACATGATCAGCAGTGGCAGAATACTTAACATCGTACCCGCCATCTTAATAGACTCATTGATATCCACCATACCGCTTCCAGCTACACTTCTGGCTGTATTATAGCTGTTTTCAAAGTTTTTGAGTGATACGATAAGTGAACTCCAGTGATATCCCGAGCTGTTATTGGTAAATGCTCCTACCACGTAGAGCTGTGTGAGGTAGGACTCATTCCAGTACCATACAATAGAGAACAGGAACACGACCAGAATCGCCGGTGCTGCACTGGGCAATGCGATCTTGTAAAAAGCCTTGAAATGTCCTGCTCCGTCGATCTTTGCCGCTTCAATCAGTACCTTTGGTACTTGACGGAAGAAGTTATAAAAGATCAATATAAATATCTGTGCTTTCAGCCCCTGTCCCAACAGAGCCGGAACAACAAAGGCTTTGATGGAATTGACCAGTCCTGCTTTGGTATAAAATACATAAGTAGGCATCATTGTTGCCTGCGGCGGCAGAATAAAGGAAAAGATCAACAGTCCAAGCAATATTTTCTTTCCCTTAAAATCATATCTGGCAAATCCATATCCCACGATAGAACAGATCACTACGTTGATCAGTGTCGGAATCCCTGCGATCAGCACAGAATCCTTAAATGTTTTCCAGTAATCCATGGATTTCAGTGCCTGCCTGTAGTTCTCCACATAGAGCTGACTGGGAATCCAGTTGATTGAAGTATCCAGCAAATCATTGAGATTCATAAAGCTCTTGCTCACCATATACAGGATTGGATACAGATAGATGAAGCCAATACTGATCAACAGCAGATATACCACTGTCAATTTACCGGTTCCCTGTGTATCCTTGGAACCAAAAATAAATTTCTTGAGCTTATAACGCATCTGCTCCCGCTGCCTTGGAGTAATTCTCCTGATTTTATGCGGATTTTCTGCTCTGCTTGCGTTTGTAGCGCTCATAGCGTCGTTCATGGCGTTCACCTCTCTTTCTGATCTTCTTCTCCAGACGTTGTTCCTTCTTCAGTTCCCGTCTGTATTTCTTCGCTCTTCTCTCGTAAACATCCTTCCTGCCAACGATCAGTACTGCGAAAAATGCTACCAGTGCTGACTCGATCACCGAATACAGCCATGCCATTGCTGATGCATAGCCATAACCTCCTGTTGCCGAGAGCATCGTATCATAGATCAGTACGATCAGACTGTTCTGCTCATTATTTGACATAAAGATCACGGTATAGATCACATTCAGCAGAATCATAGGTTTAATAGTCGGAAGCGTGATCTTCCAGAAACATTCCCACCCGGAACCTCCATCAATCTTGGCAGCTTCATACAGTGAGGTGTCAATCTTCTGCAATGCAGCAAGGAATATCAATATCTGTACTCCTGCGTACCAGAGCAGTGTAATCATATTGTTAAATACACTGGTCAGACTCGTTGCCAGAATATTGGGCAGGTATTCGTCCAATAGCTGCTCTATCATTGTCGCATTCATCATAGGAATGCTGGCTGCCTCCTGGTCTGCAAGCTGCTGCATGACCGGACCGCTGGCTATGATGATAGGCAGGAAAAAGATCATTCGAAACAATCCCCTGCAGGCGATCTTCTCATTTAACAACATCGCAATGATCAATGCAAAAGCTACAATGACCGGAACTGCTATCAGCGTTTCTGTCAGATATGTCTCCAGTCCCATGATAAAATCTGGATCGGTAAGAAATATCTGACTGTAGTTTTCAAAGCCTACATAGAGCTTCGCCATTCCCTGTGGGAGCAGCTTGATCTTATTGAGTGAATACTGAAAGGATTGAATCATAGGCCATGCTACCAGAGCAAGGAAGCCTATCAGCCACGGCAGGATGAACAAATATCCCACCCGGTTTTCACGGCGTTCCAACTGTCCCGGTTTTACGACTCTTTTGCCTTTTGCCATACTCATCACCTCCCAATCACATAATCAGATGCTTCCACTGTAATGCCATCTGTGCTCAATGCCTTATCACTATAATTGATATAAATTGTGACGCCATTGTCATAAGTTACTTTGACCAGACCATTAGCCAGCTGCTCATGCTCATCAATATAGCTTCCCGCTACTGCCTCATTTACAGCTTTGAGTTCTTCATAGTAACGGACGATCTGTTCCTTGTATACAGAATACTGTGAAGTATATACATCACTGGAATTGGTATAGATCAGTGCCGACGGGTCTTCCCAGGTCAGGTAGAAGGAAGGATAGATACCCGTTTCCACCAGTTTCAGGAAATATTCCCTCTCATTGGCTTCAAAATTCACATAGTCGCTGTACATGGGCATTATGCCTTTTAATGCAATAGACAGAAAAGGAACGCTCTGATCTGTATAGATATAGTTGGAGTCTGCCGTAGGCATATCCGTCATTGCTTTGGTATACTTCCAGTAGCATGCAGCCGGAGTCTCCAGCAGAAGCTGCGTATTTCCGCTTAACTCTTCCAAAGTCCTGTCATAGAGATACTTGGATACAGAACGTGTCTGCATGGTATCACCTAATGTGTAAGTAAACAGTGTATTACATACTCCGCCAAGTGCCAGTTCATGAATATCCTTCTTTGCCAGATTCTTCTGCAACGTCATCAGATTCTCATAACTTTTCTGGGGTGTCCAGAATACGAAGGTATCATATACTGTCTTGTATTCCTCTTCCTCATACAGACGTTTATCCATTTTCTTCACTGTATTGAAAGTCGTATTACCAGTCTCTGGATTGGCTCTGATACCATCTGTATACAAATAAAAGTCAATGCCTTGCTCTTTACTGTCTGCAATCAGTTCTTCCAGTGATTTCCTGCCGCCAATACTGCTGTCCACATCCAGTTTCGTTACAGGAAGTGCACAGATACCGCCGTCCTGCCAGCCTTTATACTGTGTCAGGATGTCTGTCACGCCTCTGGCTTCCAGCTCATCATAGATTTCTCTGATATTGTCTACTGTCGTTACAGGTACTGCCTTTTTCCAGAGCATCCAGTTCTCAACATCACTGCCCAGGAAGTCCAGTCGAATCCTGAATTCATCTTCCTTCTGGGATAACTCGCCCTTTTCCAGCAGGTAATTACGATACCTCTTGGCAAGTCCTGCATAATCTGCTTCTTCCTCTTCTACGAACAGATAGCGGATTTTGATATCATACTGGATTCTATCTGTTACCTTCGTTACTGATCCACCGGAATTAGAGGTAGGCTGAATATAAGTAGTACTTTTTCTAAAAGAAGCCGTTACCCAGTTATAGTCAGAATAAGCACCATTTGGAGTCGCATAGATAGATGCCTCTTCCTCTCCGTTCTCTATCACTGCCAGATATCCCATACCGTCAGTTGTATGTACCATGCCATACACTGGTGCAAGAATCTGCTCCGGGTCATTGTGTGTCTCATATTGGCTCCACAGAAGTGACAACACATAGGATTCTCCAACACCTACATCACTGCCATACACCTTCTGGACATATCCCGAATCAAATCTGCCTTCCTTATCATCCAGATAGATCAGTGCTCCGTTACCATCGGGTACGAACATATAACCATCTACTTCGCCCAGTTTCGTATTACCAAGCAATGGAAACAGGTAGATATTGCCGATTTTTTTGTTCTCTGCATTTTCATAGATAGAATTCTCTGGAATATAAGCAGTAATGCTGCCGTCATCATAGAGCTTAACTTCTACTTCAAAACCCAGCTCATATGATGGATAATCCAGCCTGGCATGAAATCCGCCGGGAATCTTTTCTACCGAAACCCTGGCACCACTACTCTCCAGACCGATCTTCTTCTGCATGGTATTGGTATCTTCCTGAAGTTCTACTACGACACCGGACTGTAAGAATCCTTTCCAGGTATCATTAACCTTGGCAAGGCTTTCCTCGTCCCGCACTGTAGATTCCATGACAGCTCCTGTCTTTTTATTTCTTACCAGAATGGACAATGCCGGTTCATACAGATATAACTCATAAGCGTCGTTTGCCGCCACCAGTGTATGTCCTTCCAGAGTCGCCTGTTCTACTGCCTTATCACTCAATGCCGCCACCGGTTCTGCAATCTGTTCTTCCACATCTGCAAAAGAAAGCGAATCACTGCTGCCCGAATTGGTCACTACATGATAAATTGCTGCCGCTGCGACTAAAATGACAATCAGGATCACAATTGTCAGGACTCTGCGCTTTAATTTCTTTTTAGTTTCCAATTCGATACACCACCTCTCGTACGACTGTAATTACGAAGTCGATTACCTGTGAGAATAACACATAGATGATACATACCAGCAATGTCAGGATCAATACGGTAAAAGCCGTGATCGCCAGTGCTTTGGCTGTCTCTCCTACTGTGAAATTATTGATTTCCTTTAATGTCAGCAATATCAGTATCACTACCCAGGTCCAGACTATAATATTTGCAAAAGAGATCAGGAACACTTCGTTATACGTCAGGACGTTACTTAACAGAATGACAAAAGGCTTGATGACAATATAAGGAGTCAGGCAGTATGCGTAGGCACAATACAGATCCTTAAAGAAGCCTTCGCCTTCATGAATCGTAACGACCAGATAATTGCAGGCTGTCAATCCAATAAAGATAACCAGCACCTTGCCAATATCTGTAATCAGATCATATCTGCCTTCCCTCACTGTCTTCACCAGGAATCCACTGCAATATTTCTCCAGAATCGAGATCAGAATAAACGTACCCAGTAATATATTGGCACACCACCAGGAATTCTTGCCCTCTTTCTTCACACCGTAACAGCCGTCCATCGGATGTCTCATAAAGTACAGACTGTAACGAAGCTGTCCCAATAATATATGCTCTCCTGTCTGTGTTGTGGGACGATTAGCATATTTCTTACGGTACAGCGACTTGCCGCCCCGAATCAGTACAATCACAGCTGCTATCGCAAGGACTGCTGCTACCAGATAATTACGGATCCAGATATTTCTGACTTCCCAGAACGCATCAGAGTATCCTTCAAAGGATTTGGCAAGTCTGAAATATTTCAAAGCCTGCTCATAATTTTCCTCCTGTAAATATGCATGACCCATTGCCTGGTTCGCATAGTCAAACATACTGTTCATCTGCAGGACTTTACTTAGCGGTTCCTTACTCTGTGTATACTGTCCTTTGGAGAACAGATACAGTGATTCATGTAACAGGTTCGTAAATTCAGTGGGTTCAAATATATGAATCTGCTTCTTATCAGAATCCAACAGATATATCCTGTCATCCTCATCCACTGCGATGGCTTCTACTTTATTACACAGACCTACTCTTTGTCTGCCGTCATCTCTTCCACCAAACATGAAGAGCAGTTCGCCGTCTTCATTATATTCATAGATATATCCATCCGAGTCAGCAACCAGAATATTGTTATAATTACCAGTCGTAACTGCTGCCGGAAGATCTGCATAATATGGATCAGAGTCCAGCAGATTCTTACCTGCAATGTTGAGCTTCTTTAAGCTGGTTTCTTTATCACCCTGCGTTACTGTATAGATCAATCCTGTATCATCAATATGCAGGTTGGTCGGTGTAGAGGGAATATTGCTCAGCATCTGTGCCCTTTGCGCATCTGTCAGAATCACTCTCTGAATCATCTGGAAAGGACTCAGTGACGTATAATTTGTTCCAAAATATCCAAGGAAAGAGCCGCCCTCCACCGGGCTTAACTGAACGATACCATTCATATTGCCTTCACAGATGATGTACATGGTTCCTGTCTTATTGGCTACTACCTTCGTTGGCTTAAAATCCATGCTGTTTCCATAAATCGGAGAATCAGGTTTGCCGTACTCTGCCGTCACATTACCCTGGGCATCGAATACAAATACCTTCTTTGCATCCTTATCCGCTACATAAACTGTGCCATCCTCTGTGACATACACCCCTGTAGGAGTCTGTAAGACGCCCTCACCGATACTGCCTACTTGCTCTCCATCACGGGAGCAGATCAGAATCACATGCGCACCGGCATCTGCGATATAGAGATTACCGTCCTTGCCAATTGCCATATCCATAGGAGATACGAAAGCTGTCTCCCCTACTTTGGTAATCGCCGCCAGTGGATTATAGGCTGACTGTGTTTCCAGAACATAGCCATAACCATCTACTGTATAAGTCTTATATGGTGTCTCTGCAGAAGCTGTCATACCCGCCATCATAACCAGACACAGGAGCATTGCAAAGATTCTTCTTAATTTTTTCATACTCTGCCCCCTTATTTGATGCCTGAATGAGCCATGGTATTCATAAAGCTCTTTCTCAGAATTAAAAAGATAGCCAGATTCGGCACAAACTGAATCAATACACCTGCTGCCAGAATACCCTGTCCTGCTACGTTATTATTTGTATTAGCCAGTGTGTTCAGGTAAAAAGCCAACGTCTTCATGCTTTCATCATTAATATAGAGGTTGGAGCTTTCTACATTCGTCCACGCTGCCTGGAAAGCCAGAATCGCTGTCGTGGCAACTGCCGGTTTGATAAGCGGCAGAATAATGGAGCGGTATATCTTAAAGTCGGAAGCACCATCCATATAGGCTGCATCCAGAAGTGCATCCGGTATCTGGTCTATGAACTGCTTTACAAGGAACAATCCTACAGGCATTGCCAGAAGCGGCAGGCTATGTGCCAGATAGGTGTTCTTAATACCAAGTGTATCAATAACCAGATATCTGGGGATCATAACGGCTACAGATACGAACATCAATGCGGTATTATTAATCTCCATTAATGCATATTTACCTTTGAAACGCAGCTTCGACAGAGCAAATCCCGCCATTGATGAAAACAGGATCGACAGAACCACGACTGCGCCTGTCACTATGATACTGTTAAATACATAACGGCTCATGGGAATATTGCTGCCTGCGGATGCCTTAAACAGCTTGGTGAAGTTATCCAGTGTCGGCTTATGTACCAATATCTGCGGTGGAAAAGCAAACAGCTCATCCATAGGCTTAAATGCATGGCAGACAATAAATACGATTGGAATGCACATAAAGATCGCAAGTGGCAGCAAAATCAGAATGATCTTGATCTGACCTGCTTCAAATTTACGGGGATTGATATTACTTCCCTTATATCCAGCCATTCTCTGCCACCTCCTTAATCCTCTCTGAACATCTTTCCAAAGAACTTGGAAAATGCATATACCATCAACAGTAATACGACAGATACCGCTGCCGCATAACCCATTTCATAACGCAGGAATCCATAATCTTCAATATGGTTCACGATCAACTGACCTGCGTAATTAGGTGTCGGGTTCGTACCTGAGAGCTGTACGCCGATGGCGCCATTCTGAAATGCTCCTACGATTGCCATAACTGCACCAAACAGCATCTGGGGCTTCATCGTAGGAATCGTTATATAGATCATCTCCTGAAAACGATTCTTCACTCCATCAATAGCTGCCGCCTCATACAATTCCTCATCTGCATTCAGGATACCTGCAAGCATTGCCAGAAATCCTACTCCCATACTCGACCACAACGCTACAATAATGATAATGGGAAGCAGATATCTACTGTCCAGAAGCCAGATGATCGGAGCATCGATCACACCAAGCTTCATCAGCCAGCTGTTGAGATAGCCCATCTGATCGCCGGAGAATATGATCTTCCACAGTACGGTCATTGACGTAGCACCTGTCATACTCGGGGAATAGAAGATGACAGTAAGGACAGTGCGGGGAACACTGCTTAGCTGTGCCAGCGCCCATGCTACCAGAAAGGACAGGATATATCCACCGGGACCAACGATTAATGCATATATGATCGTATTGGGCAATACCTTCTGCATAAAGATATCATCTGCTGTCAGAAGGTTAATATAATTGAGGAACCCTTTAAAGGTAGGCATCTGTATCGTATCATAGCTTGTAAATGAAAGACCGATCGCTACCACCATAGGAATGATGATAAAGGCAGTAAACAGGATCACATAAGGGGCAAGGAAGCCATATGCCGCTTTATTGCCATGTTCTCGTCTGGCTGCTTTTGTCTTTTTGCCTTTTCTTAACTGCTGTGCGGTTGCTGTCATAGCTTACCTGCCTCCTTTCTGCGCTTTACTGTTTTGAATGATCTCATGTACCTTCTCAATAGTAGGTACTTCGTATTCTTTCACAGTGACTCCGTTCTCTATATAGCCAAACTCCTCCAGCTTGCGAAGTGTCTCTCTCTTGATATTCTTCTGTGCATCATCCAATGCCTCTCTGACATTGGCACTCTTTGCTCCCAATACCACCAGATTATACGCATCTGATAACTCACGTTCTACCATGTAGCTTGCCAGTGCTCTGGGTGCTTCCATCGTCCAGGTAAGCTGTTCGGATATCACTTCCTTATCATCACTGTCCCAGGGCAGTTGCGCAAATGCTTCACAATTGGCTGTATTCCAGTAATATTCATCACCATAGGTAATCTGTAGTCTCTGTCCAAACTCAGCCTGAACCTGAGCGCTGGACCACCATTTCACAAATTCCCATGCCTGTTCTTCTCTTTCAGGGGTAGAGTTAAACAGGAAGGTACTCTCTGCACCTGCTGATGAATATCTCATTACTTCACCATTCTCGTCTTTAACTCCCGGTATCAATGCCACACCCCACGAGCCATCGATCTCTGGTGCTGCATTGGAGATCAGATTGTACGTACCAAAATCTGAAATTCCAATCGGATAGTCTCCATTTCTGAAATGCTGATAGAAATTGGGCACATCCTTTGGAAGATTATAAATGGTAAACAGATTTGTCAAAGTCGTGAAACCTTCTACGACCTCTTCACTGGTGATCGTCACATCCTCTACATAAGTATCATAGAGTCTGCCGCCACTCTGGAAAATAATCGGTGTCGTATCAAGGAAGGTCTTCATACCGACTGTCCTTGCAGTAGGATAATAGAAGTTCAGACCTCTCATCTGCAAATCCGGCAGCATTGCCTCTACATCCTCCAGTGTATCCGGTACTTCCAGTCCCAGCTTATCCAGAATGTCTTTTCTATAGAAGAGCACCTGGAAATTCATGGTTTCCGGTATCGCATATACACTGTCATCAATAACATACGGCATCAGCAGACCTTCCGTATATCTTCCTGCTACTTCTGCAAAATCATCGAACTGGGTCAGATCCTTTAATGCACCTCTGATACCTAATTCAAAAGGAATCGAATAGTTGACTCCTGTCGCTACATCCGGTGAATCTCCAGAAGCATTGGCAAGCACCAGTTTCGTCTGGTCCGGCATCAGTGACAGGTCTACTTCTATTCCAGTCTGCGGTGTGAACTCTTCTGTAATCATCTGCTGCATGATCTCCAGATGTTGTCTGGAACGATTCACAGATACCTGTAAATGTTCCGGGTTCGTATTGGAAGAGGAATATGCCTGTTTTCCAAAGGAAGTACAGAATCTCACAATACCAAGTCCTGCCTTCACAAATACGTTCTTATGTTTGGGAAGCTGTTTTGCTGCATCCTCCTGATACAGATAGATACTGTCCAGTGAAAAATCATTTCCATTGAGGCTGTCTATCAGATTCGCCAGGTGCTGATTGACGGAAGAAGTACTGGTTGCCAGTTCATCAATTCGATATATCAGTTCATCCGGCTTCTTTGCCAGACTTCTCAACTGATTCTCTGCAATGGAGATAGAGGAAAAGGCTGCTATCTTTTTCTTATCTGGATTATACGTGCGGGCTTCTTCCATAACTGCCGCCAGTTCATCTGCCCACTGTGTAAGCGTATCACCGATTCCAGGAATATAACTCTCCAGTGAGAAATCTCTGTATTTATCTTTATTCGTACCTGCTACCTTGGTTACTTCCAGTGAAAGGTCATTGACCTTACCCATGATCTGCTCAATCGTTTCCAGTGCATTTCTAAGTGGTTCCATGCTGATCTGCATGGATATCGTATGCTGACCTGCACCTAACGGTACGCTGATCTTATTTCCTTCATTATCCAGTAAAGTATACAGATTGTAGTCTTTTTTATAAGCAAATGCACAGTTCTCAAATTCTGTATTAGGCAGTTCTCCATCAATTCTGATATTCATGAATACAGGAAAGTCTGATTTATCGGACTGGCTGTAATGAAAAGCCAGATAGTAATTGCCCTCTTTTTCAACCGTAAACTGATAGGATATCTGCTGTCCTCCTTCTGAGAAAGAGGTAGAATCCACAGTATTCATGATTCTGTTGCCAGCCTGATAAGGATACAGGTTCGGATCATATTCGCAGGTGGCATGAATGGAAGAAGCATTACGATAAGTAAAATCCTCTGCCTGAATCTCAATAAAGCCATCACCTGCTGCTTTTTCGCTGCCTGTATAGGCTTCTACCTGTGGTTTGGCTGTCAGCTTGAAATTACCAAGAAGCAGGGTTCCTTCTTTTAGTGTAACAGTCACTGTATGTCTGCCCTTAGTCAGCTCAATGCCAAGAGGTCCACTATAGCGGTATGTAGAGTCCATGATGTATTTGTTCTGCCATTCATAGACCTTATCAGGAATCCCTACGACCTCATTACCATAGCTGTCATAAGATTTCTGCTGCGGTGTAGACCACTGACTCTCAAGCACCTGCTGGCGCATCTCATAGAACGGAAAGTCTCCATCTATCATGAACTGCGCCTCTACCGGAAGAATGGTATCACTGTCAGCCAGATAATCAAAGCACATATAGTAAATGCCATCAGCAACAACATTCAGCTCCAGTTCTATGCTGCCACGCTCCCCAATCTGAACTGCTGATGTATATCCATAATCGTCTGTAAAAACCGCATCCGTGCTGGTGCAGATATCCTTAATGGGGTATTCTATATCTCCACCTGTATACTCTGGTAAAGCATAGCCGGCACTGATCTTCGTATAACCGTTATCAATTCGTTCACTGGCATATCCTTCTGTTACACTGCCTGTCGTCTGACTCTCCTGCACTGTCTCCTGTGCCGCCATAAGCTGCAGAGGTATTGCTGTAGCTGCCATACCTGCTGCCAGTCCCAGTGCCAGTATACGTCTCCAACTGTGAAGTGTTACCTTTGCTCCGGTCATCTTACGCTTCCTCATGCCTTCAACCCAACCTTTCCATTTTAGAACCTGATATATCTTTTACTGCACCCTATAGTAATCAATCGCATCTTTTCGTATGAAATACGGTTCGTTTTAATTTTGAGTTAATTATTATAGTATTTCCTATATGTTTGAATTTACGCCACATTATCGAAAAAGTCAATATATATTTCCGTTTCATTTGTGCTCTTTGGCATGAAAAAACCGCCATTTTAGGCGGTTTCTCGTAAGATTTATTAGATTAGACGAATTTTGCATACATCTTTTGTGCAAGATGAACGAAACTTCATTTTACTGTTTTATATTGGAGTGAAAGTTTTAGTCTCTTTTTTCAATGTTGCTTTTACTTTTATACCTGAATGACTCCGCACAAGCTCAATATAATGACCAGTACACCAAGGACAATTCGATACCACCCAAATACCTGGAAATCGTGTTTCTTGATATAATCCATCAGGAAACGGATCACAACTACAGATACGATAAAAGCTACCAGTGTTCCAACTGCAAGGATTGCCAGTTCCATTCCTGAGAATGCAAAGCCAAACTTCAAAATTTTTAATAGGCTGGCTCCAAACATAACCGGAATCGCCAGGAAAAATGTGAATTCAGAAGCTACGGTTCTGGATACACCGATCAGCAATGCACCTACAATCGTTGCACCTGATCTGGAAGTTCCGGGGAAAATTGCAGCAATAAGCTGGAATACACCAATCATAAGTGCTGTCTGGAAGGTAATGTCTTCCAGTCTGGTAATCTTCGCCTTTTTACCCCTATTACGTCTCTCGATGACAATAAATGCCACACCAAATACGATCAGTGCAATCGCAACAGAAAATGCATGATAGAACAACGCTTCAAATACATCATCAAAAAGCAGGCCTATGACTGCTGCCGGGATACATGCCACTACAATCTTGCACCACAGCATGATCTTATCCATCTCTATCACCGGCTTGGATTTGTCCTTGAACTGGAATGGAAATATCTTATTCCAGAACAGCAGTACAACTGCCAGAATCGCACCTAACTGAATGACTACCAGAAACATTTCCTTAAACTCCGGTGTACAGTCAAGCTTAACAAACTCATCCAAGATAATCATGTGGCCGGTACTGCTGATAGGCAGCCACTCGGTAATACCCTCTACAATACCAAATAATATGGCTTTTAAAATTTCAATCATAATACTCCTCTTTCTTTGCGTTTCTCATTTAAAACGACATTTTCTATGCATTTAAGAACTTCATCATGTCCTCATAGCATGCTTTTGCATCTTCATAGCCCAATTCATAGAGCTTTTCCAGTTTCTTTCTGTCCTTCTCGATTCTGCCTATGTCATTTGCTTCCTTTGGACGAATGACAAAAGCACGGCCATGAGCCTTCTGTCCCTCGATAAATCTCAGTGTATCATTATAGGCATTATGTCTGTTCGCCATCAATTCATACAGCTTGGGATAATTGGTATAACGAAGCCTGATCATTTCAAGCTGCGCTGACGGTGCAGGCTTTCTGACATAATCTGTCTCTTTGGTCAATATCACAATATTCTTCGCATTGCCATCCTTAATTGCATGACGGATTGGAATCGGATCAGCTATGCCGCCATCCAGATACGGCTTGCCGTCAATCATAACAATCCTTGATACCAATGGCAGGGAAGCAGATGCACGCACATTAATGATATCTTTATGCATCTCTTTCATTGGCAGATATTCCGCCTTACCAGTCTCCAGATTTGTCACAACTGCGTATGCATTTCCCTCATATCTGGCTGCTTCCTTATAGTCATAGGGCAGAAGCTTATTGGGAATCGTATCATAGCACATCTTAACATTGAACAGATCACCTGTTGTCAGCAGACTGCGCATGCTGCAGTAATTCTTATCTCTGAGGTAATCCAGTGATACATGATAAGCACGCTTAGGCTGCCTGGATATATAGCTGCACAAATGGCAGGCTCCCGCTGAGACACCATAAACATTCTGGAAATATAAATCCTTTTCCATAAAGAAATCCAGTACGCCGGCTGTGTAGATTCCCTTCATGCCGCCGCCTTCAAGAACAAGTCCTGCCTGAACCATCGCCTACGCCTCCTTCTTTCTGTCTGGGTACTCTGTTTCTACGAACTTACGAAGTGCAGCCAGTGAACGCTGTACCTTCTCTGTATCAATACAGTAAGCCATACGGAAGAATCCCGGACAACCGAAGGAATCACTGGGTACAAGTACCAGATCATATTTCAGGGCTTTCCGGCAAAAGGCAGCTGCATCTTCTTCCAGCGCTTTGGGGAAGATATAGAAGGTTCCACCCGGCTTCACACAGGTAAAGCCCAGATTCATCAGCTCCTTATAGATAAGGTTCATATTAGTTTCATATACGGACAAATCCGCTGTTTCTCCAAGTACCTCTGATACTGCAATCTGGATAATAGATGGAGGACAGTTATGTCCGATACCTCTGGATATCTGACTGCACATAACGGATATCAGCTCAGAATCTGTACATTTGGGGTTGGCTGCTACATAACCGATTCTTTCACCAGGCAGCGATAAGGATTTGGAATAGGAATAACAGGAAAGTGTATTGTCGTAGAACTTGGATACATAAGGCGCATCCACACCTTCAAATACGATTTCGCGATACGGTTCATCTGATACGATAAAGATATCGTGTCCGTATTCCTTCTGTTTGTCATTCAAAAGCTGTGCCAGCTTCGTCAGTGTCTGCGTAGAATATACAGTACCTGATGGATTATTGGGTGTATTGATAAGAATGACTGCTGTATTCTCATTGATCATGCTCTCCAGTGCTTCAAAGTTAATCTGGAACTGTTTTGTGTCAGCCGGTACAACTTTAAGAACTGCTCCTGTTCTGTTCACATACTGCTTATATTCAGGGAAGAATGGGGCAAAGGTAATGACTTCATCTCCGGGCTTGGTCACAACACGGATTGCATGTGCGACTGCACCTGCTGCGCCTGTTGTCATAAATATATGCTCTGATGTGTAATTCATGCCATAGGTCTTATTCAGATACTGTGCAAGTCTCTCTCTTACGTAAGGAATTCCCTGTGACTGGCTGTAACCGTGTAATTCCATAGGATTTCTCATTTGCAGCAGTTCTATCATCTTATCTGTAAATACCTGTGGTACAGGTACGGAAGGATTGCCCAGACTATAATCAAATACATTCTCATAACCAATTTCTGCTCCGCGTTTTGCCGCCCATGCAGACATCTCTCTAATAACTGATTTACCGCTTAACATTGCTTTGTAATCTTCTGATACCACTTTATGCCCTCCTTGTAATTGTTTGTTCTAGTTGGGGTATTGCGAAACGGGGAAGGATAAAGAATGGGACGAAGTGTACAGCTTTAACAATGCACCACAGGCCCGCTCTCGCTACGCTGCCTCTCGTAGCGGTACATAAGTGTGCATGCGCCTACGGCTTCGCGCACTAAGTACCGACGGATGCAGAGTGCCTGCTTATGCATTTGTTAAAGCTGTACACTTCTGTATCCATAACGGGCGTTTCGCAATTTTCTGCTAGTTTTTATAATACAATGGTTCCGAATTGAGGTGGATTTTGAAAAATCCACCCAATTCTGCTTATCGGATTTATTATAGCATCGGGGATATTTCATGTCAAAAGAGAGCTGATTTTCTCAGCTCTCTTTTATTGGACGGGTTACAGTTTATGCGATTGTTGAGGCAATAATGGTCATTTTGCCTTGCAGGTCTACTTTGCCGTAGCCGCTTGGGAGGATGAAGTGATCGCCTTTTTTAATCATTTGTCCATTGATGAGTCCATCACCGTCGATGACGCTCATGATCAGGAATGGGTAATCCTGTGTGATGGTAAGTGGTGCTCCCACATCAATTTTCCATACTTTATAGTAATCACAGGAGATGAGCAGTTTCATCGGGGTAGGCATTGCTTCGATCTTCTCTGCGGAGAGAATGCTGTCTTCTACGGATTTGGCAGGAACTGTGATAACATCAATGCTCTTGTCTACATGAAGTTCTCTTGGTTTGCCGTTGGAAAGTCTGTCATAATCATAGACACGATAGGTAACATCTGAGCTCTGCTGTGTCTCCAGTATCTGAATGCCTCCTTTAATTGCATGGACTGTACCAGGGTCTATCTGGATGAAGTCGCCTTTCTTAACGGGTACTTGTCTGATGAACTCATTCCATCTGCCTTCACGGATCATGGAGTTTAATTCTTCTTTAGTCTTGGCATTGTGTCCGATGACCAAGGCAGCTCCTTTGGGTGCATCGAGGATATACCAGCACTCCGTCTTGCCAAGAGAGCCGTTTTCATTCTTAGCTGCATATACGTTATCAGGATGTACCTGAATACTTAAATCAGCCTTGGCATCAATGATCTTGATAAGGAGTGGAAATCTGTCATTATCCACATTTCCGAATAATTCTGGCTCTTCTGTCCACAACTGGCTGAGGGTTTTGCCTGCATAAGTGCCTTCTTTGATGGTACAGTCTCCGCTTGGATGTGCACTGACTGCCCAGCATTCACCGGTATTATCCCCTGGAATATCATAATGCCATTCTGTTCCTAATTTGTCGCCGCCCCATATCATCTGCTTAAATACCGGGTTCATATAGATAATTTCTTTCTTATTCATATTAATGCTAAGATTCCTTCCGTTAGTTTCCATGACCTGCTGATACCAGTATGCAGAATCCTTTGCAATCCTTTTCTGTGTCGGATAATCTACATATACCAGCCCGAAACGTTCACTGTATCCCTTATCCCATTCAAAATTGTCCAGGAAAGTCCACAGGAAATATCCTCTGACATCAGCCCCTTCATCCACTGCTTTCTGCAGGCAGGATATATATTTATCAAGAAAATCAATTCTATTGCTGTCGTGCACCCTGCCATCTGCTGCTATCTGATCGTGGCATGCCATACCATTCTCTGTAATATACATAGGCAGATGATATCTTTCATATAAGAAGCGCACGCCCCAGTAAAGACATTCTGGTGTTACAGGCCAGTTTGTTGCGGTCTTTGGGAAGCCTTCTGTACGGTCTACATATTCAGGTTTGCCATCTTTTCCAGCGCGAATCCAGTAGCCATTGTAGATATTCTGTCCCATAAAGTCCAAGGGCTGATGGATCAGTTCCATATCTTCCTTCGTAATTACCGGCAGATATTCCTTGAACTTCTCCAGTCCTTCCTTTGGATATTCCCCCAAAAAGACAGGGTCATTGAACCATGCCACATTCCATGTCCAGTTATCAAGCGGCTGGTCAAAACCAAAATAAATACTTCTTGCAACTTCAATATCTTCCGGGCTGTCTGTGTATGGATAGGCAACACCACAGGTAGGCGCATATCCGACCTTGATTGGCTGTTTTGCATATTTACGCAGCATCTGAACTGCTCTTCCATGTGCACGTAATGCATTGTGGGCAATCTGAAATACATCTTTTACAGGTAATTTCAGTCCGGGTGCATGGATACCGCTCAGATGACCGATTCCTACGAAGCACTCCGGTTCATTTAATGTAATAAAGTACTCTGCAAGGTCTGAGAAATTCTCTGCAACAACCTTCGCATATTCGCCGAACCACTCAATCACTTCTTCATTGAGCCATCCGCCTCTATCCTGCAAGGCCTGTGGGAACTCCCAATGATACATGGTCACATAAGGCTCTATGCCATTTTTCTTCATTTCCTTTATCATGTCACGATACAGGGCGATTGCCTTTTCATTAACCCGTCCGGTTCCTTCCGGCAGAATCCTTGCCCAATTCAGAGAGAAACGGTACGCTTTCACCCCTAACAGACGCATCATGGCAAAATCCTCTTTATAACGATGCATATGATCACACGCTACATCTGCATTCTGGCCATCATAAATCCTGCCCTGTTCAGCAAAAGTATCCCATATGTTCTTACCTCTGCCATCTTCCGGATCTGTACCTTCTATCTGATATGCACTGCTGGCAACGCCCCATACAAAATTCTCTGGAAACATATCCTTACCTCCTATTTTAATAATGTTCTGATATATGCACTCAATGCCCTGGCGGCTTTCTGATGACTTGGGTAACCAGGGTGTTGTCTGGAGCCGAAGCTGTCAGCATCCGTATCCGGGAGCTGCAGATAGCTTACCTTTCCATCCTGCGTCTCATCCACATATTCATAGACTGCCTGACAGATAGGCTTCTCAAAGTGAATGCCCAGCATGCCATAGCACCAGATGATCTGCGCATTCGGATTACACTCTCTTAATGTATACAGGAAATCCTTAACGCCTTTTCTGAAAAAGGCAATATCTTCCTCATTATAGGAGCCATCCGGATTCTTATGCATCTTGTGCCGCTTTCCTGTCTCGTCATCTACCCATTCGGGCTGATCAAAAGCACTTGCATCGTTCGTTCCCAGATTCACCACTATGACATCCGGCTGCCAGCTAGAAAAATCAAAATTCTCATTACCACCAAGCTCCTCATTCATATCACTCTTCATCAGACCACATATCTGTCTGTAGTACTTTGGAAGTGCACCATTGGGATTGTTATCCCAGGTATTACATACACCCCAGCCACTCTGGGAAAAGACACGGTACTCTGCATCCAGTTCCTTTGCAGTCAGATAGGCATAATCACGCAAAGAAGAGAAGAACATGGGTATCCAGTCCTCCTCTTGTCTTGCGCCAAAGGTTCCTTCTCCGGAGGTAATGCTGTCACCGATAAATTCAAGCTTACATGCCTTATCCGCTACAGGATAAAAAACGCCATCATGACGTAATGCATGAATATGGATGTAGGATTTGGGATCTGCACTCATTGCCTGCAGATCCTTATAAAATCTTACATTCTTCACATTATCAGGATTCATTCCTCTGAAAAGGGGAATCCAGTACCGGCCGGCAGTCAGCATCTGTCTGCCTATCCAGTCACCATTTATGGTATAACTGAACCAAGGCTCGTAAGTGTCATAGGTAACTTCTACCTCTACCCACAGTTCAGAACCTGATACATTACATTCAAACCCACTGGCGGTCCAGAATAACGTCAACGGATCACGTCTGTTTGTCGTCCTGCCATGCACTTTCAGCTCTTTGATGTCTTTTACTGCCGTCTCCATATGTACTTTCCTCCATATATGGTTTTTCACACTATCTCCTGCCAATCTCCTTATCGGATTCGGACAGCTTGCTGTTATTCTTGATATATTCTACAATACCATCAATTTCTGTAAATGCAAGCCCTACATAGCTGTCAGCAGCACCATAATAGATTGCAATTCTTCCTGTCTCGGCATCATGGATAGTTGCGCAAGGGAAGCATACATTAGGCACAAAGCCTCTCTCCTCGTACCATTCTTCCGGTGTCAGAAGGAAAGTTTCACATCTGTATTTTACAATGGAAGGATTATCAATATCCAGAATTGCTCCGCCAATACTGTATACATAACCATTACATGTTCCACTTACACCGTGATAGAACAGTAACCAGCCTTCACTTGTTTCAATAGGAGCAGCACCACCGCCGATTTTAAGCGACTGCCACCATTCATTCCCTTTACCCATAACATGTCTGTGCCTGCCCCAGAATGTCATGTCAGGGCTTTCGCTTACGAAGATATCACCAAATGGTGTATGTCCACTGTCTGAAGGACGGCTCAGCATTACGAAGTTACCGTTAATCTTTCTTGGGAAAAGAACGGCATTTCTATTGAAAGGCAGGAACGGATTCTCAATTCTTGTAAATGTCTTGAAATCTGTAGTCTTAGCCATACCGATTGCTGCTCCATAGAAATCACCACACCAGATAATATAGTAGGTATCTTCTACTTTTACCAGACGGGGATCATACGCATATACCGGCATAAATGGCTTGCCGTCCTCATCCACGAAATTAATCTTGTTTTCATCAAAATTCCAGTGAATTGCATCTTTGCTGTGTCCCATGTAAATGTAAGGGATTCCGTTGGTCTGCTCACCGCGGAATACACCGATGAACTCATCACCGTAAGGGATAACTGCGCTGTTAAAGATTCTTGCTACGCCTTTTAATGGGTTTCTTCCAATAATGGGGTTCTCTTTATATCTCCAGATGGGTGCTCCTGTGAACTCTCCTTCCGGTCTTTCCTGCCATGGCATATTCTTAACTGCAGGTGCGTTATATATTTTTACTTTGCTCATGATATTTTCCTTTCTACTTATAGATATTGTTTAAGGCTGGGGAATTATGCTGGCTTATGCAATGCATAAAGCGGCATAATTCGACGGTGCCTAATGAATTTTTAATTAATGTGAAGCGATGACTGATACCAGATAAAATGGTACTTTGTCATTTTCATGAGTCTCAACCAGTTCAATTCTGACAGTATGTTTCCCATAAGGTAAATGCTCTGCCAATGTATCCAGATGAAGGCTGTCACCCCAGGTCTCCTCGAAATTGCCATCAAGGATCATGGCGTGTTCCTCGTCTCCATCTACAATGGCTTTTGCAATCGGGGTAGGCTGTACCACTGATTTTCGATACTGTACAGCCAGACAGCTTCCTTCTACTTCAAAAGTGATGTTTGCTCCTTTTTCAGATGCTGTCCAGCCTTTGCGGAATATCTCACGGATATCATTCTGTGGGGTATCGTCTCTGGCAAAACCGTCTGTGACGGGCTCATAATTATCATTCTGCCAGCGTGTGGAATGCTCATAGGCATTCTGTGTGATTGGTGCAGGCATGTCATTGTCCTGCTCTCTCTCGTGTTCCAGGTTGGCGTATACCAACTCCAGAAAATGAATTATGACATCTGCCATCATCTGATGTCCCAGATCATTTGGATGCAGGTCATCCTGCGTAATCTCACGATTGGTTATTGAACCATCAGCCACTTTGGCATAAATGGTAGGTTTCATGCTTACACATGGAATCTGATATACTTCTCCAATATGGTTGTGCTGTGCCTGGGCGTTGTAGCCATCATCATAACGTACACTGTTCACAATCAGGAGCGCAGGTTTGCCCTCATCTGAATAGAGATGTCTGATCAAGCCCTCATAAGTCTCCAGAAAATGCGCATTATCATCATCATTGACACTGAATTCCACAACAGAGAAATCAATATGATGGGATAACAGATCACTGTCAGCTCTTGCCACGCCAAACTGCGAAGTCGTACCACCGATTCCTGCATTTACATAAGTGACACTCGTGTCAGGAAATTGTTTCTTCCACCACTCATATACCAGATATGCATAACAGGTCTCCGGTGTTGAGGACAGGCAGCCCTGTGTAATAGAGCCTCCCAGGAAGCCTACCGTAATAGGTTCTCCGCTCTTTGCCTTCCTCATAACTTTTTTAATTCGATACCAGTTTCCACAATTAACGATTCCCAGATGATTATCAATCAGTTTGTCAGCCATTGCTCCAGCTCTCCTGTTCTCATTATTTGTTTAAAAATTCTAAGTTTTTACGAATAAAATCACATCTCTGCTCTACGCACTTCACGCTGCGAAGAGGATCTGTCGGTGTATTGAATACATAATCCATCAGCTTATCAATCGTAGTCGTTGCCACATGAAGTCTTGTATCGCTGGATGCATAGTAGATATATACATCTCCGTTGTCTCTTGCGATTGCACCATTGGTAAATACTACATTAGATACATCTCCAACTCTCTCTTCTCCAAGAGGAGCAATCAGGAATCCACCCGGTTCAGCAATGACCTTGGTAGGCTCTTCAAGGCTTGTAGCGAATGCATATACGACATAACGAAGTCCTGCTGCTGTATTACGTACGCCGTGTGCAATATGAATCCAGCCCTTAGGAGTCTTAATTGGAACTGCACCTGCACCGTTCTTGGCTTCTGTAATCGTATGATACTTTCTCTTGCTTGTAATGATCTCTTCATCAATAACAGCATGTGTAATATCATCACACAGACCAAAGCCGATTCCTCCGCCGCTTCCTGTATCAATGAAGTCATCCATAGGCCTTGTATAAAAAGCATACTTGCCATTTACAAATTCAGGATGCAGTACAACGTTACGCTGCTGAGGGGAGTTAAGAGTCTTTAGATTATCCAGTCTCTCCCACTTCTTTAAGTCTTTTGTTCTGACAATACCTGCTGCTGCAACTGCCGCAGACAGATCATTCACGCTGTTATCCTTGCTCTCTGAGCAGAATACACCATAGATATAGCCGTCCTCATGCTTGGTCAGACGCATATCATATACGTTCGTCTCCTCCGGGCATACATCATCTAACAGTATTGGATAATCCCAGAAACGGAACCCATCAATACCGTTATCACTCTCTGCTACCGCAAAGAAAGACTTTCTGTCATTGCCTTCTACACGGGCTACCAGATAGAATTTGCCGTTCAGTTCAATTGCACCTGAGTTAAATACGGCATTTACACCCAGTCTTTCCATAAAATATGGATTGGTCTTTGGATTCAGATCAAATTTCCAGAAAGGCGGAATATGATCTCTTGTAAGAACCGGATATTTGTAGCGGTCATAGATACCGTTATAAAAATCTGTTTTTTCATTCTTACGTGTTACGACTGCTTCGTAACGCTCCATGATTTCCTTATATTTCTCTTGAAACATCAACATTTCCTCCATTTTATCTTGCTCCCTGCAGACGTTTGATTACTTCAAAACACATTCTGCCGTTATGATAAGGACATTTCCACGGCTCTACGATAGGTCTGTCTGTGTATGGTCTGCCATCTTCATTGACAAGCCAGTACCATTCTCTTCCGGCTTCATAACCATCTCTGTGGTCAATTACATATTTCTTAATGAACTCCCATTCTGCATCCGCAGCCTTGAGATATTTCTGACCTTCAATCGTACTCTTACCACACTTGGAAGCTGCATTTAAGAAACCTACTACTGTCTCTGCCTGCACCCACCATACACGGTTGGTATCTACAACACCCTTATCACATTCATTTGCCATGGAATGACCATCAAATGCTACCTCATAGACCTGTCTTGCCAGATCAAGCGTAATCGGTGTCATCTTATCAGCGTATGCCTTTTCTCCAATGACTTCCACGCTTCTGTCAACCAGCCAGGCTGTCTCAATATCGTGTCCATAGGAATGCAGGTCAATAATGCTGTTCCATTTATCATCAAAGAAAACTTCCTGTCTGTGGAGCTTTGGATTATAAATCTTATCGGCAATCAAATCCATCATCCACATCAGATGCTCTTTTACTTCCTGCTTATGATCGACACGATAGAGCTCTGTGTATGCTTCAAATACATGAAGCAGTGTATTCATGGTCTTCATTGCCATAACACCATTTTCTGAAAGCTTATCATTATCAATCTCATGAAAAGTCTCATCAAAAGCTTCTCTATATCCCAGCTCATCACGCATCTTATTCTCAATCAGACCATAAAGCTGATAAGCCATATCCAGAGCTTCCTTATCTCCGCTTGCTTCATAATAAGAAGAAAGTGCATAGATGGAAAAAGCCTGATTATAGGTATGCTTGATTGTTTCTTCCGGTGCTCCATCGTATTTTACGGACCAGAACACGCCGCCATTTTCCTTATCCCAGCAATGATTTTTTAAAAATTCAAAGCCGTGGCGAGCTTCGTCTAACAGGCTCTCATCTTTTAATAAAGTATAGGCATTGGCAAAGAACCATGTGATACGGCTGTTAAGAATACAGCCTTTTACTGCCCTCTTATCCAGCTTATGTTCATAGTCCATCCATCCGTAATAACCACCGTTTTCATCATCCCTTAAATGTTTCCAGAAAGGGATGATATCGTTGGTCAGATGTTCTCTGATTTCTTCTGCTCTCATTTCTCTCCCACCTCTTTAGATTAACCCTTTACAGCACCAGCAGTTAATCCGCTGTAAATCTGCTTCTGGAATACAAGGAATACGACCAGAGCCGGAATCAGACTGATGATAACGCCTGCACAGATCAGGTTATACTTGCTTCCCAGAGGTCCTACGAAGGTATACAGGGAAATGGCAACCGTCTTTAACTTGGGATCACTCAAGTAAAGGCTGGCATTGTAGTATTCATTATAAGTACCTACACCCTTTAAGATCATTACTGTTACGATAGCCGGTTTCAGCAGAGGGAACAGAATCTTAAAGAAGATCGTGAAGTAGGAAGCTCCATCCATGTATGCTGACTCATCCAGTGAAGTCGGGATATTTTCAAAGAACTGAATGAAAATATAAATAGAGATAACATCAGTACCCATGGAAAGAATAATATAACCATATAAATGATTGATGAATCCGATCTGATACATTAACTGGTAAGTAGCAACCTGCATTGCGATACCGGGAAGTAATGTAGCGAACAGGAAAAGGCTTCTGATCAGTCCATTTCCGGGGAACTTGAATCTGTTCAGTACATAAGCAAGCATGGAGCCTACCATAACAGAACCAAATACAACAAATACCAGTACAATAAAGGAATTCAGGAATGCTCTGCCCATGTTCGCCTTATTGAATGCCTGAATGAAGTTATCGAAATTCAACCAGCTCTGCGGCAATGTCATAACATTGGTTGTCTGATATTCTGTCTCTGTCTTAAATGCAGTGATCACACAGGATACTACCGGAAGCAGAGCGATAAAGGAGAAGAATATTAATGAAAAATATTCAACAAATATCCATAAATAATGTTTGATTTTCTGACCGACTGTCATTATTTTGACGCCTCCTTTGCTCTGATACGTGCAAGCTTCTTTTCTCTTCTGGCACCTGCATTCTTATCTTCATCTGCTGCATCCTTGAATACATATTTGAAGAAGAGATTCTGCAATATTGTCACGATCATAATAATAACCAATAATACGATAGCCATAGCAGATGCAAGACCAACCTTCTGGCTTGTATGTGCAATTTCATGCATCTTTACAAAGTATGTAGCTGTTCCGTTAGCACCGCCGGACATAACAACGTATGGAGGCTCGAATGCACTTAAGGAACCTGAAATTGACATGATAAGGTTCAGCATAACGATTGTTTTGATACTTGGAAGCATAATGTATTTAAACTGCTGCCATTTATTTGCACCGTCTAACATGGCTGCTTCATATAACTCAGAATCAACTGACATCATGGCACCTACAAAGAGAACCATATTCTGTCCAAAATATTTCCACACACTGGTCGCAACCAGGGAGAAATTGTTGATACTGGTATCCTTGAGCCAGTACGGAAGATTTTCCTGATTAAAGCCTATCCAGCCGAGCACCGTATCCAGTACGAAGCCTCTGGTATAAAAGAATTTGAATATAAAACCGATTGCAATACCGTTGATCAGGAATGGGAAGAACATACATCCTTTGAAGATATCTCCTCCCTTTACCTTAAAGCTTAAAATTGTCGCCAGATATAATGCCAGAGCAAGCTGAACGACAGCGCCACCCATATAATATAAGGACAACCACAATGACCTGAAACAGTCATCTCTTGTAAATACTTCTTTATAGTTTTTTAATCCTACGAAGGTTCTTGTTCCTACATACTTCATTTTATAGAAGCTGAATTTGAACATTTCTGTGAACGGATAATAGGTAAATAAAAGTAATAAAGTTACCGGAACAATCATGAAAAGCACAATAATGAAAGCCTGCTGCCCTTTTCTGCTTCTCAGCCACTTGTGTAGATTAAATGGTTTTTTCGTCTGGGATGATGCCATAGCGCAACCTCCTCCTTTTCTCTCCTCAAAAACATGAACGTAACGCAAAGTTACTTAGAAAATAAGCCGGGAGTATATACCCCCGGCTCATAATTCAGGGGAATTTATATACAAAGGCCTTCCCCTTTGTTGCCTTTATCATTTAGTATTTTACTTCGATTCCAAGAGAATCCTGGGCATCGTTCCACTTTTCTGTCCAGTCAGCCATGATGTCATCAAAGGAACCGCCGTTAGCTGCTTCTTCTACGATCTTCTGAACCTTTAAGTCGCCGCCTGCGTTGAAGTTCAGCTCAGATTCTGCGTTCATTTCGTTCATCAGGTCTTCTTCTCCTTCTAATGCTGTTGCATTAGTTACAACTTCTACACCGTCAAATACGAAGGATGTAGGTGCTGTCTTGGAGATAGGATATCCACCCTCTAATTCACACCAGCCGGATTCTTCAACCATCCACTTGATGAATACCATAGCTGCTGTCTTGTTCTCGTCAGAAGCATGTACGTTGATACCGTAGCAGTAGTCAGGACCTGCTGTTGTGTACTGCTTGCCATCAACTGTGATAGGGAATGGCATATATCCGATATCATCAGGATGATCGCCAGCTGCCTTCATCTGAGCGATTGCCCATGAGCCGAGTACCATAGTACCGATCTCACCGTTGTTTACCATAGGCTTGCAGCCTTCCCAGTCTGTTGTAGAGTAGTCATCCTCTGTTAAGCCGTTAGCAACTGCATCATAGAGAATCTTGTATAATGCGTAAGCACCTGTTCCATCACCGTTATCCTTGAAAGGCTCTGCGGTATGAACGAATTTCTGATTTAACCATGTATCATCACCTGTTGTGATAGCTCCAAGGAAAGCATCCCACTGGCCACCCATTGTCCAGCCTGCTGCATAGTTTGTATACAGAGGAATTGCATCTGTATTATCCTTGATCAGCTGTAAGTCAGCAATGAACTCATCCGGAGTCTTAGGGAGTTCTGTGATACCAGCCTTCTCAAATACTGCCTTGTTGTACAAGATACCCTGTGCATTTCCCATGTATCCTACGCCGTAGCAAAGTCCATCAGCCTTCCACTGATCAGCGAAGTTAACAAGCCCGGACATCTCATCAACTGTTCCGTAAGGATAGAAGTATGTAGGCAGATCCTTTGCATCTACAGAAGGGATGAACATGATGTCGCCCCAGTCTTCTGTAGGAAGACGAAGAAGAGCTGTCTCTGCATAGTCTGTGATACCTTCTGTTGTTACTGTGATGTTAGGGTATACCTTGTTGAACTCCTCAACCAGCTTAGCCATTGTACCGTCTTCCTCACGGTCTGTCTTATGGTGCATGAAGCTGATAGAAGCTGTCAGATCTGTGTAGTCCTCACCTAATTTAATAGATGCATATGTAGGAACACCTGATTCCTCTGTGCCTGCTGCTTCTGTAGAAGCTGCAGTATCAGTTGCTGCTGCATCTGTTGTAGCTGCATCTGTTGTAGCTGCATCTGCTGCAGGAGCTTCTGTGTCTGTTGATGTGCTGCTGCCGCATGCTGCTAAAGACATAGTCATTACGGCTGCCATACCCAATGCTGTTAATTTTCTTAACTTCATTTTTGTTTCCTCCCTTTTGAATTTTTAATTCGTTTTTAAGTTAGTTGTTTAACTTGTTTTTAGCTTACTCCTTAATTTACTTTAAGTCAACAGTATTTCATGTCCGCATCTACACTTTTTCCTATTTTCACAACTTAAATGATTAATTTTTGTACACTTTAACAAATGCTATTTTTGGGTCTGTTTTTACCTATACTAACTAACGATAAATATATTCTATATATTCTTTTTATATATACATATCTCCATTTACATAAGTTCCTATTTTTTAGCTTTTTTAGTTTTTTATATTACTTTTTCATTTTTTTAACTAAAAAAATACCTCCTGCTTACTTAAAAGTCAGGAGGTATTCCTCATCTTCTATTTATCCAGTTTTTTCGCAGTTTCTCTCACGACCAGTTTACCCGGTACAATGTGCAGATTCTCTGTATAAGTGGTATTCTCTATCTTCCGGATAAGACATTGCAATGCGATCTTGGACATCTCACCCATATCTACGGCATATGTCGTAATTCTGGAATCACCAAATTCCGGATACAGATAATCATCATATCCCACTACCGACACATCCTCCGGCACACGGTATCCATTCTCTTCCAAAGCCTTAATCAGGGCATAGGCACTGACATCATTATTGCACACAAATGCTGTGGGCATTTCCTTAGGCAGGACAAATTTATGTTCCAGACCTATGATACCGTTCTCTTCGTCTCGATCCTTCACAATCCAGTCTTCACGAACAGGAACATGATGTTCCATAAGAGCCTTACAATATCCAAAATATCTGTCCGTGATACTTTCCGTATACATAAGCGTACCGACATATGCTATCCTGGTATGACCAAGACCAAACAGATAATTTGTCATTGTGTAAGCCCCGTTAAAGCTTGCAGATATGACCGAATCTATGACTTCTTCATTGTCATCGTAAAAATCCATAAACACCATTGGGAATTTCTTATAACGATACAGCATCTTCAAATATTCCTGTCTGGGTCTGCCTATAATGATAACACCATCTACCCTTTCTTCCTCCAGAAGCTTAGGCGGCTCCAGAGTCTGCTCTGCATGCGTGTTAATGACTTCAAGCATTGTAAAGCAGTTCTTCTTTACCGCTCTCGTTGCAAGCTCCTGATACATTTTCCAGTAAAATGATGCAAATTTAGCAAAATAACTCTCCAGACTGATAACTCCTATTGTATAGGAGTTATTCTTATTCTTCTGGTTAGAATGAATTGGCACATATCCCATCTCATCTGCCAGATCTTTGATTTTTTCACGTAGTTCTTCGCTGACGCCTTTCTGTCCGGACAAAGCTTTTGACACTGTTACAACACTGACATTCAGCTTTTCTGCAATATCTGCCAGCTTTACTGCTTTGACCATTTCTTTCCCTCCCATCTGGGTTTATTCTTTTTTAGCTTATTTTTAATATAATTTAATCTAACAGATTTGTCAACCTTATTTAACGTCACTTTCTACAGCTGTAAAATGCAGCAGTTTTGCCTGGAAATCTCCCCATGGATTAGGAATCTGTATACCGGCATACATCAAAGCTTCTCCCGAATAGCAGATGTCTTCTTCCAGCTTGTAGACTACATCCTTTTTAAGTCCTTTTAACTTAATGTTTCTGGACTTGAAATTAGCACGATTCAGAACCTGCACAAATGTAACCAATGCCTCCTTCTGATCCTGGCTTACAACTTCCCAGCAGTCATACTTGTGATTCTGGGAGTAAGAAGCGATACGGTAATATTCCCCTTCTCTTACCAGATCATTGTATTTATGGTACATGGCAACCTGTCCGGGGATCATGTCTCTCTCTTCCTGTGCAATCTTCGTAACATCCAGCTCATAACCAAATGTTCCTGCCAGTGCTACGATACCTCTCGTCTCAAAGGGTGTCACTCTGCCAACTGTGTGGTTTGGACAGTCAGATACATGTGCACCCATGGTAGATAACGGATAAATCAGCGAAGTTCCTTCCTGAATCTCCAGTCTCTCTATGGCATCTGTATCGTCTGAGCACCAGATCTGCGGGCCAAAATACAGCATACCGGGATCAAAACGTGCTCCGCCTCCGGAACAGTTCTCCAGTAAAAGGTGTGGAAACTCCTTCGTCAATCTCTCCTGTAATGCATACACAGCCAGAACATATCTGTGATACAACTCTCCCTGTCTGTCAGCCGGAAGATCTATACTTCCCAGATCTGTCAACTGACGGTTCATATCCCATTTTACATACTCAATATTGGCACTGCGCAGTATCCTAGCCACACATTCATATACGTAATCTACCACTTCCTGTCTGGACAGATCCAGTACATACTGCTGTCTGGATTCTGTTGCAACTCTGCCCGGGATTGCAATTGCCCAATCAGGATGGGCGCGATACAGATTAGAATCAGGAGATATCATCTCCGGCTCAAACCAGATGCCAAACTTCATGCCAAGCTTATTTACTTCATCTACCAGATATTTTAATCCACCCGGTAATTTCTCTTCATTGACCTGCCAGTCTCCCAGCGCACAGTTATCACTGCTTCTTGCTCCAAACCAGCCATCATCCATGACCAGCATTTCGATACCAAGCCCGGAAGCCTCTTTTGCAATGCTAAGAAGCTTCTCTGTTGTAAAATTAAAGTAAGTAGCTTCCCAGTTATTGATCAGAATCGGACGTTTCTTATCCTTGTATTCACCACGAATCAGATGTCTCTTATACAGATGATGGAATGCAGTCGTCATGCCATCCAGTCCCTGTGAGGAATATACCATAACAACCTCCGGTGCCTGGAAAGACTCTCCCTGCTCCAGCTTCCAGCAGAAATTCTCAGGATGGATTCCCATGGACATACGGATACTGTCAAACTGTGACACCTCAGCCTGCGCCTGGAAATTACCAGAATATACGAAATTCATCGCATATACTTCCCCCATCTCCTGTGTCGTGCTTGGACTTACCAGTGCCAGGAATGGATGATCCTGATGACTGGATTCTCCTCTGAATGAGCTGACCTTCTGAATACCATATCCTACTTTCTTTCTCTGAATGTGGCGTTCTCTTGCCCAGCTTCCATGAAGACTGATCATCTCATAATCCTGATTATCCATATCCAGACATGCAGATAATACCTTGGTGAGATAAAAGGCTTGCGTACCTTCATTTATGATCTTAACGCTTCTGGTAATGACATCTGTGTCACAAAATGCTGTATAATATAACAGAACTTTCATACCAATGTGATTGTCTACGCAAGTAAGTTCCAGTGTTGTAGCTGTTTCTTTGTCTGCAAAGGTAGCAGGAAGTCCTTCCAGCTGTGGTTTGCCCTCCAGAATTCTATGGGAAACATAGGACAGGTTACATCCCGAATAGCCACCCATAGTACGGATGGACAGGCAGCTTTCCCTGTAATCCCCCAGTCCTGCTGTGGGATATTCAAATGGGAAGCAGTCATAGAAGGAGCAGCGCTCTCTGTTATTGCGGCTTGGCACAAATGGGGCTTCCTGGGTACGCATACGGTAAGCAATGTCATGTCCTTGCAGTCTTTTGCCGTAGTAGATGTGTCCGATGAAGTTCTCTTCATCTACGATGCCGAGTAAATAGCTGGTGTTTGGGGTGTCTAACTTAAAAATTCTTTCTTTCTCAAAATATGTAACGTTCATGCTTTGCCTTTCTTTTTAATAGGTCGAGTGATAGGTTAAGGTTCGAGTGACGAATTGTGCCGCTTTTACAATGCAACACAGGCACGCTCTCGCTACGTGAAAAACGTAGTGGTCACGTAAGGCGCTATTGGGAGCTTCGCTCCCATACCGCCTAAGTGCCAACGTTTTTCAAGTGCCTGTTTATGCATTTGTAAAAGCGGTACAATTCTGTATAGTTACCTAAGTATGTTATTTAATAGGTATCACGCAGGGAACGGATGCGCAGGCGGTTTTTGACGTCTGTGGCATCGGTAAAACTTCCGTTGATAACATCTTTTGTCTCAAAGCTAATGACATGTGGCTTGTCGTCTGTTAGGTTGATGATATTGTCGGACAGGATTACATCGGCATCCATGAAGTCTACTTCGACAAATGGTGTATACACGTTGCTTTGCAAAGTGATGGTATAAGTGTCTGCGCTGCCTGCTGCTTCTGCATGTATGCTGGGTTGTGGCAGTTCTACGTGTTTGTATGGTACTAGGGTATCACTTTCGATCTGCACTCTGCCATCTTCATAGGTGAAGACTGCTTCCACGAAAACGTCTTTCTTATCGTAATAGTGATGTGTATCATCTTCTATGCGTTTAGCTGATGGTGTGGTCAGGATTCGTGGCTGTCTCTGTACATAGCTACTATAGTCTTCTTCCAGAGCTTTACTTACGCCAAAGGCTGGCACAACTACATGCTGTGTAGCAGTCGTTATGACTTTGAAATCGAAGGTCTTCAGAGTCATAGTCACAGTTACACCTACTGGCTGTGCAGTCTCATTCTGCACATGGGCTGCTACTGCACTGAAATGTTCCCCACCGTTGCGCTCGGCAGTATCTGTATCCGCAATTCTGACAATACTCCCGGCTACCGGTTCATAGAATCTGCATGCCATATAATGAAGCGCTTTCCATCTGCCGTAATAATCAATACTGGACCAGGATGCCACGGGCCAGTTATCATTGATCTGCCAGTACAAAGTTCCCATGCATCTGCCGCGGTTACGTCTCCAGTGCTCCACACCTGATTTAATTGCTACCGCCTGAAGTACCTGTGTTACGTATAACAGGCTTTCAAAGTCCTTAGGATAGCGGAAGTTCTCTGCCAGATAGTACAGCATTTTGCCATTGGCAGCATCATTCTTCTGATGGCTCTCCATAACCGGTGAGAAGATATTCCTATCCTGCGGTTCTGTATAGGAATATACTGTCTTTTCTGCTGGAAAAGACTGGAACCCAAACTCCGAGCAGAATCGGAAGAAATACTTCTGATAATCAGAAAATGGCTTCTGCCCATGCCATACTTCCCAGTAATGGGTATCTCCGCGGTTCTCAGCCCCCGGTTCATCAAAGCATCCACCTGATGAAGGAGAAGAAGGCCAGAAAAAGGTCTGGTCGTCTGCCTTTTTCAGTGCCTTTGGCAGGATATATTCGAACTGCTTGATATAATCAGCGCGTAAATACTGACTCTGAGTCTGATAATTGCCCCAGTATGCCCAGGCTGACTCAATCTCATTGTTGCCGCACCATAATCCCAGACTTGCATGATGGCGCAGCCGCTTTACATTATCTACTGTCTCTGCCGCAATGCTGTCCTCAAATTCCTGTGTTACATCATATACATTGCAGGCATACATCAGATCCTGCCATACAATAATGCCGTACTCATCACACAGATCATAGAACTCATCTGACGGATAATAACCGCCACCCCATACTCTCAGACAATTATAATGGGCTTTTACTGAGCTGCGTACCAGATATTCCATCCTCTCTCTGGTAATTCTGTTGTATACACAATCCTCTGGAATATAATCCGCTCCCATGGCAAAGAATTTTACTCCATTGATCATGAATGCGAACTCCTCGCCCCATTGATCCTTAGCTCTGCTCACGGTAAAAGTCCGAAGTCCAATACGGTCTGTGCTTGTCTGTGCTTCTTCTCCCTGGGTAAGCAGTCTGGTCTCTACTGTATACAGCGGATGTTCACCCAGTCCATTTACCCACCACAACTGCGGATTCTGTATAATAAATTCTGACACATATGTCACATTGTCTTTTGTTGTCATGATATGTTTGTCCAGAAGATGTCCCTGCGGATCATACACGCACACTTCCATGGAAGTCTTTTGATAGATAGTCTTTTCATAGATAGTTTCTTCATGAGATGCTTCTTCTCCGGAAGCTTTTCCTATGGAACATTTTCCAATATAGTCTGCACATTCAAGCACTGCTTCTACCTGTAATGTGACCTGGCCTTGCGCATGTTCCTGCTGATATTTCACTTCATCAATTCTGGCTGTGCAATAAGCCTGTATCTCAATATCACGGAAGATGCCCGCATCCGGTAACTGAGCGCCCCAGTCCCATCCAAACATGGAATGTGCCTTTCTGATATACTGATTACCTGCAATCGCTCCACTTGCCTCTATCGTAATCTTCTTATCTGCCGGTGCTGACGCTTCTCTCTCTTCTATATAGCGAAGTGTGGATTTAAAATAAAAGCGTATGGAATTGCTGCCCTCATGCAGATATTCCTTTACAGGGATTCTCCAGGTTCTGTGCATATTATCCATATAAATGACATGTGTGTCATTTATATATAAGTCAGCCAGTGTATCTATCCCATAGCAGACCAGTTGTATCACATCCTGATTCAGCAGTTCCTGTGTCACTTCAAAGCTGCGTTCAAATATATAATCCTGCCAGAAAAGGTCTCTGGCTGTATATTCATTCTGTCTATAATAGGGGTCTTCTATCACCCCTGCATCCAATAACGTGGACAATACGGAGCCAGGAATCCGAGCCTGATAGGAATCTGCCAATCCATAGGCTTTCATATAGGTATCTTCTTCTTTGCACACTGGATGCATCGTCCACATTCCATTCAATGTCTGTTTCTGCATGTACTTCACCACACCTTTCTCACTCTAAGCTAATAATGGGTAAGTCGCCAAGGTTACAAATGTATTATCCAGATCAGGGTCCTTGATTCTGTCTACTACAGATTTCACCAGTCTTCTACCCAGTGCTTCTATTCTTACATCTACGGTCAGAATATCTTTTTTGAAAAAGTCTTCTTCTATCGTATGATCAAATCCTGTAATGATTGTTCTCTCAGCAAGTGCCGGATTCTTCCTCAACAATACAGTTGCCGTATACTTGGCTATATCATCATTCTCACAGATAATCGCATCCGGCATATAAGGCATCTGGTCGATTGCCTCTTCTACCATGCTGTACCCATAATACACATCATTGGAAGGATGGGTGAACAGCATTTTCTGATCCGGTTCTATCCCCCTCTTTCTACAGGCGCTCATAAAACCAAGCAATCTTGCCTGTACAACTCTGGAGCCTTCTGCAAATCCAATAAATGCAAAGCTTGTGCATTTCTTTACATCAATGCAGTATCCTGTCAATCTGTTCATGGAATAGAAGCCTTCCAGATTGTATACATCACCAAGTGCAATGTATTCCTGTGCATCCACCGGCGTATTAAAGAAGGTCATGGGTAGTCCCGCCCTGGCAATGCCTTTTACAAATCGGATTGGAAAAATACACAGGAAAATGATACCCTGTACATCATCCTCTAACTGTTCCAACACTTCTTCTCCATCCAGATCATCTTCGTTCACAATATAGAGCTGCATACGATAGCCTTCCTGTTTGGCTCCATCGCTGATGCCTGCCAGTGTGGTATTCCAGAACAGGGACTGCCAACGGTTGAACAATACAAGTATTGTCCCTCCTCCGGTTTTTCTTTTCTGATGCATGACTTCTTCTACCAGTGCATCATCCAGCTTGGCATATCCCATCTGACAGGCTTTCTGTACGACTGCCTGTCTGGTTTCTGGAGATACATTGCCATTGCTTAATGCTTTGGCTACTGTATTTCTGCTCAATCCCATTTCTTTGGCTATGTCCTGAATCGTAACTCTCTTCACTGATCATCCTCCTCTTTTGAATGTGTATAGTGTACAGCAAGGGACGAATTGTGCCGCTTATGCATTTGTGGAAGCATTACAATTCTGTATCTTGCGATAACATCGTTTATAGTTATCTGATAAATTATTCACTTCTGTAAGTTTGAGTATAATAAATGCACACCGCAATGTCAATACAGTGTGCATTTATTTTGCATTTTATATATTCATTTTGCACACTCATGTATCAATTATGCATCATGGTGTGTGTGCAGGAAGGAGAAGGGATGGGATTTCTCGCTTCGTAGGAAGTTCATGAGAAGGTAGGCTGCACGCAGGGATACTTTTTCTTCTCTCAGGATGCGTGCGGCTTCCTTTTTGTCAACAAGGAGGACTTGTATTGTTTCGGTATCTTCCATATGAGCCTGGTTAATCTGACCTGTAGCATAACCAAATACGGCATTGCAGCTTTCATCCGTGAAGCCTGCTCCCATGAAGAAGGGGCGTCTGTAGGCTGCTTCTCCATCTTCGTATACAGTGAAGGTAAGTCCTGTCTCTTCCATCATCTCACGGATTGCTGCTTCTTCTGGCGTCTCTCCTTCATCAATCAATCCTGCAGGCAGTTCATAGAGATAATCATCCAGCGGGTAGCGGTATTGCCGGATCATCACGATCTTATCCTGGTCTTCCTTGAGAATCGGATAGATTACCACGCCTTCTGCCAGGCTGTCTTTGGTATAGATCTTCAGTTCTTTTTCTTTACGCCTTGATACGAAATAGTAATCAAACTTTCTTCCTGCATCTGTTAGTGCATCCAATTTGAAAAGGTTCAGAAATTTATTGTCTGACATTTTATGTATACCAGTATACTTTTTCACTAAATTATCCTCCATATATTTGACTTTTTTTACCAAAAGAATTAAGATATAATTATAAAATTGTAAAGAAAGGTGACAAAAACATGAAGCAGATACCCGTTACCGACTTACGTCCCGGTATGGTAACCGCTGAAGACATCCTCACCTATGACTTGAAAATGATTGTCCCAAAGGGTGTCGTACTGACAGAAAATATCATATCAAGACTGGAGTCCTATTCCGTCTATTATGTACATATTGAAGATACTGTTGTCAACGAGCTTAATACTCCTATGACCTTATCCAAAGTCCTGGATGCCGACGCCGTTCAGACCAACAAGGAAAAGATACGCAGCAGCCTTCAGTTCCAGCATTTTCAGCAGGATTTCAACAGATGTGCAGAACATTTCCGCGATAATCTGATGAAATCACTTTACCGCAATGAACCCTTCTACGTCAATGGTCTTTTGGAAGAGACTATTCAGATGATGCATCAGGAGGATTCTTATATCAATGTATTTGATATGCTTCTCAATATGCGAAACGTAGATGATTCTGTATACAATCACAGCCTGGATGTTGCATTAATCTGCAACATTTTATCAAAGTGGCTTCATTTCTCCGAGGCAGATCAGACTATGGCAACCGCCTGTGGTCTTTTCCACGATGTAGGTAAATTTCTTCTGCCAACCGGAGTTTTACGCAAGCCCGGTAAATTGACCAGGGATGAATTTGAAATTATTAAGACTCATACCATAGAGGGTTTTCATTTACTGAATAAATACGATAATATTCCACAGCATGTAAAGAATGCCGCGCTGATGCATCATGAGAAATGTGATGGCAGTGGTTATCCCTATGGATTAAAAGGTCCTGAAATTGACAAGTTTGCCAAAATCGTCACCATTGCAGATATATTTGATGCCATGACCAGTGAACGTGTTTACCGCCGCGCCATGTGTCCATTCTCAGTTATCAAAGCTTTTGAAGACGAAGGCATTCAGAAATATGAGATGAAATACATCCTGACTTTCCTTGAAAATGTTGCCAATTCTTATCTGAATCACCGTGTCACATTGACGAACGGTATGGAAGGCAACGTAATCTTTATTAATCAGGATAATTTTTCAAGACCTGTTATCCAGACCTCTGATAATCAGATCATTGATCTGCAGAAGCAATATTATCAGGACATTATGAACCTGTCTGCCCAGAAAAATGTAGCAATTGAAACAATCATATAAAGAATGCCCACAGAAAGCCGAAACTTCTGTGGGGATTCTCTTTATATTTCATCCAGATGCCGAATCAGACGATAACTGTTCTTTCCCGCTTCTTTTGTCTTATATAATACTTTATCCGCCTCTTTAAATAAAATATTCATAGATAACTTCTGGGATGTATACACAGCTCCAAGGCTAATAGACAGCTTCTGGGTCAGTCCCTGATAGGTAAACTGACAATCCATGCTCTCTACCAACTGTGCCAGTCTTACCCTCGCAGTCTCTTCATCCATGCCGCTTACACATAACATGAACTCATCGCCTCCATAACGTGCTATTACTGCATTTTCTGCGAAGGTCTTCTTCAGATTGTAAGACAACCGGAGTAACGCCTCATCACCACCGGCGTGTCCCAGTGTATCATTTACATTTTTAAAGTTATCCAGATCCATAACAGCAAAAAGCAGAGAATCATTTTCATTTAATGTCATGCAAAGAGACTCATAATTCTGGGAAAATCCATCTCTGTTATATAATCCGGTCAAAGGATCTCTCTGTGCCTTATCCGCAATCTCCAGCTTCTCTTCCATTTCTTTCTGGATATTCACCAGTTTACCAATTATATGCATAACCTTGCCATTACTGTCTGTAACAGAATGTCCTATCAGACGATACCACTGCGTATATCCATCTGCATCGGTCAGCTGGAATTCAGTCTGAGCGCCCTGACCTTCCTTTACGACTCTGCGGCACTGCTCTGCTATTGTCTTCATATCCTGCGAATCATATTCTGTACCTGAAAGGTCAAATTGCTTCATCAGTCCGAATTTTTGAGCAAACTTCTCATCAAAGCGGACACAGTCTGTAGTATATTCATACTCAAAAATATATTCATCTACCATAGATGCCAGTATCTCATACCGCTTCATATCCAGCTCATGTTTTCTGGCACTCCGATTCTTCTCCATCATGATAATCAAAATGCCTGCTATGAATATAATAAAAACAATACAAACTACAAGAATACTCATAAATGGATTGGCTTCCACGAAACGCCGAAGCGTTACAGGTTTAGCCGGTGGCTGCGTATATTCTCTCAGCATAATCTGCATCTTTTCATCTGCAATACTGTAAATGCACTTATTGCATACCGATACCAGCCTCGTATCTACATCTTCCGGAAAAGCTAGACAGTATTGGCTCATGCCAGATAAAGGTACGATTGTCACACGATTACATTCCTGCTCTCTGATATAATAATCTGCGCTGTAATAATCTGTGATAACATAGTCGGCTTCCAGTTTTTCTACTGCCGCAATGGCCTCTGCCAGGCTCTCATACTCATTGCCATCGTTCTCCGCATCCTGGAAATATGGATTCTTCTCACCACGTATCAATGCAAGTCTTCCATGTTGTGTCATCTGATTAACATCCACAACATCATTCTTCACGGCAACCTTCAGGGACTCCATATAGGGTTTGGAATATTTCACATGATTCTCTGAACCAGACTCCATCACCATTCCTGCTGCAATATCAATCATCCCTGTCGTCAAAGCTTCCTGTAACTGCTGCGTATTGTCATATCCATAATATGCAACTTCAAGTCCGCAATTTTCTTTTATATCTGCAAGAATTGCCGATGCCAGGCCGGTAAACTCTGTGTCATTTTCATATTGAAAAGGCGCACCGCTTTTCAGATATCCTACCCTTACCGTACCCAATCCATCAAGGTACTCCTTCTCCGTCTGGGAGAAATTTACCTCATATTCTCCGGTAATATCACTCTCCTGTATGGCATTCCCACTATTTTCTTCCACAGGTATATCCACCGTTCTGGAAGATTCCCATCTATTATTCCAATCCTCTGCAATATCGTCAAAACTCTCTTTTCTCTGTCCAATTGCTGCTTCAATCACTCGCTTTACTTCACTGGTATCCGTCTCCAGATTCAGCTTGGAAGTCAGCATCTGCTTCTTCTGATAAGATTCATCCGTAGCCGGGGCATCACTGAGTAATATTACATTTTCCATATTACCATATGCATCCGGGTAAGGATCTGTCTTCACGAGAGATAAGGTCTCATGATCCAGCGCATATCCCGATTCATCCAGCATATATTCAATATATGCCTTTGCAGCAGCTTCATTCTTGGTATTACAGTTAATTGCATAGCAGTAATCCGTAGATATGGTCATATACTGTCTGCCATTGATTTCATTTGGAAAAGGCATAAAAGCAATGGAATCCGGGTTAGGTCCTGCTTCTTTTACCTGATGTATCGCCCAGGAACCAATCGCCATACAGCCAATCTTGCCCTCATTGAGCATACTCTTGGAGCTGTTCCAGTCTGACATCAGCGGATTGGATTCACTCAAATTATCATTCACGATGTCATACAACATTTTGTAGACCGTATAATGCGTAGTGCCCTTCAGAAATGGATCTTTCTCATTTACAATTCCAATTTCCTTATATTCAGGATTACCTGTCATCTCAATATAAGGGAACTGTTCCCAGAAAGTCAGTGTCCAGTTCGCCGCACAATTGGTATAAAAAGGAATCGCATTCGTACGCTCTTTTATATACTCCAGATCTGTCAAAAACTCATCAACAGACTTTGGTGTATCTGTAATACCAGCCTGATAAAAGACATCCTTGTTATACAAAATTCCAGCCAGATAAGCAGAATAAGGAAGTCCATATACTGTACCCTCTGTATACTTACTTGCTTCCAGATAATTATACTTCTGTGCCAGCTCCGTATACTCCCCAAATGGAGTGAAATACTGTGCATATTCATCAGCTCTTACAAAACTTGGAACGAAAAGCACATCTCCGTAATTACCATAGGGAAGTCTCTGCTGAATTGCATTCTCATAATCTTCATAATAATGATATTCTACCTTAACATTGGGATATTTCTTCTCAAATCCTTCAATGTATTGCTCCATATAATCTTCCCCGACATTGGAAGATACCTCTATTGTTCCTGAAATCTCCGCATCTTCTGCTGCCTGTACGGATATCGAACCAGCCATAAAACATGCACCCACACAGCCTAATATGATACGTGCAATACTCTTTCTTATCTCTTGATTCCATTTCATATGTTATCCATTCCTTATCTGATACGCTTTTTGCATGATATTTGGGGCAAAATTTTCAGGTTTTTCCCTAACATTTTACATATAGGATATCATATATGTTAATCGTTGGAAATATTTTCTTATAAGAAAAAGGCGCGATACTCTACGAATACCACGTCTTTTCTATGTATTATTCAACTAAGGGAAAAAGAATCAGCACTAATTTATTTATTATAGTTAGCAGACTGGAAGTCAGGATAAGCAGATTCCAATGCATGTTCTGTAGGATCAAGACCTTCGATCTCTTCCTTTTCAGATACTCTAAGTCCTACTGTCTTCTTGATAACGAAGAATACAATTGTCATCATGACTGCTGTCCAGGCAAGAATTACGATAACAGCCAGAGCCTGAATACCAAGCTGACGAAAACCACCGCCATAGAAAAGACCCTTTGTAGTATTACCATCTTCTACTACACCGAAAAGACCTACTGCCAAAGTACCCCACAAGCCGTTGCAGAAATGAACTGCTACAGCACCAACAGGATCATCAATCTTTAATGTATTTTCAATGAAGTATACACCTACACATACCAGAATACCTGCTACAATACCGATAATAGCTGCACCCGGGATATCTACGTTGTTACATCCGGCTGTAATGGCAACCAGACCTGCCAGAGAACCGTTTAAAGACATAGACACATCAGGGGCACCATTCTTGATCCAGGTAAAGATCATTGCTGTACATGTTGCAAAAGCAGGTGCAATTGTTGTTGTTGCAAAAATCTTACCAAGTGCATCACCATCTGCTGCTGCCGCACCATTGAAACCATACCAGCCAAACCACAGAATGAATACACCAAGGGCTGCTACTACAATGTTATGTCCAAGAATAGGAACGGACTTGCCATTCTTGTCGTATTTACCAATACGGGGTCCTAACATGGCAGCACCGATCAGACCAGTGAAACCACCTACCATATGGATGACACAGGAACCTGCGAAATCAACGAATCCCATGTTAGTCAGCCATGCCTGACCGCCCCATACCCAGTGAGCCTCGATAGGGTATACGAATAAGCTGATTACAAAAGAATAAATACAGTAGGAAATGAATTTTGTACGCTCTGCCATGGCACCGGATACAATTGTAGCTGCTGTCGCACAGAATACCAGGTTGAACACGAAACCATACCAGTCAGTATTGTCGAAATCAAATACATTCAAGCCCCAGCCAACGAAGTTATTACCTACACCACATAACAGGTTATAACCAACCAGAATAAAAGCAACAGTACCAAGACAAAAGTCCATCAGGTTCTTCATAATAATGTTACCGGCATTCTTGGCTCTGGTAAAACCAGCCTCGCACATTGCAAAGCCTGCCTGCATAAAGAATACCAATGCCGCACCGATCAGGAACCATACACCGTGAGAACCAAAGATAATGCTGTTCACCGCATTAAGGGCATCTTCAGATGCTTCTGTTAATAAAAACATAACTTTCTCCTCCTTTATCTGTGTATTGCCATGATAAACATTCTTATCAATAGAAAAAGGAGATAATAACCGGCTGTCCGCAATACTGCTTTGCCCGTTCATTATCTCCTTTGATAATACACATACATAAATTTTTCATTTTTCAATTGTTTATGTAGAATCTTCGGATTGCTGCGCATTTATGAAATACAGCAATCGGGAAGAAACTACAGAGCCTCCTGTCCACGCTCGCCTGTACGGATTCTGACAGCGTCCTGAACATCATAAACGAAAATCTTACCATCACCATAGTTACCGGTATTAATCTCTTTTACAATCTTATCGATCAAAGACTCTGCTACTTCATCTGTTACAACAGTCTCAACCTTGATCTTCGGCAAAAGATTCACACGATATTCTGCACCACGGTATCTCTTCACAACACCCTTCTGATTACCGTAACCCATGATGTTTGCAATATTCAGACCATTTACGTTAGATTCTTCCAATATAGCCTTCAAATCTTCCAGTTTCTCAGGTCTGATGATAATCTCCAACTTCTTCATCCTGCTAACCTCCTCATATTTCTTATATCTGCCTACGAATAATTTTTCCGTTTATTCGTACAAAAAAAGCATTCGCGAATACATTGTATTCTCGAACGCCCTTGTTCTGTCTTTTATTATACACAGAATAGGGATGGTGTCAAATGTTTTTTTAGAATTTTTTCATGTTATTCTCATCCAAGTCTATATTCTACAAAATCTTTCTCCACCTCTTCAAATGATTCACTAAGTTGAAATCCCAGTCTCTCACATAAATGCCTTGATGGCAAATTCTCCTTATGTACGATTGCTCTGAAAGCATCCTGTCCAAGCCACTCTCTGCCATACTCAAGAATGGTACTGCATGCCTCGTATGCATACCCATGATGTTGATACTCTGCTCCCAGCATAAATCCAAGCTCCAGCCCGTCATAGCCTTCCTTATATTCCAAGCCAGCCCTGCCAATCACCACGCCTGTGTCTTTTAACGTAATGATCCACATCCCATAGCCATAGAAACCATAAATGTTCTGGATATAATCTCTGGTATAACTAAGCTCCTGCTCCGGGTCTGAATACAGATTATCCATATATTTCGTAATAGAGTCATCCGAATACAATTCATACAGCCTTGGAACATCCTCCGGTATAATCTCCCTGATCAGCAGATGCTCCGTCTCCACAATATTCCAAGGTATCCCCTTAGTCCGCCTATAAATACGCTCCAGATATTCACCATCTATATCCTCCAGAGACTCTACGCAATATACGCCACTGGGCAGACTGGCATCCCGGCTTCCGGAATCCAGTACAATACAACAAGGAATCTGCTGCGATACACAGTAAAAGGCTAATTGCGGGTCATCCGTGAGAACAACCGGGGCTCCACCTATCTCAGATATAGAAAGCATCTGAGAAACCAAAATGTGAAACTGCGCCATTGTATGCTGTAAATAATCTAGTTTCCCCTGATAATCGTCCTGTCCCAGCTCCTGCTGTAAATAGGGCAGATATATAAATAATCGGTTTAGCATTATATCCATAATCAAGCGCTCTCTTTCACACTCTAACAAAATATCATTACCACCAAAGTTATATAATTTTAACTTGATGAATATAAGAAATTCAACTACAATATGGTTAGCTGCAGCAGATTCCATTTTTAATCTGCTGCCATCAATGAATAAAGGAGAATATACTATGGCACAGAATCCCATTGTTACAATTGAAATGGAAAATGGCGACATCATCAAAGCAGAGCTTTATCCTGAAATCGCCCCTAACACAGTAAAGAACTTCATCAGCCTCGTAAAGAAAGGCTACTATGACGGATTAATCTTCCACAGAGTCATCAACGGCTTCATGATCCAGGGTGGATGTCCTGACGGAACAGGCATGGGCGGTCCTGGCTACTCCATCAAAGGTGAATTCGCACAGAATGGCTTCGCCAATGACTTAAAGCACACAGAGGGTGTTTTATCTATGGCAAGAAGCATGATGCCAGACTCAGCAGGCAGTCAGTTCTTCATTATGCATAAGAATGCTCCTCACTTAGACGGCGCATATGCAGCTTTCGGTAAAGTTATCGAAGGACAGGATATCGTAAATAAAATTGCCACCACACAGACTGATTACTCCGACAGACCACTCAAAAAACAGGTCATGAAGAAAGTAACTGTTGATACATTTGGTGTTGATTATAAGGAACCAGAGAAGTGCTAATGCACTTCTCTTTTTATTTATTCAGATCATTAATCGTATCCAGATAGCCCTCCAGACGCTTCTGTGCACTTACACTCAGATTCTGGTATGCTTCTATCAACCTGTATTCCTTAGAATCCCTGTCTATCATCATATAATTCGGTTGCCTGTATTCTTTTAATTTCTGATTGTCCGTTCCCTGTAACAATTCGTATGGAGAAATACCAAGTACTTCGCATATAATCATGATTTTATCCGCAGAAGGATTGGTCTTCTTACGTTTCCAGTCACTGACCGTACTTTGGGAAATCCCGGTCCTCTTTGCAAATTCCAGTTGAGAAATTCCCTTTTCCTCCATGTACTTGTAGATTCTTTCACTTATCAGCATAGTATTATAATTCTCCTGCCTGCTCCAAGTCCTTTTTAAGTTCCAAAATTCTTTCTTCTGAAAGTTCAGAATATTTCATAATTAACTCCATAGGCATATGATCAGCCAGCATTTCCCTTACGACCTTCTCTTGCGCCTGTTCCATGCCCTGCTGATAGTTTTCCTTCCACTTACTATTCATCCAATTAACATATTCTACATCTGTTGTCATCATACCAATTACCTCTTTCTCTCTCTGCTCTAAAAATCTTACAAGTATATTCTCTTGCTTACAACGCTGAATGATCTCCTTTGCCTGGTTGCCCCCCAGCTTGCACCATATTCCTGTCTGACTTCCGCACATATCTGTGTGAATCTCACATATTGATGAATAATATCATTTCCACATCCGTCACGAATTATCTTTACTCTTAAATCTATTGGGCTGTTTCCTGAAAAATAAGTTTCTGCAAAAGACAGCTGTTCTATCCCCAAATGTTCACTACCTGTATATATAATATATAATTCTGGTTTGGGTAAATGGATGACTTTGGATTCATGTACGCTAATTTTTCGCCTGCTTAAATATTCTTCACAAGTACGTACATAATAGAAAAGCACTCGTAAGACTATATTAGGCGACCAGTCTGATTGCGCCTCTACAATATACATGAATCTGCCATCTGCAACAAATCCCAAATCATTATAATAGCCATTCATCAGAACCGTTTCCAAAGTAATGACCTCAATCTCAGGATTTTTCTTTGCACTCTTACCACTCAATGCCTCATACAACTCTACTACATAACCTTGTTCTGCAAATAGTTTTGTAAAAACACTGTCTTTTACCTTACGTTTCATTTTCAAACCGGTTTCAGCAATTTTTCTCGGTATTTGTTCTTCTATCATAATACCATTTTTCCTCCTTTGTTACAACTTACGATATGTTATGTCTCTATTCTACGTTTACTTATCGTATATACGTTATATTAGAGTATAAAATAAGATTTGTCAATTATGGCAAACCTTACTTTTAAATGCAATTTAAGATAATAAAGACAATTTGTTGCAGATATTTATTAAACTATTACTTTATCCAATATCGCTTTTATACCAATCTTTGCTCCTTCACTGCATAATATTTTAGCAAATTCTGAACTGGCTTTTCCAATTATTGCTCGTAATCCTGCCATATTTTTCTTTTTAGCCATCTGTTCTGCCATCTCATACTTCGCCTGATATTTGATATCTTTATCATCAGATGAAAATTGCTTGTCTCCAAAATATTTAGTAAGTTCTACCCACTCCTCTGTAATATTACTTGTATGGAGCTGTGAATCCATTGGATTTTTTGAGTTTGTAAATTGTTGCATATCATCTGTATCACCCTTAAATATATTACCACATACCTTACCCACAGAATTGTCATTTATATTAATCGTGTTGCTGTTATTGATAAGAAGATTACCATCAAACTTTTCTTCAACAATTAATCTAATTGATTCTACAACTTCTATAATATCATCTAAGTCTCCATATGTAAGATTATACACATCTCCATTATTTAATTTTAATAAAAGTCAATATTCCTTATGCTGATTGTTCTTCCATGTAATAAAAAGCAGAACAGCACTCACTACCGTTATTATAATTCCAACTGGCAACGCAAATAAACAAACACCCAATCCAACCAGCAAAGCTATAATATATGGTTTTAAAGGCACATCTTCAATTTGTTTTAATTATACTACAGATACTGCATCCATAGGTATATATAAGTTTTCAAATACAAACCCCCCTTTGTTAATAAAAAAATATTTTGTAGATACAGTCGTTGTTTGAGTCTTGCTTAAATCTTTAGATATCTTACCTAATAAGTCCATACACATCCCCCTTAATTACAAAAAGCATCCTGTAATTTAGTATTTACAAGATGCCTGTCTTCTAAGTAATTATCAAGTTATAATTAATTATTACATATATTTTTTACATTGTCGATTTAGTATTTCGTATTTTAAATACATAGTACATTTTGGGTGTATGTATGGTACATTATTTACTTATTTTATATATACTCGATTTTTTTATTGAAGTTTACGCCAGCGCCCTTTTAAGTGTCACTATATATGTTGTATATATACCTGCTGAAACCTATTCTGTCCACATTCTAACCCAATACAGGCTTATTCTGTATTAGGCGCTGTTCTTTTACTTTATAGCAATAAGTCTCTAATTTATTCTCTATGTCAAAAAACTTATTGATATATTCAATTGCCTGCGCAAGCATCAATAATGGTTGGGGTAATTATTTCACATTCTTTTTACTTCTCAGCCAGGCATCTCTCTTTGTGGAATACAATGCCTTAAAAATATCTATATCTTCTAACGTTGTAATCTTAATATTCTTATTTGATCCTAAAGAAAAGTGCAATTCTGCTCCCAATTCCAACATTAATGTATTCGTATACACTGCATTTGTAATTCCTCTGTTCAAAGCTTCTTTATGTGCCCATAATGCCTTGCCATATTGGTACGCCTGTGGTGTCTGTACCCTCATGATATCATTTCTGTCAATACCATCACTACCACTCTCACCATCTTCTGTGCGCATGATTGTTTCCTGACATCGAACAGCAGAAAGCCCTGAACCATACTCTCTGGCCTTGGCAATACAATCTGTTATGATTTCCTGAGATATCAAAGGGCGTACTGCATCATGAATAATCACGATATCGTCCTTGCTGCAATGGGACTCTAATTCCAACAACGCCTTTCTTGCAGATGCCTGTCCATTCTCACCGCCTTCAACAATCCACTTTAACTTCGTAATCCCATATGCCCGTGCATATCCATCCAGTACATCCAGCCAACCATCTATGCAGGACACAATCATTGCATCCACATCAGGATGATTCTGAAAAGCCTCTAATGTATAAATAATAATAGGCTTATCATAAATTGCCAGAAACTGTTTCGGAACAGACTGTTCCGTCCTGCTTCCACTTCCTCCTGCTAAAATCAATGCTACGTTCATAGGTGTCCTCCTTGACCTTACTCCTGCCTATCTCTATTGCCCATATTGTATAAAGACTTGAACATCTCTACATCTTCTACTGTATTGATCTTGATATTTAAATCAGATCCCTTGGATAAATAGACCTTCTGTCCTAATTTTGATACCATATTGTTAGTATCATTTTCATTCAAAATTCCCTGCTCTATTGCTTCTTTATGATACTTCTGCAAGTCTCCCAGGCGATATGTCTGCGGTGTCTGTATCCTTCGAAATGCATATCTGGAAATCGAACGCAGACCGCAGATTCCATCATCTGTCAGCATCACATTATCCATGGACGTCACCGCAGATATCCCCATTCCCTGCCTTTTGCAGGAACGAATACTGTCTGAAATAATCTCATCGGACACAAGTGGACGAATCGCATCATGAATAATCACAATATCGTCCTCTTTACAACTATGCATCAGCTCATCTGCTGCCAGTCTTGAGGTGTCCTGTCCTGACACACCACCTGTAATGACCCACTTTAACTTATCAATACGAAACTGCTTCGCATACGCCTGCACCATGTTCTCCCAGCCCTTTAGACACGCAATCATAATCGCATCTACCTCCGGGTGGCTCTGGAACTTCTGCATCGTATATACAATGATTGGTTTATTATACACATTCACGAACTGCTTGGGTATATCCATCTTAAAAGCAGGGTCTACACCACCTGCTAACAATACTGCTATATTCACGCCATTTCCCCCTTATGCTGCCTTTTATCTACAGTCCCTTAATATCTGAACCGTCTTCTCCAGTCCCTCTTTTATAGGAGTTTGGGCTCTCCAGCCCAACTCGTTGATCTTCTTCGTATCCAGAAGTGCTTTCGTAGCAGTAGAATATCCTGCCTGCTCCACTGCATCCGGTAATTCAAATACCACCCGTGAACCAGCTGCCTCTGCAAGAATTCCGGCAAGCTCCTTTAATGTTATTTCGGAATTCTCATCCGCAACATTATAGGCTTCACCGCTTTTTCCATATAATAATAAATATAAAGCAGCCACTGCTGCATCTACCACATAGGTATAAGAATATAACTGATTTCCTTCACTCTTCAGTACAATATCCTCACCTGCTGCCGCTTTCCTGATGAATTGCGCTATCGCTTTGGAATCATCCTTCCCCATGGTCGGTCCATACACCCTTGAGAAACGCCCGATTACAAAATCCTGTTCCTTCTGCGCCGCAAAAGCATTGCATAAAGATTCTGAAAGCCGCTTACTCTCCGGGTAGCCAGCCCTGACAGTATTACAGTCAATATATCCCAGGTAAGATTCCCCAAACTTGTCCACATCTTTTCTGTTCTCTCCATAGATTTCCACAGAGGAAAAACACAGAAAACGCCTGCAATAATGCTCTGCTGCATAGGATAAAAGCTCATATGTACCTGATACATTGGTCGTAATTGTACCAATCGGATCAGTTGCATAAGCCCTTGGATGCGTATTGCTTGCTGCATGAAGAATATAGTCAATATCCCCTAACCCCGGTAAAGGTTGTGATATATCATGGGAAAAGTAGGTGAAAAAGTCACTATCCCAATAGGGAGCAAAACGCTCCCTAGCCTTTTCCTCATTACGGCTGACAGCAAGGATATGGATACCCTGGGAAGAATTATTTATGATATTATTGTAATGCATAAGAATGTCAATGACCACCGATGCAATCATGCCTGTAGCACCAGTGATTAAAATTCTGCTGCCTTCTAACTTATTAAAATTACCCAGCTTCCATGCTGATTCTATATCCTGTTGATATATTTCACTATTGTATAGATTCATTCCCATGTACCCCTCGTATAGTTCAAAAACTCCCTAAAAATCTTTACTCATCAGAAAGTCTGCAATATGCATGGTTTTAATTCCTTCATAATTTCCACTCGCAAATTCATCTGTCCTCAAAACATATTTAGGATAATTATCCTTTATCTCCAATAGGCGTTCATACTCTCGTTTCTCTGTCTTTTCAGAATGAATTTCCTGTGTTACCTGCACATACAGTTTTTCTCCCTGTCGGCTGGCAACAAAATCGACCTCTCCGTCTGCCGTTTTACCTATATAAACCTTATATCCACGCCTGCATAATTCCAAATATACAACATTTTCCAGGCTTGATGCTACACTATCAGGTCCATACCCTAATACAGAATAGCGCAAAGAGGTATCTGCAAGATAAAATTTCTCCTGCGTCTTAAGAATTTCTTTTCCTTGCAGATCATATCTGGAACACCGATGCAAAATATAAGCTTTCTCGAGTTTCTCAAGATAGCTGTATACAGTCTCATTATCAATAGAACGTTTCTCAGACTTTAAGTAATCAGAAATGGACTTTGCCGAAAAGGTATTGCCTACATTAGAAAAAGTGTATTTTACAACCCGCTCCAGCTGATCCACTTTACGAATTTGATTTCTTCTTACGATATCTGAGAAAATGGTCGAATTATAAATATCGCGTACAATTGTGTAAACTTCATCCTGAGAATATGCTCTCAAATGCGTTGCCGGGAATCCACCCAAACGGACATAATCAGCAAGCTCCTGATGTGGATTTTTCAGCTCTGTTACTTCTCTTCTAAAAGCAAGATATTCTTCAAAAGAAAGTGGATATACCTGAAAGGAAACATATCTCCCTGTAAGATATGTCGCAATCTCTGAAGACATCATACGTGAATTGGAACCGGTAACATATATGTCCACATCATATTCGCCCAAAAAAGAATTTACAACTTTCTCCCATCCACTTATTTCCTGAACTTCATCCAAAAAAAGATATGTTCTGCCCTGAGCACTCAATCCTGCTTTTATCGTCTCAAACATCTGCCTTGCAGTCATATCTTCATATTCCATAGAATCAAACCGCATAGAGATAATATTTTCTTTTGGAATGTGCCTCTCATTTTCAAGCTTATCCATGACCATCTTCATAATTGTGGATTTTCCAGATCGCCGAATCCCTGTAAGCACTTTTACAAAAGGAGTATCCACATATGTCATGATCTTATCCATGTAAAGTGGCCTATTGATCATATAAATCGCCTCCGCAATTATATTGTACCCCGATTATTGTGTGTTAGCAATGATGTTTTGCGGTTATAACCATAAAAATATAGATTTACATACTTACAATTACAATAGCGTCAACTGTTGAAACTCCTTTTCTTCTCCTACAATATCAATAAACTCTTCCAAATCACTTTGGGTTTTTATCACTTTTGCTTTCCCTGAATTCTCCATTAACAAACTACCCTTTGATAACTCTATCATCTTATGGTAATAGCATGCCAGCCTCTTATGTTGTCTCATTGCAAACTCAGCTGTATGCATGGTTCCACTATTTTCATCTGCTTCTATGATCATGATGCCCTGACTAATTTCACTCTGAACTTTATCACGACATAATATTCATCAAATTATATAGTTCAGCCAATATTCTATATATTTTTCAGGATTGCACTTTTCTGCAATAATCTTCGAACATCTTTGACCGAACACAGCAATTTTCCCTCTGTCATATGCAAGTACCTTTATTTGTTCAGCAACTGTGTCAATTGCTCCCACCGGACAAATATATCCATTTTTACCATCTACAATAAATTCCTTTGCACCACTTACATCAGTCACAATCGGAACACATCCGTAGGCCATTGCTTCCAACATTGAAAGACTTGTTCCTTCATATTCTGAAATATTCACAAATACATCCTGCTTTTTCCAAAAAGAATCCATTTCGCTTTTTGGTAATCGACCTAATAACTGCACTTTATTATCTAACTGGTTTTCCTGCACAAACTTATCTATTTTTTCAAAACACTCTCCATCACCAGCAATTTGAAAGATATAATCTATCTTGTCTTCTTCCAGCTTTTCAATAAGATCTGGAATTAAATCCGCACGTTTTTGTTGCCGAACCAATCTTGCAGCATAGCCTATTTTTATCACATGTGACATATTCCATTTTTTTTCCAAATTGAAAACAGATTTTATTGGCTGCTCCTTAAAATAGTATCTCTTTATGTCAAAATCATATATTTCCTGCATATGAACACATATCTGATTACTCACGCAAAAAATTTTGTCAATATATTCACTCAGTATCATATGCGCATCAAACAAACTTCTATTATCATTGTGAATAACTGAAATTATTTTAACAAGATTAGGATATTTCCGCTTTACTATAATTGCCGCCATAAATACACATCCTGCAAAATTATTGACCAATACACAAGGTAAATTTCTTTCTATAATTTTAACCATGTGCATAATGGTATCTTGTTCTGAAATACGTATTGTTAAATCTTCATATTGCTGCTCTAATTGAGGTTGCTCTACACCTCCAAGTAAAATGACTCCTTTTCCTTTTTTCTGCAAACCATATGCAAGATCTGCAGCCCAAAGTTCCGTTCCACCCCATCCAATTCCTTCATACATGTCAACCAAAATTGTCTCTTTTTCATTAATGAAACCTCTTGTAGTCTCAATATGTTCCATTTTTTCTTCACACATTTCATACAAATCATCCAACCCCAGAATACAGTCTGACAATTGCATATCTGCCAACTGTTTCCTGATAGCAACTTCATGAGTACTGGAAATAATAATTTTACACGCCAAAAAGCCAGTTAACTCATCAGGTGAGATTACTGGCTTTCCATATAGCATAGTCCCCCATTTGTTGGAATCATTATCGGTAAAAAAGTCAAAATCCATATGAAGATATTCCAATAACGACTTATATTTTTTTGCATATACCCCTGCGCCAAAAAGAATCATTTTCTCCATATCAAATCAACACTATTCCTTTTTCAGTAAAGTAATTCCGTCTGTCAAACTATCAGTCCATTTATATTTAACCTGGTCTACTACTTTTAACCCTGCGCGATCAGCAAAATGGGCAAATAATCCCATACTCATATAATTTCTTCCACATTCTCCGCTCAAAAAAGTTGCCTTATAGTCTTTATCATTATTGCTATGATGATATAATGCCATTCCACCTGGCTCTAATATTCTATAAGTTTCCTGTAAATAATGATATACATCAATAGACTCAAAATGTACCATTGCATCATAAGAAAATATAGCTGTTATTGAGTTATTCTCTATTTCTCTTAAATCACATCCTGAATTTGTATAATATCTTATTTTATCTATTCCCTGAAATCTATCTTTACAAAAATCAATATTTTTCTGTAAAATATCTACCAAAATAATAGCATTAGCTTTATTCATATACTGTGGAACATGTCTACCACGTCCACATGCAAGTTCTACGACACTTGTAACATCTAATTTATCAAACAGTTGCTTAAAAGGACTTTTATCACTCCAGAAAATATCTAAACTTTTTTGTGCTTCTGCACCTTGAAAATATTTTTCCATGTTATCAATGTGAAAATCTGCACACTCGTTCCTTCGATCCTCAACACTATTTACTTTCAAAAAATCTGTATAATGATAGATTTCATTCTCTATTCCCTTCTGCCTTAATTCCTTTTTTATCTCTTCATGTGGTTTTGACATAACGGTATTTAATACAATTGCATCTTTATATTCATTAATTACCTGTGTACTGGATAAAACAGGGGTCCCCATGTATTCTGTTCCAACTTTTTGAATACTATTATCTCCAAATGCTACAATATTAAATCTATTTTTCAGATTTTCAAAAGCATATTGACCGCCATCACCACAGCCCCAAAGGATAACTTGTTGTTCTTTTTTTAATTCTTTCATATTCCTTTAATAATTCCTTTTCATATCTATATGTTCGCAAATATACGGTTTAATAGTTCAACTGAACTATTCTATTTTGTTCAATTCCCATACCTATCAATTCTTCTTTTATCTCTTTTGCGCATCTTGGAGACGTAATCAATATTTTTATTTTATTTGAATAAGATAATAATTCTCTTGGTGTTACAACTGCAATTCCATGATAATTTAAATCTTCATAAATAGCCCTTTTATCACAAACAATTACTTTGTTTTTATATTTCTGCACCATTGGATAAATCATTTGTGCGACATCTCCAATTCCATAAATAACAGTAACTACATTATTATCAAAAAAATTTTCACATTCATAAAGGTGAATTATATCCTTTTCGTTTTTTTCATCTAATGATTGAACAGCCTTATAAGTACATTGAATCCAATCATATTGTTCTTCTTTCCATAACTTAGCAAGTCGAAGTGCTCCACATGGAATCGAATATAAAAGAGATTTACATTGAGATAAACAATATGTAATCAGTAAATATTTCAATCCCCATTCTCTTTTTTCCTTATTTTCTATATTTAATAAATCAGCAACATACTTGTATTCATCATTCTGATAGTCATATAATATACGTTTTTGTTCAATATATAAAAGCCTATCGCCAAACTCTTCTTGAAATAACCGTAAATATTCCTCATTTTCTGTTGCAAGAAAAATATAATTATATCCTTTCAAAAATATTTCTTTTACTTCAGCAATCATCTTAAAAATATCAACTTTCAGATGGGTTGCTTTTGCTAAATCTGATTCCCTAGCTATTACTCCTAATACTTTGTTATCACCAATTAATTGTTTGGGCATATCCATATCAAACGAATCTTTAACTTCCTTTTTGAGGTGAATTTTTTCTTTCAAAGCATCATTCATATTACATAAAGGATTTCCAACCCAGGGAAGTACACCAAAATTATTTAATTTTCCTCTTATTACGTTTTTGCTTTGCAATGCATCATCTATTGTAATATCCGTTGGTTGTTTAAAATAATAATCCCACATATTATCGCCTTCATGTGAAATATATTGATTATCTTCAGTCAAATTCACTACAGGATACCATCCTCGTTGAGAGGCAAGTCTTATATATTGCTGTGCAGAAATAACCAAATCTCCCATTCCAGCATTTTTACCGCTAAATTCAATAAGTAAAATGGTTTTATCTGGATTTTTTTCTCCTAAAATAACTCTATTTTTTGCCCAACATAAGCTTTGCATAACTTGTAAACTACTATAAATCAAGTCACATTTCTCAACTCTCTTTTGTACAGCATTTTTTATTTTAGAATATACATACATATTCTTTCCATTTTGAAAAAAAGAGAAATTACTTTCATCTCCTACATATTTTACTTTATCATTTTTCCAAATTACCAAAGCTATTTCATCCAAAAAGAAAACTCGTTTACTAGGATACTTATATAAAAGTAACTCTGTAATTGCCAATGAATACTCTTCTACTTTTTGAAAAATAAACGCATCAACATTTTGAATAAGGGAATAATCCAAATATTCTTGTTCACTAAGCAAGTTATATTCTTTCATATTATAGTATGAATACTTGCTTCCATTTTGAAGATATATACAATCTTCTTGTTCTTCCTGAAAGGTAATTTCTCCATTCACTGAATTTACTAGTGGCATATATTTCATTGAAAAACTCCTCTTTCTATTCCATCAATACTTTATACTCTCATATGAATCAGGACAAATTTTACAAATTCAGACTCCAAATGGCATCTTCTGAAATCACTTTCATAATTGCAGTACCCTTAATCCACTATCTTTTCATCATTCTTCTTTGCCAAAATGAAAGCATATAGTGACATTCCCTGATGTATTGCTTCGTCATCTGCTTTTATTAGACGATTCATTGTTTCACTATTATCCGGAATATTCTGTATCATCCTATCTAAAAGTAACATATGCACTGTCCCACCTAGCATTACTATCTTTGGATTCTGGAAATATTTCCAAATAGCTGGTAAAATATTTGCAGAATCAGCTGCCTCTGACGGGTCTGTCTGTAGCATTTTTTCTAACGACGGACGTTTTCTATGTCTGGGAAAAACTTTATTTCCTACATGAAATATACTTTCATCCAATTTATCCCTAATATTGTTCACATACTCCAATTTTTCATCCGACCATTGAAACCTAGATTCTCCTATATATTCATTACAAAAAAATACTCCATCTTCTTTCAATATTTCTTTTGAAATTTTAACAGCCGTAAAAACATCTGGCATATGATGTAAGCTATTATCCCAAAAAACCAAATCAAATTTATCATTTACCCAAGCAGAATTAAAAAAATCCTGTCTATAAAAAGTTATTCTATTTTCTAAACCTCTTTTCTTAGCTTGTTCAACGCCTATTCGTATTCTCTCATCTGATAACTCAAAACAAATAAATTTATCAACTACTCCCTGTTCAAGTAACTGCATCTCTTTATTTCCAGTTCCACATCCGATTGATACAGCATTTTTATAGGTATAATGTATTTTTCTTAATTTTTTAATTGCTCCTGCGTTCCAACCTTGTAATTCTTCTCCACAAATAAGATAATTTATATGTTTAATAAGTTGTTCCGAATCCCACCAAGAACTTCTTGCTTTCTCATAAACTCTTTTGTCCCAAACATTACCTATTTGATCTATATATTCTTTAGATAACCCATTTATCAAGAGTGCTTCCTCCCATCATCCTAATCCACCTATCCAGCTATAAAGACAAAATCCATATCGTATCCTCTGGAATTAATCTCATTGTCGCAATCTCTTCTTCTGGTAAAACATTCTTTACCTGATAATAATCTGCAGAAAATCCAAACTGGGCTAATCTCTCTTTTAAATCTCTTCCATACAACCTTACATGATCCTTCTGTCCATATTCTATGAGTCTGTCCTCATCTGTTTCAACAGAATCATTTTCATACGTATCTATTTCCCAGCAAATTGGAACAGAAAAAATTACTTTACCATCCTCTTTTATGCACCTTTTCAATTCCATAAAAGCTTGTTTTTCATCTTTAATATGCTCAAGTACATGATTACAAATAATATAGTCAAAGTATTTGTCTGGAAAATTAATATGCGTAATATCCTCCACTCGATCTGCTCTGCCTGCTTCAATATCCGCTGTAATATATACCATGTTTTTATTACTTCGAAAATTTTTTTCTATTCGTTTCTCTGGTGCAAAATGTAATACTGTACCCTTTTTATTAAAGAGATCCATTTTATTATTCAAAACATATTCAAGCCATCTCTCGCGATCATTTCCACCACAGATTGGACAAATACACTTTTCCCGAATTCCACCACCTATTATCTTTCTTTTGGAAAATGCCGGACTCTCAATGCCGGAATCTAACATAAATGGAACCTTCAAATCACAAAGATTACAATAATACCTTTCTTCACTTATCAACTGTTTTAAATGAATTATTTTTTCTTTGCTAATACTATATTCACTCTGTAACTCTTTGGAAATATCTTCAAACCACTTTTCTGATGTAATCAAAATATAATCATACTTCAAATTATGCAGCTCTTTGGGCTGTAACACATTAAATTCACATTGATTATTTAAATCCTGTTTATCGATAAATGCTATAATATGAAAATGGTATGCTTCTTCTCTAACTTTTAGTTCTTTTGCAATTTTTCTTCCTAATCCACCAAGACCATATACCACAATATCTTTCATTACAATTCCCCCAAATAATCTATTTCAACGCAAAACAGCACTTAAATACAATCAGGATAAATATAATAATTATATCTTCCTGCTTTCTGTAAACCAGCAATTATTTTTTCTTGTGCTTTCCCAGAAACAGCAATAATTACGATCATGTCTGGTTCATTCCATTCTGATAACTGAATAACCGGTATATTATTCATACTTTCTGTTCCATCTTTCGACGTAACTATAAAATATTCTGGAAACAAGTTTCTTTTCCCCAACATATCTGCTGCTTGTCTGGCAAAAAAACCAGCTCCATACACAGCAAACTTTTCACTAACTAATTTATTTAATATATTTTCAAATCTTTGCTCCTCATAATATTTCATGCGAAAATATTTTTCACTTATCTGATTAATTGTTGCTTTATACAGATTATCCTTTGTACAGAATTTATTTGTTTTCGTTATATCATCTATTACTTCATCCAATTTAATCCAATCAATGTTTTGATTTATCATTTCATTTCCAGTTTCTAAATATTGATTCCAAATATAGTCAATATCCAGGAAATCTGCATGTTTCTTCAGTAGTAAAGCATACGCCTCATGTAAGCTTTTCTGATTCAGGCTAATGCAGTCCTCTAACTGATATTCTATAACTAACACTTCATTGATAAAACAAATATCAAATTTTTTAGCTATTCTTATTGCTAATTCATAATCCTGCAGTCTTGGCATTTCTTCATCAAATACGCCTGCTTTATGAACAACATCTCTATGAAGCACTAATGTCGGAGTGCCCACAATATTTCCTCTTTTGAGCCTTTCCTTAATTTTATCGCCGGATAATTGTTCTGAAATATGAGGAATAATCTGAATTGTCTTCGGATACTGTCTTTTAAAAGCACAAAAAGAGACATGGAAGTCTCCATATTCCATTCTCTTTATTTGCTTTTCCAGCTTATCAGGCAACCACTCATCATCACTATCATGAAAGGCAATGTATTCCCCTTTTGCTTCTCGAATTCCTCTGTTTCTGGCTGCATTTGCTCCCTGATTAAATTCCTGGCAAAAAATTTTAACTCTATTATCATTATGATACTTTTTCAGCATTTCTAAGGAATTATCCTTAGAGCCATCATCTACTACTAATACCTCAATATTTGAATACGTCTGATTTAAAACACTGTCAACTGCTCTCTGGATAGTATCTTCTCTGTTATATACAGGAATTACAACTGAAACAAGCGCTTCTTTATACATCATATAAAATATCCTCTAAAGAAATAATAGGATAATTGATTTTAGATAACATACTTTTTTTAATTTCATCAAAGAAAAATAATGGGGTTACTACCATACAATCCGCATCTGGAATTGTATCTTCAGGTAATAAAAGCGGCATCTCTGCAAAGATACCCTTTGCATTCTTATCAACTCCTGCTATAATCTCAATATCAGTCTCTTTTAACTCATCCACCAGTCTTTCCCCAAGAAAATTCATTCCATATATAACGATTCTTTTATAATGATTTTTTTTAAAGTAATCCTCCATTTTTATTCCAGTCTGTTTTGCCATCAGCCACTGGTTTAATAATTGCACATTATATAAATTTTTATCGGACATATTCTTCCAACGATTTGATGATTTAGATATGAGCCTGCCAATTGATATTGCTCCCACCACAAATCCTAAAATTCCTGTAAAAACCTCTACTCTCTTTTTCATCATTTCACTTTCCTTTCTTACACACGTATATCCTTTTCGGCATATTCCAATAATCCTTCTTCTTTGTAATTATTCTTTCATTGTAACTATAAAATATCAATTCATTATTCTGCAACAGTTTATCTATTTTTCTTTTAGAATAAAAAAATAATTTTCTTTCTCCTTCTCTTTCTAAACCAATCACTTTACATAAATTTGTCTTAAGTTTATCCCAACTCATCTTCAAAAAATAAAGGCTATTCCTATCCATTATATCAAAAATAAGATAGCCATCTTCATTCATCATTGAAATCATTTGATCTAGAACTTCTTTAAAATTAGGGATATTCCAACTTGTTCTAACACAATAAACCACATCATAATTGCGATCATTTTTTATATTTTTTAGTTCTCCAACCCATATTTCATCATTATGTAAATTTCGTCTTGCAGATTCAACTAAACTTTTAGCGACATCACATCCATATACCTTAATATCATTTTGACTTAACGCCACTCCTATGGGATAACCATTTCCTATTCCAACTTCGAACACCTTCTTTGGCTTCCTTTTCATAATTGCATGAATTATATATTTTTCATATCTTGTAATCCCATATAATTTTGATTTCTTTTCCCAATATTTATCGTATATTGTATTAAAATAATCTTTTGTCATTTTTCCTCCTGATAATTTTAGTGTATATTTTTCGTAGTTTTTTTTCTGAAATTCGATAATCTAATATTTGTTTAATTTTATTAAACCCAGTTTCGTCATTGATTTCAGTTCTTCCACTTAGAATATTTATTATATTATTCAATAATTCCTTTCTATCGTGAAGTTTTACAATAAATAATTCCTTATTGTGTGTAAATTTATTGCCTATCCAAGGAAGATCCGATACAATTACATTACTTCCACAGGCTATTGCTTCATACACACTTCTCGGCGAAGAATCACTATTGGGAATAGAAATCACAATATCTGAATCCCTGTATATGTATGGCATTTCTTTCTCATTATCAATATATCCTAAATATATAACATGATTATTTAATCCCTCTTGTTTTATTCTGTTTTCATATGTTATATTTCTTATTTGAGAACAGAAAACATAGTATGTATTTGGATACTGCTCTAACACGGGCTTAATTGTATCTATAATCTCTCCAATATTGCACAAAGGACGTAATGTCCGTGGACTAAAAATCACCTTTGCGTCTTTTGGAATATTATATTTTTCTTTAAATACTCCCTTTTCAACATTAAGGTTAAAAATAGATGTATCTATTCCTAGTTCAATTATTTCATTATTTGTACTTGGTGCTCCTAATTTTATTCCGGCCTGCTGTGCCACATAAGAATCCTGCACTACACCCTTACATAGCTTATATGCCAATTTATATCTCTTACACAGTTTCGAATCATTTGATGCGAGAAGAACATCTGAACCATTATTCTCCAATATAACATTTACACCTAATAAACTAAGTAAAATGCCATATATTGCAAATGCCATATCAATAATATGTACAATCTGGACTTTATTTTTCTTAACAGTCCAATACATTTTCCATGTATTTTTTATAATTTGTTCCCAATCCATATCATCATGAATCAATTGAATTACTATCATATTATCTCTGTATTCTAATGGTGCATCCAAATCTTTTCTTCTTTGCCTTGTATGAATAGCAAAAAAATATACTTTATCATTTGGTTTTAAAAAATACTTAGCTTTTATATTTATGTGCATACTGAAAGAATATGTTAAAAAAGCAACTCTCATAAAAGTCT